>JGI25910J50241_10000497_pt1 | contig 13205 bp, 9 predicted proteins | sample LauGreSBDMM110SN_3_FD_50241 | JGI IMG/M metagenome (IMG submission 50241) | reverse complement strand
GATCAACCCCATTGCGATGGAAGAAGGCTTGCGCTTTGCCATTCGCGAAGGTGGCCGTACCGTTGGTGCGGGCGTGGTTGCGAAAATTATTGCGTAATCAAAAGAGAAGTTAAAGGGGTATAGCTCAATTGGCAGAGCGTCGGTCTCCAAAACCGAAGGTTGTAGGTTCGATTCCTACTGCCCCTGCCACCCGGCTGACTTAACGAGGTGGTTTTAGAGCCCGCTACGCTGTAGCGGGCTTCAGCGTCTTAAGGATGTTGAAAGTAAAGTTTTAGTAATAACGCGAAATAGATCGAAACATGGCAACAACAAACGTTCAAACCGTCAACACAGGGGCAGACAAAGCCAAGCTCGCCGCTGCCGCGCTGTTGGTTGTGGGCGCTTTTGCGTCGTTCTTCTTGTTGGCAGCTCAGGGTGCCTTGTTGCAGTGGTTAGGTTTTATCGCTGGTTTGGTACTGGCGACAATCGTTTTTTTGGTGTCGGAGTCGGGCAAGCAGTTAACTGCGTTTGGCCGCGATGCGTGGCGCGAAGTAAAAAAGGTGGTTTGGCCAACGCGCAAAGAGGCGACACAAATCACGGCGTATGTGTTCGGTTTTGTGTTGGTGATGGCCCTGTTTTTGTGGCTCACTGACAAAACGCTTGAATGGTTTTTTTACGATCTGATTCTGGGCTGGAAAAAATAATGACGGAAGAAGTTCAAACCCCAGCGGTCGACATGTTGGCCGCGCCTGCAAACCCCGATCTGCGCTGGTACGTAGTTCACGCCTATTCGGGCATGGAAAAGGCTGTCGAGCGCAACATCATTGAGCGAATCAACCGCGCTGGTATGCAGGACAAATTTGGCCGCATCTTGGTACCCATGGAAGAAGTGGTTGAAGTCAAGAACGGTCAGAAAAAAACCACTGAACGAAAGTTTTTCCCAGGGTATGTTTTGGTCGAGATGGTGATGGGCGATGACACTTGGCATTTGGTCAAGCACACCAATAAAGTGACAGGTTTTGTGGGCGGAGCGAAAAATCGTCCTGCTCCGATCTCTGACGCAGAAGTGTCCAAGATCGTGAACCAAATGCAAGAAGGCACCGAGAAGCCGCGCCACAAGGTGGAATTCATGGTGGGCGAGTTCATTCGCGTGAAAGACGGCCCATTCACTGACTTCAACGGCTCAGTAGAAGATGTGAATTACGACAAAAGCAAAGTACGTGTTTCTGTCACGATTTTTGGGCGTTCAACGCCTGTGGAATTGGAGTTTTCTCAGATCGAGAAGACCTAAGGTTTTTCGTGCGCCTTGTGCGCGCAAACAGTTCACGTTTTCCGACGCAACGTGAATGGTGGTCTCGAGTCGTTAACCCCGGGGAGCCGAGGGCCAAGTTGTTTGGCACCAAAGCGTTATTACCCGTAAGGAGAAATCATGGCGAAGAAAATCGTTGGTTTCATCAAGCTGCAAGTGCCAGCTGGTAAAGCCAATCCATCCCCCCCTATTGGCCCCGCTTTGGGTCAACGCGGCTTGAACATCATGGAGTTCTGCAAAGCGTTTAACGCACAGACNCAAGGTGTCGAGCCAGGCCTGCCTTTGCCAGTGGTGATCACTGCATTTGCAGACAANAGTTTTACTTTCATCATCAAAACGCCGCCTGCGTCGATTTTGATTAAAAAGGCTATCAAGCTGGACAAAGGCTCACCTCGTCCACACAGCGACAAGGTTGGCAAGATCACCCGCGCTCAGTTGGAAGAAATTGCTAAAACCAAAATGAAAGACATGACAGCCGCTGATTTAGACGCTGCTGTTCGTACCATCGCTGGTTCTGCTCGCTCCATGGGCGTGAATGTGGAGGGCGTATAAATGACCAAACTCACTAAAAACCAAAAAGCCCAACAAGGCAAAATTATCGCCACCAAGTTGTACCCCTTAGCGGATGCCTTGGTCTTGGTCAAAGAATTTGCCAAGGCTAAATTCGATGAATCTATCGACGTNGCTGTGCAACTCGGTATCGACGCGAAGAAATCTGACCAAGTGGTCCGTGGCGCCGTCGTGTTGCCNAACGGAACTGGTAAGACAACCCGCGTAGCTGTGTTTGCCCAAGGCGCNAAAGCCGACGAAGCACGCGCTGCTGGTGCTGACATTGTTGGTATGGATGATTTGGCTGCCATGGTCAAGGCCGGTGACATGCCCTTTGATATCGTGATCGCCGCCCCGGATGCGATGCGTATCGTTGGTACTTTGGGTCAAATTTTGGGCCCTCGTGGTTTGATGCCTAACCCAAAGGTAGGCACCGTGACCCCAGATGTGGCAACCGCAGTGAAAAACGCCAAGGCCGGTCAAGTTCAATTCCGTGTTGACAAGGCCGGTATTGTTCATTCGACCATTGGACGTCGTTCATTTGATTCAGCCCACTTGCAAGGCAACTTGGCTGCATTGATCGAAGCGTTGAATAAATCTAAGCCTGCTTCTAGCAAAGGTGTTTACCTGCGCAAAGTAGCGGTGTCTTCGACCATGGGTGTCGGCGTGCGTGTGGATTTGCAATCCATCGCAGCGTAATCGTTAGATAGCAAATTTGGGCAAATCGAAAGAAATGCCCGATGTGGTGGGCCGGTAAAACCGCTTTGGTTTTATTGGGCCATCCAAGACCGTTGGTGTGTGGCTTGACTGCACTTAATCAGTGAAAACCAACGCAGATGGCGATCCCGCTGCAGATGGATACCAATCCTTCCACAGTTGATCGCTGCAATATGGAGCGTGCGCAACGCAAGTTGCAAAGCGCATTTAAAGGAGTAGACCTTGAGTCTTAATCGCAGTGAGAAAGAAGCGGTCATACAGGATGTGACCAGCCTCGCCGCAAAAGCTCAAACGCTCGTGATCGCGGAATACCGTGGCATCACGGTCGCTGACATGACCAAACTGCGTGCAAATGCTCGTAGCAGTGGCGTGACCCTAAGCGTGTTGAAAAACACCTTGGCTCGCCGTGCTGTTGCAGGTAGCGCGTTTGAAGTTGTCTCTGACCTGATGACCGGCCCGCTCATCTATAGCTTTTCCCAAGACGCAGTAGCTGCCGCGAAAGTGGTGTCTGAATTCGCGAAAACCAATGACAAGTTGGTGATTCGCGCTGGTGCGTACGGCGGCAAAGCTTTAGACGTAAACGGCGTNAAGCAANTGGCAAGCATCCCTTCAAAAGAAGTGTTGTTGGCGCAGTTGTTGGGCTTGATGCAATCCCCCATTTCGCGTACAGCCCGTGTGCTGGCCGCTTTGGCGGAACAGCGTGGCGCGGGGGCAGCAGTTGCAGCACCCGCCGAGGCAGTGGCGGCTTAAGCCTCTTCTGTTTAGTAGTAATCAATATTGTTAGGAAATAAAAATGGCATTCGATAAAGACGCATTTTTGACCACGCTTGATAGCATGACGGTCATGGAACTCAACGACCTGGTGAAAGCCATCGAAGAGAAATTTGGTGTAAGCGCAGCAGCGATGTCGGCTCCAGCAGCAGGCGGCGGTGGCGGCGGAGCAGCCGCAGCTGAAGAGAAAACTGAATTCAACGTGATGTTGATGGAAGCTGGCGCAAACAAAGTGTCCGTTATTAAAGCGGTTCGCGAAATCACCGGTCTGGGCCTCAAAGAAGCCAAAGACTTAGTTGACGGCGCACCTAAGGCAGTTAAAGAAGGCGTCTCTAAAGCAGATGCTGAGACTGCTAAGAAGAAGCTTGAAGAAGCGGGCGCTAAGGTCGAACTCAAGTAATCGAGCGATTGCGATGGGCTGGGTGCTCCAAAAGGGCCCCCAGCCTTTCGTGCTTTCAAGAGCACACCAAAAAGTGGCGTCTGCGCTACTTCTTAGTGTCTTCTGACCCCGACTGCGGAAGACGCCTTGGTTCGGGTTGCGTGCAATGCGCAACCGTCCGCCAATGATTGGTAGTGGCCAATCACCAAGAAATGAAATCAGTCGCCTAGGACCCCCAGGATTCCTCAGCCCTTGCCCGGAGATCTAATGGCTTATACATATACAGAACGCAAGCGCATTCGCAAAAACTTTGGTAATCGCGATAGCGTGCTTGAAATTCCTTACCTTTTGCAGATGCAAAAGGATGCTTACACTGCATTTTTGCAGGCCGACGTAGCGCCCAAAAAGCGAACCCAAGAGGGTTTGCAAGCGGCGTTTGAAGCGGCTTTCCCGATTGTTTCGCACAACGGGTTTGTCGAAATGAAGTACCTCGAATACAACTTGGCCAAGCCCGGCTTTGATGTGCGTGAATGCCAAACCCGTGGCCTCACTTTCGCATCAGCCGTGCGTGCCAAAGTGCAGCTCATTATTTATGACCGTGATGCATCGACCAGCCAAAACAAGGTGGTCAAGGAAGTCAAAGAGCAAGAAGTCTATATGGGCGAAGTTCCGCTCATGACAGGCAAAGGCTCTTTCATCATCAACGGGACAGAGCGCGTGATTGTTTCCCAGTTGCACCGCTCTCCTGGCGTGTTCTTTGAACACGACAAGGGTAAGACCCATAGCTCTGGCAAGTTACTTTTCTCGGCGCGGATCATCCCTTACCGCGGATCATGGCTCGATTTTGAATTCGATCCCAAAGATTTGCTGTATTTCCGCGTTGACCGCCGCCGCAAAATGCCTGTGACGATTTTGCTCAAAGCCATCGGCTTGAACAACGAATCAATCTTGGCAAACTTCTTTGTCAACGACAACTTCCGCTTGATGGACAGTGGCGCACAAATGGAATTCGTGGCCGAGCGTCTGCGTGGCGAAGTCGCGCGTTTTGATATCACCGACAAGTCTGGCAAAGTCATTGTTGCCAAAGACAAGCGTGTGACAGCGCGTCACACCCGTGAGTTAGACGAGAGCAAAACCACCCACATCAGCGTGCCAGAAGATTTCTTGGTCGGACGTGTGGTCGCCCGCAATATCGTAGAGGCAGAAACGGGCGAAATCTTGGCAAAGGCCAACGAAGAGTTGACCGAAGCCTTGCTGAAAAAATTACGCTCTAGCGGTGTCAATGAAATTGCGTGTATCTACACCAACGAGTTGGACCAAGGCGCCTATATTTCACAAACCTTGCGCACCGATGAAACCATCGATGAGTTCGCGGCCCGTGTCGCGATCTACCGCATGATGCGCCCAGGCGAGCCACCAACAGAAGACGCAGTACAAGCCCTTTTCCAACGTTTGTTCTACAACCCAGACACCTACGATTTATCGCGTGTGGGTCGGATGAAGTTCAACGCCAAAATGGGTCGCCCTGACTCGACTGGCCCGATGGTTTTGACCAACGAAGACATCTTGTCCGTGGTCAAGATTTTGGTTGACCTGCGTAACGGCAACGGCGACGTCGATGACATTGACCACTTGGGTAACCGCCGCGTACGTTGCGTGGGTGAGTTGGCTGAGAACCAATACCGCACCGGTTTGGCGCGGATTGAAAAAGCAGTGAAAGAGCGTTTAGGCCAAGCCGAGCAAGAGCCGCTCATGCCACACGACTTGATCAACAGCAAGCCAATTTCTGCCGCACTCAAAGAGTTCTTTGGCGCGTCGCAGTTGTCGCAGTTCATGGACCAAACCAACCCCTTGTCAGAAATCACGCACAAGCGCCGTGTTTCTGCCCTTGGCCCAGGCGGTTTGACCCGGGAGCGTGCAGGCTTTGAAGTGCGTGACGTTCACGTCACCCATTACGGTCGTGTATGTCCTATTGAAACGCCAGAGGGACCCAACATTGGTTTGATTAACTCTTTGGCTTTGTATGCCCGCTTGAACGAATATGGCTTCATTGAAACGCCGTACCGTCGCGTAGCCGACAGCAAAGTAACGCTTGACATTGATTACCTCTCGGCGATTGAAGAGGGTAAATATGTGATTGCCCAGGCCAATGCGGCTTTGGACAAAGATGGCGTTTTGACGGGCGACTTGGTTTCTGCACGTGAAAAAGGCGAGTCTATTTTGGTGGGCGCTGAACGCGTTCAGTACATGGACGTGTCGCCCGCGCAGATCGTCTCAGTAGCTGCCTCATTGGTGCCGTTCTTGGAACACGATGATGCTAACCGTGCCTTGATGGGCGCGAACATGCAGCGTCAAGCGGTTCCTGTTTTGCGGCCTGAAAAAGCGTTTGTCGGCACCGGAATTGAGCGCGTTTCAGCGGTTGACTCCGGAACCGTTGTGACGGCAAGCCGTGGCGGTGTGGTGGACTATGTCGACGCCACCCGTGTGGTGATCCGAGTCAACGACGCTGAGGCGCAAGCCGGTGAAGTGGGTGTTGACATTTACAACCTCATCAAATACCAGCGCTCTAACCAAAACACCAATATCCACCAACGTCCTATCGTCAAAAAAGGCGACAAGTTGGCTAAAGGGGATGTGATTGCTGACGGTGCATCCACCGATCTGGGTGAATTGGCTCTGGGCCAAAACATGCTGGTCGCGTTTATGCCTTGGAACGGTTACAACTTCGAAGACTCGATCTTGATCAGCGAGCGTATCGTCGCTGAAGACCGCTACACCTCCATCCACATCGAAGAGTTGGTGGTGATGGCGCGTGACACCAAGTTGGGATCTGAAGAGATTACCCGCGACATCCCCAACCTGAGTGAGCAGCAACTCAACCGTTTGGACGAGTCTGGCATCATTTACGTCGGTGCGGAAGTGATGCCTGGCGACACGTTGGTTGGTAAGGTCACTCCTAAAGGTGAAACGACCTTAACGCCTGAAGAGAAGCTGTTGCGAGCTATCTTCGGCGAAAAAGCCAGTGATGTGAAAGACACTTCTTTGCGTGTGGACCAAGGTTCACAGGGCACGGTGATTGATGTCCAAGTCTTTACCCGCGAAGGTATCACGCGTGACCGCCGTGCGCAGCAAATTATTGACGACGAACTCAAGCGTTTCCGCTTGGATTTGAATGATCAGGTGCGCATTGTGGAAGCCGATGCATTTGACCGTATCGCAAAATTGTTGAATAACAAAATTGCCAACGGCGGGCCTCAGAAATTAGCCAAAGGAACCAAGATCGACAAGGCTTATCTTGAGTCGGTTGAGAAATTCCATTGGTTTGATATTCGCCCTGCCGACGACGCAGTCGCGTCCCAACTCGAAAGCATCAAAGCCTCGCTGGAGCAAACCCGCCACAGCTTTGACTTGTCGTTTGAAGAGAAGCGCAAGAAATTGACGCAGGGTGACGAACTGCCAGCAGGCGTTCTCAAAATGGTCAAGGTCTACATCGCGGTTAAACGCCGTTTGCAGCCCGGTGACAAGATGGCTGGACGCCACGGTAACAAAGGTGTGGTCTCGAAGATTGTTCCAGTCGAAGACATGCCTTACATGGCTGATGGCACACCGTGCGACATCGTGTTGAACCCCTTGGGCGTTCCTTCACGAATGAACGTGGGTCAGGTGCTGGAAGTGCATTTGGGTTGGGCTGCTAAAGGCCTAGGCCAACGCATTGGGGACATGCTTCAAGCTGAAACCAAGATGGCGGAAATGCGCCAGTTCATGGACTCTTTGTATAACGGCTCAGGCCGCAAAGAAGACTTGGCTGCGCTCAGCGATAACCAAATCTTGGAAATGGCCGGCAATTTGGCTGGCGGCGCAACCTTTGCAACGCCCGTGTTTGATGGTGCCTCGGAAGAAGAAATTCGCGGCATGCTCAAGCTCGCCTATCCCGATGACATCGTCAAAGCAAAAGGCCTGACTGCGGCACGCACGCAAGCCAATTTGTTTGATGGTCGTACCGGTGACGCGTTTGAGCGTCCAACCACGATCGGCTATATGCACGTTTTGAAACTGCACCATTTGGTGGACGACAAGATGCATGCGCGTTCAACTGGGCCTTACAGCTTGGTGACGCAACAGCCCCTGGGTGGTAAAGCCCAGTTCGGTGGACAGCGTTTTGGTGAGATGGAAGTGTGGGCGTTGGAAGCCTACGGTGCTTCGTACGTGTTGCAAGAAATGCTCACGGTGAAGTCTGATGACGTGCAAGGCCGTACCAAGGTGTACGAAAGCATTGTCAAAGGTGAGCACTCTATCGAAGCCGGCATGCCGGAATCCTTCAATGTGTTGGTCAAGGAAATTCGTTCCCTTGGCTTGGACATTGAACTCGAGCGTTCTTGAAGCTTCTCGCTGATTAACAAGGAATTTTCATGAAATCATTACTCGACCTGTTTAAACAGTTCACGCCCGATGAGCATTTCGATGCCATCAAAATCGGCATGGCCTCGCCCGAGAAGATCCGTTCTTGGTCTTTTGGTGAAGTTAAAAAACCAGAAACCATTAACTACCGCACGTTCAAGCCTGAGCGCGATGGTTTGTTTTGCGCCAAAATTTTCGGACCTATCAAAGATTACGAATGCCTGTGCGGTAAGTACAAGCGTTTGAAGCACCGTGGTGTGATCTGCGAGAAGTGTGGCGTTGAAGTCACCCAGACCAAAGTGCGTCGCGAGCGCATGGGGCACATCGATTTGGCCGCACCTTGCGCCCACATCTGGTTTTTGAAGTCTTTGCCAAGCCGTTTGGGTTTGGTGTTGGACATGACGCTGCGTGATATCGAACGCGTTTTGTACTTTGAAGCGTATGTTGTGACCGATCCCGGCATGACGCCGCTGAAGAAATTCAGCATCATGACCGAAGACGACTTTGATGCAAAGTTCAAAGAGTACGGCGATGAGTTTCAAGCCAAGATGGGTGCCGAAGGCATCAAAGACTTGCTCAACAGCATTGACATCGAAGGATCGATTGAAAAGCTGCGCAATGACCTGACCGGCTCTGAGCTCAAGATCAAGAAAAACGCCAAGCGCCTCAAAGTGCTCGAAGCGTTCAAGAAGTCTGGCATNAAGCCTGAGTGGATGGTCTTGGAAGTGTTGCCTGTGTTGCCACCGGACTTGCGTCCCTTGGTGCCGCTGGACGGCGGTCGTTTCGCGACCTCGGACTTGAATGATTTGTACCGCCGCGTGATTAACCGCAACAGCCGTCTGCGCCGTTTGCTTGAACTCAAAGCGCCTGAAATCATTGCCCGCAATGAAAAGCGTATGTTGCAAGAGTCCGTGGACTCCTTGCTGGACAACGGTCGCCGTGGCAAGGCCATGACAGGCGCTAACAAACGCGCACTGAAATCTTTGGCTGACATGATCAAAGGCAAGAGCGGTCGTTTCCGCCAGAACTTGCTGGGTAAGCGCGTCGACTACTCGGGTCGTTCCGTGATTACCGTGGGCCCAACGCTCAAGTTGCACCAATGCGGATTGCCTAAGTTGATGGCCTTGGAGTTGTTCAAGCCCTTCATCTTTGCACGCTTGGAAGCCATGGGTATTGCGACCACTATCAAAGCTGCGAAGAAAGAAGTCGAATCGGGCACGCCCGTGGTGTGGGATATCTTAGAAGAGGTTATCAAAGAGCATCCCATCATGCTCAACCGTGCGCCTACTTTGCACCGTTTGGGTATCCAAGCGTTTGAGCCGATCTTGATTGAAGGCAAAGCGATCCAGTTGCACCCGCTCGTTTGCTCGGCATTCAACGCCGACTTTGACGGTGACCAAATGGCCGTTCACGTACCTTTGTCAGTCGAAGCGCAAATGGAAGCCCGCACCTTGATGCTTGCATCAAACAACGTGCTATTTCCTGCCAATGGCGAGCCATCGATTGTTCCTTCGCAAGACGTGGTCTTGGGTCTGTACTACACCACCCGTGAACGCATCAACGGAAAAGGCGAAGGCCTGATCTTTGCTGACACCGGTGAAGTNCAGCGGGCATTTGATGCGGGCGAGGTCGAACTCAACTCCAGCATCAATGTGCGTTTAACCGAGTACACCAAAGACAAAGAAACCGGCGAATTCATTCCTAGCACCAAGCTGTGGGAAACCACTGCAGGGCGCGCGTTGTTGTCGGAAATCTTGCCTAAGGGCTTGCCGTTCTCCAACATCAACAAGGCGTTGAAGAAGAAAGAAATCTCCAAGCTCATCAACGTTTCTTTCCGTAAGTGCGGATTGAAAGAAACCGTGGTGTTCGCTGACAAGTTGCTGCAAGCGGGCTTCCGTTTGGCAACCCGTGCCGGTATTTCTATCTGTATCGACGATATGTTGGTGCCTCAAGAGAAGCACGAAATCATCAGCCGCGCACAAAAAGAAGTCAAAGAGATCGAGCAGCAATACGTGTCTGGCTTGGTCACTTCTGGTGAGCGCTACAACAAAGTGGTCGATATTTGGGGCAAGTCAGGCGACGAAGTCTCTAAAGTCATGATGGCCAAATTGTCCAAAGAGATGGTGACCGATCGCCATGGCAAGCAAGTCCAGCAAGAGTCATTTAACTCCATCTACATGATGGCCGACTCTGGCGCGCGCGGCTCTGCAGCGCAGATTCGCCAAGTTGCAGGTATGCGCGGTTTGATGGCCAAGCCCGATGGCTCGATCATTGAAACGCCTATCACTGCGAACTTCCGCGAAGGCTTGAACGTGTTGGAGTACTTCATCTCTACCCACGGTGCACGTAAAGGCTTGGCCGATACGGCGTTGAAAACAGCGAACTCGGGTTACTTGACCCGTCGCTTGGTGGACGTGACGCAAGACTTGGTCGTGACCGAACTTGACTGCGGAACCCATAACGGTTACTTGATGCGCGCCATCGTCGAAGGCGGTGAAGTCATTGAGTCCTTGCGTGACCGTATCTTGGGCCGTACTGCGGCCGAAGACGTTCTGCACCCCGAGACACGCGCGGTAGTTGCGCACTCTGGTGACATGCTGGACGAAGACCTGATCGACGAGCTCGAAGTGTGTGGCGTTGACGAAGTGAAAGTGCGCACCGCACTCACCTGTGAAACCCGCTTTGGTATTTGCGCCAAGTGTTACGGTCGCGATTTGGGTCGTGGCGGCTTGATCAACCACGGCGAAGCCGTCGGAGTGATTGCAGCCCAGTCCATTGGTGAGCCTGGAACGCAGTTGACCATGCGTACCTTCCACATCGGCGGCGCGGCCTCACGTGCTGCGATCGCCTCTAGCGTGGAAGCCAAGTCCAACGGCAACATTGGCTTTAACGCCACGATGCGCTATGTGACGAACAGCAAAAAAGAACTGGTCGTCATTGCTCGCTCGGGTGANATCATCATTGCCGATGAACACGGTCGCGAGCGTGAACGCCATAAAGTGCCTTACGGTGCGGTGCTCAGNGTCAAAGCGGACCAAACGGTNAAAGCCGGTGCGATTTTGGCTAACTGGGATCCGTTAACCCGACCCATCATTACCGAATTCGCNGGTAAAGCACACTTTGAAAACGTGGAAGAGGGCCTCACCGTCGCTCGCCAAGTNGACGAAGTGACAGGNTTGTCCACCTTNGTGGTTATTGACCCCAAGCGCCGAGGTTCAGCCAAGATTGTTCGTCCACAGGTCAAACTGATCGACGCATCAGGCAAAGAAGTCAAGATCCCTGGCACCGACCACGCGGTTACGATCGGNTTCCCCGTGGGCGCTTTGGTGCAGGTTCGCGACGGACAAGATGTGGGACCNGGCGAAGTGCTGGCACGTATCCCAATCGAAGGCCAGAAGACCCGCGACATTACCGGTGGTTTGCCACGTGTGGCCGAGTTGTTCGAAGCGCGCTCACCCAAAGACAAGGGCGTGCTGGCTGAGGCAACTGGAACTATCTCGTTTGGTAAAGAAACCAAGGGCAAAGTCCGCTTGCAAATTACCGATCCTGAAGGCAAGGTCTGGGAAGAGCTCGTGCCCAAAGAGAAGAACATCTTGGTTCACGAAGGACAGGTAGTCAACAAAGGCGAAAGCGTTGTAGACGGCCCCGCAGATCCACAAGACATCTTGCGTTTGCTCGGCTCGGAAGAGTTGGCGCGTTACATCGTGGACGAAGTCCAAGACGTGTACCGCTTGCAAGGCGTGAAGATCAACGACAAGCACATTGAGGTGATCGTTCGCCAAATGCTGCGTCGTGTCGTGGTTGAAGCGGCAGGAGAGTCCAACTACATCAATGGCGAACAGGTGGAGCGCTCTGAAATGCTCAACACCAACGACGCTTTGCGTGCTGAGGGCAAAATTCCGGCTGTATTTACCAACCTTTTGTTGGGTATTACCAAGGCTTCCTTGTCTACCGACAGTTTCATCAGCGCGGCTTCCTTCCAGGAAACCACCCGCGTCTTGACCGAAGCTGCCATCATGGGCAAGCGCGACGAGTTGCGTGGTTTGAAAGAGAACGTCATTGTGGGTCGATTGATTCCTGCGGGAACCGGTATGGCTTACCATGAAGCCCGCAAAGTGCGCGAGCAAATGGACGACTCTGAGCGCCGTGCTATTGCAGATGCTGAAGCTGCTGAACTCGCTGGTGAATCCGGTGGTTCAGAAGTAGAGTCTGAGGAAGGCACCTCCGCCGAGTAATTCTGCGAAGGTCCAAGCGTCCTACCCCAGGCCCTTTTTGCGAAGGCTTGGGGTATTTTTTTGAATGAAGCAAAACACTGGGAGGCTGCGCTATGGGTTTTACATTGCTGCTTTGGATTGCTTTGGCATTGACCGTATTTTGGGCGGTTGGGTTACACAACCGCTTGATGCGTTTGCGTGCAGCCGCCGTAGAAGGTGCCACCGCTTTTGATAAACAAGCCCAGTCATTTATCGGTATGACCCAAGACTTTGCCTTAGATGCGCCGCTCTTGGCGGATCTTGCAGAAGCCGCCGACCAGTTAGATTTGGCGCTTAAAGGATTAAAAAATAACCCCTCGGCTGCTAAGGCGCTAAGCGATTGCCGGGCCAAATACGAACAACTTCAACAACTCTGGGTATCGTTGCCTGAGGTCGATGATGCCCCTCCTGAGCAGCGCTCATTGTGGGATGAGGCAAGTGCGTCGGTGCAATTTGCCCGAACCGCAATGAACAATGCCTCGACGGCCTATAACGAGGCCTTGGCTCAACCGGCACGTTGGGTTGCAGCGACCATGGGTTTTCACGCCATCGGGCCTTTGTGAACTTGGGATGAGCGTGCAAGAAAAATCCTTGCCGCTGTGGCAGTTATTGCAAGCGACTGCTGGTGTGGTCGCTAGTGTGCGTTCTGGAAAATCGGGAACTGCCGCTGTTGAAAGCGTGCCCCAAGCCTTGCGCCCGGGTGTACAGGCCTTGGCGTTTCAGGTGTGGCGAAATTTAGGCCGCGCCCAAGTCTTGCGAACGCTTTTGGCAACCAAGCCCCCAGCGCCGGCAACCGATGCTTTGCTTTGCGTCGCATTGGCTTTGGTGTGGAACGAAGCCGATGCGCCTT
>JGI25910J50241_10000495_pt1 | contig 13217 bp, 10 predicted proteins | sample LauGreSBDMM110SN_3_FD_50241 | JGI IMG/M metagenome (IMG submission 50241) | reverse complement strand
GCCGGGATCACAGCTTCCCTCGAGTCGTTGGGCTACGTTCACTTCACCGCCGATGATGGTGTAGCTCAGGCGTTGTTCAGACCCGAAATTGCCTACATTGCAGAAACCTGTATTTATACCAATACGGATGACAAACGGGTTTTTGAAGCCTCGTTCCAGCCAGCGTCTTTGTAGCACCAGCATCTGCTCTTGCATTTCCAGGGCCATGGCTACACAGGAGCGAGCGTCTTCACGAACGCCGTTTGATTCTGGGTCGCCGAAAAACAGCATGACAGCGTCACCAATGTACTTGTCAATAGTGGCACCATATGAATGTGCAATTTGAGTCATCTCAGAGAAATATTCATTCAGGTACTCGGTCAATTCTTCTGGCTGCAAGGATTCAACTGTTCGTGTGAAGTCTTTGATGTCGCTAAAAAAAACTGTTAGTTTTTTTCGTTGTGTCGTGATCTTCGTATCGTACTTGCCGGAAAACAATGCTTGATGAATTTGCGGCGGCAGGTATTTAGCAAGCTGATTTGATAATCCCTCAAGGCGACTGCGCTGTTGCTCCAGTTCCAAAGTTTGTGCTTTCAGATCGTCGTTGATTCCCTCTAGCTCACTGGTTCGATCAGCTACTGTTAACTCAAGAACTTTATTCTGGTTTTCAATCAATGTTTTTTGTGTGTCGAGAGAAATGGCCAAGTCCTGCTGTATCCATCGGGCACGACTTACCACCGCGAGTGCCATGACGATAGCCTCACAACACATGCCCAGGGCTTGCGAGACATTGGAATTTTGTAATAGAAATCTGATTCCTGATTCAGGTAAAAATGTAAATGGTGAAGTAACTCCAGCCAGGCCAAGTCCGAAAATAAAACGAAGACACATATAAGGGATGGCTCCGATCAGAAAGAAAATGACAATTTTCATTCCTTGTCTGTAGCGTATTACGCCGCATACATAGTTCATAATGAACATGCTTAAGGTAAACAGCACTAAAGGCATCCAAACCCATTGAGGTGAAAAGTTGTGAATCAAAAAAGTGAAAATAATTGCGTGTGTCAGAAAAGTAAATACATACAGATATGTTATTTTTTGAATTAATGGAAAATATTTGTCTAATTGCAGAAAAGCACTTGCAAATAAAAAATAGAAGATCGCTTGTCCATAGCCTCCAATATTGTTAAAAATGTAGGTTAGCGACGTGTTAGAAAAATACAGGCCATCTGAATTAAAGACAAATTCAGTGAAATGAATACCATCTTGGGTAGATAAACAAAATATTTGAATAAATGCAAATGTGATCCATAGGGCATAAAAAAAACTAGTCTTATCCTTGTTTGAAAAATAGGAAAACCAACCGAAAATCCCCAACGCAAACAAAATACCAAGTAGTCCGCCTTCCACATAAAGACCAAAGCGCCTAGTCTCAAGGAATCTAGCGTTATCCACTACCCGCAAAACAAATGACCTAGGGGGCAAGGATGCGTGAGGCTTTGTGTGAGATAGCAGCGTCAGCGTTTCGCCTTGGTAAAGGGTAAAAAGTGCGTGCTGAGAAGGTACCATGGCCGAACTGGGTAGAGTTGGATCGGTATCAGTCAGGTGGGCGTAGTTGCCATAATAAAAACCCGATGGCTTTAGAGCATGTAGCGAACCATTCGNTCTAATTACGCTGGTGTTGATACTCAGCCAGCCTGCGCCATCTAGTCTGAAATCCCGGTCTGAACCAAGTCGACTGATAATTTTCTGCATGATCCAGTAATGTGAGTGAGCGTTAATCGATCCCATATCACCAGCTGGTTTGAATTCATCCCGGCGCTTTAAAGCTTCCTCAGCGCTCATGGAGCCAGTGCGATCCTCCAGTACAAAAGTATTTTGTTTGGGGCTGAAAATAGTGGGTGTCGCAACGGTCACGTCAAAAGCATTTTTTTCTTCTAATTTATTTGCATGAGTTTGGCTAATAAAGCTAAGACAAACTGATAATAGTAATAATTTCAGAAGTCTTAACTGCAGCATACTTGCACCTATATAGGAAAACGCTCGAAAGCCAGGGCGGTTAACTTATCCGTTTGCCAATNAATCTCAAAGAATGGTTCAAACAATACCTGAAACTTCGCTTATTTTGACTAGGGTTTGTTCTGACTTATGTNCTGTCGTATGTAGTAAATGTCGGATGATTTCAAGAAATAATGATCAAAAGACCAGTTGTAAACGCCGTCTTCATCCCCATTGAAAAATNCAAAAAAGGAATAATGGCAATTCCCNCCCAAGTGATAAATGACATTACAAGAAGTAGGTAGCCAACTGCTTTTCTCATAGATAAATTTTGCGAAAAAGTGATTGGGATAAAAAATTTATTATCTAGACATTACGCCACGCACTTATATTCCCCGTGTAGATGAAGAAGATCACCTGCTTGATTCTGTCAAAATGGTGTTGTCATAATCAGCGCCTTAAGTTCTTTATTTCTTTCATTCCAACCAAACACCGCCCCCAATGTCCGTTATNCTAGATATGCTGCCCCGTCAGTTNAAAGTACTTGNGTTGCCCTTTAACCGACAGCTGGGCATAGTTTATGACGGGGTTGCTGGCAGCACAACTAAAGCACATTTTTTCATCACACCTGAGCTTGCAACCTTCGATGGTTATCTGCATGGCGGTGTGTTGTCCACCGTATTTGAGGTGGCCGGTTTTCTTGCTTTGGTTCCGCACCTGGCTGACAGTCAGCACGCTGTGACCCACGATTTGCATGTGTCGTTTATGCGTTCTATTCCGACTGGCGCGCGCTGTGATCTTTGCGCCAACGTGAGTCGTTCAGGCAGAACCTTGGCGTTTATCGAGGTCACTGCTTTCGTAGATGCCAAGTTGGTGGCTTCTGCTCGCATCACCAAATCTATTACTGCGCTTATGAATTCACAATGATTCTGCTGCTGAACTGTTAATGTTNCAGTGAAGAGGAATGCACAAAACCTATGATGGCGTGTGTCATACGCGCNACCGGAATGATTTTTGCCTCAAGGATAAGTGTAGAGCTTNAACGGAAAGCCTCGGCCCAGATTTCTACAAAGGCTTTGTGGATTTTTCTGAGCGCATCGGGAGAAAATACCTGACGTTCCAGTAACAGCAACTTTCTGATCGACCAGACTATTCGGGCGACATAAATTCAGGTCCGGGTTATGCCGGTTGGAACAGCCTGCTTCAATAAAAGTATCTGAGTTCCATGAACAATGTGTTGTTATTTTTCAAGTACCCGTAATAGGTATTCGAATTACCTGCGTAGTATTCATACCCGGCTAACAATTTGATGCTGTCACTCCACAAATAGGTAACCCGTGGACGCAGTGAATAACCATTTCGCTCCAGCAGCGTAGAACCGGCCAGTTCGGTTTCAAGGGTTTCATTCAGCCATTTTTTGGCGATACGAATACTGATGCCGTCCTGGTTACGGTCCAACTGTGAAATCACGACAGAGCGGAGAAGCTTTAAAGAAGTTGATGTGTCTGGGGTGCTGTAGTTGTAGACGTGGCGGTTGAAAATTTGAACAATACCGCTGGTGTTATTGCCGAAATCATGCTCCACCCCGAATACGGTATACAAAAAGGGATTTTTGATGTACTCGTTCGTACCATTCATGTCCTGGGTCTGCGTATAAGCGGATTCCAAGGCGAAGCGGTTACTGCCTACCGTGGTGGCTATGTCCATGCCATAGACCTTGGTCCTGTAATGTTTATAGACGTAGCTGGCAGAAAGGTCTGGGGACAAATCATAACCATCGTAATACGACACAGACCAATCAATGGCCTTGCCGGATTGATCGTATTTGATGGCCCACTGGTTGTTGGCTGAGGGTATGACCTCTGTAAATTTACTGTAACTTTTATTCGCTTGAAACTCTGGAAGCAGAACCAGAGTCAAACTGTCATTGGCGGTCAGACTCCACGAGGCCTTGGCTGCCAGTGAACCGAATCGGTCTTCATCAATATCCGTCGCCAACAGTCTGGCGTCTCTGGGCGTCAGGTTGTCTGTCGGGTTAAGGCGGTCTGTCCGGCCCCAGGCAATGATTTGCCGACCAACACGGAAATCAAAATCACCTTTTCGTGTTTCTACATACATTTCACGCATGTTCGCGCGCGTATTGCCGTCAGTGCGGAAATCTTCACGCGCTGAATAGCCTTCGGCAAATAAACCAATGCCGTTATCCAGCTTCTTCTCCAGCTTCAACCAGGCCGAAGCCGTACCTACACCGCTGACATCGTCATACAGCCGGTTGGATGACCAGTACCCGGTACGAAAAGAGCCGGTAACACCAAGCCAGCTAAGTTGCGCTTTGATGGGATTGGCAGTTGTCACTGCGGGTTCATCCGGTGACAGGGGCGGTGCCATGTCATTGTCGACAGCTGCGGCTGACATCAACGGAGCAGTTGACAAAAGTAAAGCAACTAAAAAATTTGTAGTGGAAAAAATGCCGTCAGAATTTGACGACGCGGAGGCTCTCAAGGCCTGCGGCATTTCTTCCCTGAGCATCATTGTTGTTCCATATACCGGGTTGTGAAGAACTCATCCTTGACACCGGTGTTGTATTTGGATTGGTCAATGGTGATGACAGTTCGGTGTCCGGTTTGTAGGTTTTTGGCTTCCAAAATGCCGGCTTGCCATCTGCGCTTCACAGGCTCGACTTCTTTCCAGCGCTTGTAGGTGGCTTCTTTCAACAATTCATTGGCTTCGTCGTAGGTAACTGTTTTGAGAGTGACGAAGTTATCTTTTTGAATCCAGCTGATACGCTTGGCATAACCGGTGTTGGCTTTGACTGTGGCATTTTTAGGAATGGATTCGATCACATAGCAGGCAGCACCTTCCACGTCTTCTTCCTTGACCAAGGTATGGTTCCATTCGTGGACTTTATGTCCAATCACGTCACCATAAGAAAAGTCAGTACCTACAAAACTGTCTTTCTTGTTGCTGGAAATCAGGCGTCTGACTTTTTTCAAGCTGGGCAGGTAAATCCATATATCGTCGTCTCTGTCTGAATGCTCAACCAGCAGCGAAACAGTGCCTTTGACGTCGGCGGGTTCCAGAAAACGCGTCATGCGTTTGTTGTCGATGCCGTTGGCGTCTAGCTTGCTAGTGCCAAAAGTTTTGCGTACGCGTTGCTGGCCAGATTTATTCGTCAGCGTCATGGTGGATTCAGATGTCGAATCCGGATACTTTCCGACGATGAAATTCTTATCCATGATCTCCACGGCGGTCAAGGCCCAGCTTGTCTTGGGCAAGGCCATACCCGCCATCAGCACCAGGCTTGAAAGAAGGAAAAAAGAAGTTTTGGCAAGCGTCATTTTTGATGTGATCATTTTTTGGCTCCTTTGAAGATGAATGAAGGACGGAATTTGAGCACCAAGGCAGGCATCACGGTCAATGCAGCCGTGACGCTGACCAGCATGGCGGTACCGATCAAAATAGCCGTCCATGTGTGCGGGTAGTAGCCGCGAGAACCGGCTTGCACTGCATAGCCACCGGCCACAGCAGAGGCCACGAACAAACAGGCTTTACCAGCGGTATTCAGCACTTTGTGAACAGCGAGTTCGAGTTCTGTGCCTTTGGCGACTTCCTCGCGCAAACGGAACAGCATGTAAATCGCGTAGTCGGCACCGATGCCGATGGCCAGCGCCGAGGTCAAGGCGGTGGGTACGTTCAAACGCATGCCCAGCCAACCCATCAGACCCATATTGACCAGGACTGAAAGAAGCAATGGTGTGACCACCAGAAGACCGGCAATGAATGAGCGGAAGACAAATGCTGTGGCGAGCAACACCACGCTAGCAATTTGTATCACGTTCAGGATTTTGTCTTTCACGATCACATCGGTGATGGCCGCACTTTGAGCCACGCTGCCGCCGATATTGACTTTGATGTTCGGCGGGAACTTATCTTTCACAAAGGCTTGAATCTCGCTCCAAAGCACATGCATGTCTGCGGTGCTGTCGCTGTGGGTAAAGACCACCATATTGGCTAAGCGGTAGTCGTAGTCCACATACGGGTCAAAGTCGCCGGGTTCACCTGACATGGAGTAGAGCAGCAGGTATTCAGCAATGGTTTCCTGCTTGTCAGGAATCTTGAAGAATTCGGGCTTGTCAGAGTTCATCGACTGGTTCATGCGTTTGATGAACTCGGCTATCGACATCACCTTGCCGATATTCGGACGTGTCGTCAAATAGACCTGCAATTCATCAATTGCTTTGAGTACAGCCGGGTCTTTGATGGCGTCGGGCTTGTCGCCTTCAATCAGCAGGTAAATATTGTTCGTTCCAGCCATGCGCTCATTGAGCTTTTTGTCAGCCACCAGCAAAGGCAAATCGGGATCGAAGTATTTTTTCAGCGCACTTTCAATTCGCAGTTGCGACATGCCGGCCAATGCCAAAGCAATCAAAATACCTGCGATCATGAAAATTTTGTTGCGGTTAGCGCCGACCAAAGTATTGGCGTAAAAATTGGTGACGCGGTCCCAGAAGCGCTCTTCGCGCTCCATGCGGGCTTCTTTTTCGCCGGGAGCAGGGAGAACAGCTCGCAGCGCGGGAATCAAAGTCATCTCTATGACCAGCACGCTGAGGATACCGACGCCGGCAAAGATACCGAACACGCGAATGGACACAATGTCAAAAATCATCAGTGACAAAAAGCCCGCAGCTGCCACCAGACCGGCGGTCAGCATGACCGGACCGATCTTGACAATCGATTCAATCACGGCCTGCTGATTAGCCATTTTGGGAGTCAGATCCGGGTTTTGTCGAAGAATGTTGTATTCCTCGTAATAGCGTTTCAGCATCTGTACCGCGTGTCCGGCTCCCACTGCCAATATCAAAATAGGCGTGGTCATGTTGAAAATATCCAGCGGCACATTGGCCAGACCCATGAATCCCTTGCCCCAGGTGACGGCAACAATAGGTGTGACCAGCGGCAATATCAGGCCTTGCATAGTACGGAAAGCTTCGTAGTGAATGACGCCGATGATGCCAATGGCAATCAGCAGCAGCATGCCGCCGCGGCTGGAAAATTTCTCCAGTAAGGCAAGGAATGCAGGGTACCCGGTGACGACAATGTCGACGCTGTCGTCGCGCTCTGCGTCTACGATTTCAACAATTTTGTTGTTGACATAAGAGAAACCGCCTTTGCCTTCTTTCAATTCAGCGGGGGTGGCGTCGCGCACCTCGGCCAGAATGGTGATGGTTTTGAAGTCTTCCGATACAACGGAGTTCATGTAAGCCGTGTTTCGCTGTAGCGCATCTTTCAAGATGGCCATTTGTTCCGGCGTGGTCGGCACGTCCGTCATCATTTGCTTGACTTCCATGCCTTCGTCGGTGCCGCGAATGTCCTTGGCCCGGCGTGCAGCGACTGACAACAGATTGGCTTTGACGACACGCGGCGTCTCGCGCAGTTTGGCTGTGATGCGCTGCACTTTTTCCAGTACCTTGGTATTGAATACGTCGCCTTCTTTGGGCGTGATACCAATGACACCCACATAGCGTGAACCGAAGACTTCTTCAACCTTGAGCGTGGTGGCTACAAAAGGGTGCGAGCGAGGTACGATATTGTTCGGGTCAATGATGACGGTCAGCGTCTGTCCGCGAAAGTGCAAAAACACAGTGGCAATCAAAACCAGAGCGAGCACTGCCCAACGAAATCGGACAATGAAATTGATATAACTTCTCATGAAACTGTCTCCCGATAATTTGCTTTTTTAGGACTAAGCACAAGCTTGAAGTTGAGTTGTGCAGTGTCCGAGTGCCGGATGATATCCCTTGTACGAGGCCGAATATCTAAAACATCATCTGATTTTAATAAGTAATGACAAAATTGGTGCTTATAAAGTTATGTATTCAATCAAATATATGAATATTATGAGTTTATAAATACTCAGATGCGGCAAGACGCCAGCACGACATTCAGCGTTTATTTGCTTTCATGCATATCCGCAATTTTTCAACCGCTTCAGGCACATTCACAGCCGCCGTAATGGCTCTGACGAATGCCACCGAGCCCACGCCTGTTTGCAAGACTGCCGGCAGACGTTCTAAGTCGATACCGCCTATGGCCACCAGCGATTGACCTTGCATCAAGCGTGTATAAATGCCGAGCCGTCCCAGGCCTTGCGGCGCAGTGGCCATGCGTTTGAGCGTGGTTGGAAACACGGCACCCAGGGCCAGGTAGCTGGGTTGTGCGGCGTGCGCTTTGAGCATTTCAGCGTAGCCGTGCGAACTCAAACCCAAGCGCAAGCCAGCCATTCGTATGGCATCCAGCGGAGCATCGACCATGTCTTCCTGACCCAGATGAACACCATAAGCACCGGCATCTATGGCGTGCCGCCAGTGGTCATTGATGAACAGCAGCGTGTTGCTGCCTTCAACTGCTTTGACCGCAGCTTTTACTTGTTGGTCTATGGCTGTGTGGTCGTCAGACTTGAAACGCAGTTGCACCGTGGGTACTTGTAGCTCGACCATGCGTGCAATCCAATCAGCATCCGGCAGCACCGCGTACAAACCGAGTGACTGAGGGCAGGGCGCAAAAGCAGTGGCGGGATTGGCCGCAGACAGCGCAAAGTCTTGCGGGTCGCAAGGCCAGTTTGTTGCATCAAACACTTCATGACGCGATGTTTGTGATTGCCAGGCATTGGCAATGCATTGCGCGTCATGCGGCACAAAACCCAGCAGTCGTGCGCCTAGCAAGGCCGCAGCAAATATTGGCGTTGAATCTGCGGGAATTTCTTTTACCAAGACTTCAACTGTAGATGTTTCACCCGCCAGCAGTTGGCTGTGTGTGCGGGCAATCTCTTTGGCAACTTGTTGTATGTCCATGTTCTCGACTTTCAATTCTGATGCCAGAACGGCGTACCCAACAATGGCGTGCTGGCTTGTGCGGATTCCTGCGCTTGCATGACACCGCCCAGAAACGCGTCTCTGCCGGCTTGCACCGCTAGCGCAAATGCATGCGCCATGCTGACCGGGTTGTTCGCGAGTGCCACGGCTGTATTCAACAGCACTGCGTCATATCCCCATTCCATCACCTGACAGGCATGCGAAGGCAGTCCCAGACCGGCGTCAACAATCAAGGGCACATCCAATCGTTCGCGCAACAAACGCATAGCGTATGGGTTGATCGGTCCTTTGCCGGTACCTATGGGTGCCGCCCAGGGCATGACGGCTTGACAACCGACATCGACCAGCCGCTGACACAAGACCAAGTCTTCGGTGCAATAGGGCAGCACCTTAAAGCCTGCTTTAATGAGTTGTTGCGCGGCCGAGGCTAAGTTGATGGTGTCAGGTTGCAAGCTGTAATCGTCACCTATCAATTCCAGTTTCAGCCAATCGGTTTCAAACAATTCGCGCGCCATTTCGGCTGTGGTGATCACTTCTTGAATGCTGTGACAACCAGCGGTGTTGGGCAACACGGGTACTTTCATGTCGCGCAATAAATTCCAGAACGCAGGAGAAGTGTCGGCGTGCGCGGTCTGGCGACGCAGCGACGCGGTCAACATGGCAGGTCGAGCCAGTTGCACCGCATCGGCCAGTACTTGTGGTGACGGATAACGCGAAGTGCCCAGCAGCAGCCGGCTGTTAAATGTTTCGCCGTACAAGATCAGCGGGTCGGTGTGTGTGTTCAATTCATCCTCCTGTGACCGGCACGATCAATTCAATCTTGTCACCGGTTTGCAAAATATGGCTGGCATAGTTTTTTTTCGGTACAAACTGCAAGTTCACCGCCGCGGCAAACGGTGGCTTGACCCCGGCGGCAGCTATCGCATCAGACAAATGCGCTGGTACCTTCAACTCTTTAGCGACTTGGTTGATCCAAACTTGAATGCAATGCGTGTCCATATCAGTTTTCTTCTACCAATGCAAACCGCTCAGCCAATGAAGTATCGCCTTGTACCAGTGCCAGCACTGCGTCCAGCATGGCCGGCGCGATCAAAAAACCATGGCGATACAAGCCGTTGATTTGCAGGCATGTGTCACCGACACGGCGAATGCCAGGTAAGTTGTTTTTTAAAGCAGGTCGAAGTTGGGTGTTGATTTCCAAAATACGCGCCTCGGCAAAACCGCTGTGCAAACTGTAGGCCGCGCTCAGTAGCTCCAGGGTAGAGCGAACGCTGGCTTCTGATCTGTCATCACTTTCAATCTCGGTGGCGCCGATCACATACACATGGTCTTGCTTGGGCGCGATGTAAAGTGGGTAGCGCGGGTGCATCAGTCTTACTGGCCGTTGTAAGTTAACCTCGGGCGCAAACAAACGAATGACCTCCCCACGCACGCCTCGCAGATGGGTCCAGTCAGAAGAAGCACCTGTGCCACGGCAGTCAAACACCCAGTCTGCCCCCTCGTTTTGGAAAGCAGCCAGATCATCTAGCGATTTAGCGCTGTGCCAATATGTATCTACCTTTTGATGTTGCAAGGATTTCAGCAAACCTGCCAGTAACTGTCGGTTGTCCAATTGGCCTTCACCCGGCAAATACAAGCCTTGCTGAAACTTGCCGGACAGCTCGGGTTCAAGCCGGTGCAATGACGCGTTGTCCAGGTTTTGCGGCGTGCAATCAGGCGGCAGTTGACGGCTGTTGATCTGTAACTTATCCACCAGCATTCGCGCCTGAGGCGCATCCTGTTTATGCCAGAGTATCAATGTGCCTTGCTGTTGGAAGTACACCGGCGTTGGTAATTGTTGTATCAATGCGGGCCAGCGCTGCAAGCTGTATTGCCCCATGTCTACCACTGGCCACTCGGTGATGGCGGACTCCGCCAAAGGTGCCAACATGGAGGCGGCCACGCGAGCGGCCGCGCCCATGCCGTCCTCGCCGCTTGCTTCATACACGCTAACGCTGTGACCTGCTGTGGCCAATGCGTGCGCCAGCAAACGGCCCATCAATCCCGCACCCAGCACCACGCAATTCAAATGTTTAACCACCGGTTTGTCCTTGGTGGTGAGCAAAGTCTGAGCGGCTTTGTTGATAATGCATGCCATGCAAAACATTACTCTCACCGGTCAATACGCACGTGTGCTCAGCATCGCCGGGTCTGACAGCGGCGGCGGCGCCGGCATTCAAGCCGACTTGAAAACCTTTGCGGCTTTGGGTTGCTACGGCATGACCGCCATCACCGCGTTGACGGCCCAAAACACCTTGGGCGTGCAAGCGATTCACGGCGTGCCTGCCAGTTTTTTGAAAGCGCAATTGCAATCGGTGCTGGACGATATCGGCGTGGACGCGGTCAAGATCGGCATGTTGCATTCGCCCGACGTGGTTGAAGTGGTCGCCTGGGCTATTGACCATTACGGATTGAAGCAGGTGGTGCTTGATCCGGTGATGGTGGCTACCAGTGGCGACCGTTTGATTGCCGAAGAAACCGTCTCTGTGCTGGTGAAAGAACTGTTTCCGCGCGTGCAATTGGTCACGCCCAATTTGGATGAAGCTTCGCTGTTGTTGCAACAACCCTTGACCGCTGTTGATCAACTGCATAACGCGGCTCAGGCATTGCTTGACATGGGCGCCAAAGCCGTGTTGCTCAAAGGCGGCCATTTGCCCGGCGATGTGTTGTGCGATGTGTTGCAAACTCCTGGCAGTGATGCCGTGGTTTTTGAAGCGACCCGCATTCACAGCCGCAATGTGCATGGCACCGGTTGCAGTTTGTCTTCTGCGATTGCCGCTCATTTGGCCTCGGGCAAAACCATGGCTGACGCGGTGGCGGCTGCACGCGCATTTATTCGCCAAGCCATAGCAAGTGGGGCCGCTGTGAAAACCGGTGAAGGTCACGGCCCCTTGAACCATGGGTTTGCGCCAGTGGTTATGCAATTGAAGCCTTTGAGTTGACGGGACGGGTCAGCCAGCCCAACAACAAAGTCAGCATCAAGCTCGGCAGTGCAGAGCCCCATGGCGATTCAAGTTGCATGCACAGTTGGTACAGCGCAATACCTGCCAACCACGAAAACACGGCTTTTATGTCCACCTTAGACGTCATCGTGCTGCTGTAGCCAAAACCCATGCGACCCAGAATCACGCCAAACAGAGGCAAGAAGACTGAACTCAAGGTCAATAGGAAAGGTTCAAGACTGTGCATNGGCAACACCATGGCCAAACCCGTGCACAGCACTGCGATCAAGATGCCCCAATGCTTGGTACTGGTGCCCGAAAAAATACTGTGGCTGTTGACAGATGCGCTGTACACATCGCCATAGGCATTGTCGAGTTCATCCAGCAAGATCAGACCCAGCGCAAGCAAGCCGCCTTGCGCTAGCAACAAAGTGTTGACCAAATTGGCATCAGGGGCTGACACACTGATCACCATCACGCCCAATGCATAGCACCAGATATTGGCCAATGCGTAGCCGAGCCAACTGCCGGTCATTGCAGAACGGCTGTTTTTGCCAAAGCGTGCGTAGTCAGCTATCAACGGCAACCAAGACACAGGCATGGCTATCACCAACTCCATGGCCAGCATGTAATTCTTTTGATCGTTACCGGGCTTGTTCCAAAAACTCTCCAAACCTTGTGTTTGCAACATGCCGATGAATTGCCAGCTCAACCACAGCAGCGACAACACCACCAACGGCAATCCAAAGCGACTGAGGAAGCTGCGCACCAAGCCCAGCATGGAACCGGTCATCAGCACCACCAAAACCACACCCCAGAGCAAAGTCGCTGCATAGGGGGCAGACCAATGCGTGGCATTTGTCATGGCCAGCGTACCTTCGCGCATGATCACCAACTCAAACGTGGTCCATCCGACCAATTGAACAATATTGAGCATCACCGGCAACCGCGCAAAACTGCTGCCAAACACTTGGTGCATGAGACCTGCGCTGGACAAGCCAGTGTCGCAACCCACTTTGGCCACCCAAGCAAGCAAGCCCGCGCCCACGATGGAACCCACGATGGTGACCAAAAGGGCTTCTTGCGTGCCCAAGCGAGGAACCAAGTAAGCACCGACCTGCATGACAAGCAGTCCGACGCCCAAGCTGAACCAAAGCGACGCGTGTGAGTACCAAGTGAACACGCGCTCGGTGGGTCCGATGGGTGTCAAGGATTCATTGTGCGTGGTGTTTGCCATCTGTTTTCCAAAAAAGAATGGCAGTTCGGCGAGGCCTAGGAAACGTGGATAGCTTGTCCTTGTTGGCCATGCTTCCCTGCGCGAGGATTACCTCAATCAGGTTCAAAGGGACTTTCTCAGCCTTGGTTTGTGAAAACCTCAGCACCCCCA
>JGI25910J50241_10000490_pt1 | contig 13272 bp, 7 predicted proteins | sample LauGreSBDMM110SN_3_FD_50241 | JGI IMG/M metagenome (IMG submission 50241) | reverse complement strand
GTTCATGTTAATTCTCTCCTAAGTCTGTTTTGGGCTTACGGCCCTTGAAATCAACCACTGGCGCGAGACGCGCCTCTCTTAATTCATTCAAATAAAAACCAAGCACTNGCATGGGCACTGGCGGACGGTTCTTGCTCACTCGTGCACCTGGCTTTGGCTCTGGTGCATCTGACCAAACAATTTGCCATGTGTTCTCGGCATCGGCTTTTTCAAGCGTTCCCCTGAACTTCTTGCGTGTTGCATTGACCAAACCAGCCGCCGCCTCCCCCATTGGGGCCTTCAACGTGATATCTATTAGCTCACCTTCAAAGCGCGCCAAGTCTTTTTCATTGCGCAAAGGACGATCAATACCCGGCGACGACACTTCTAAACGGCGATATTCAGCACCATCCACTTCAAGGGCAAACATCAATTGGCGATTGACCTTCTCACAGTCTTCAACTGTGACCCAAGGAATTTCAAATCGATCCACACCCACTTGCCATGGGTTGTCGATGGTGATGCGCACAAGACCACCGGCAGAGCGTTCAATCTCAACCAGTTCATAGCCCAATCCGGCTACGGTTTCTTCAACAATCTGCTGCAATGCCACTCGAAATGGTTCTTTTTAAAAAGGTTTGACTCACAATTGCTTCATTTTTTCAAAAATTCTTGAGCGGTAAAAACCCTGCTCACTAATCGATCGACCAAAAAAAACGGGCGGTGAAAACCCGCCCGTTTGGTCGTGAACCCGCATTCTAATCCATAAATCCTTGATTTGGAACGCTTTTGTTGGAAAAAAGCGGCAACTTAAGCCAATGCCTGATTCAGTTGAGGGACGGCAGAAAGCAAGGTTTTTGTGTAACTTGCCTGCGGATTGTTCAAAATTTGAGAGGCATCTCCAATTTCGACGATTTCCCCTGAATGCATCACTGCCACCCTGTCTGCCAAATAAGCCACAACCCCGATGTTGTGGGTCACAAAAAGGAAGCTGACACCCAGCGAATCCTGAAGTTCTCTGAGCAAGTTCAAAATTTGTGCTTGAACGGACACATCCAGTGCCGAGGTGGGCTCATCGCAAACGATCAAACTGGGTTTAACTGCCAATGCTCTGGCAATTGCTATTCTCTGGCGTTGCCCACCTGAAAACTCGTGAGGGTACCTGTCTAGGGCATCCTTGCGAAGTCCGACCTGGTCCATTAAAAGCTTCAAGTCAGCCTGACGTTGATCGGCCGACCACTCGGGATGAAGACTCTTCATGCCCTCCTCCAATATTTCCTGAACTCGCATGCGAGGATTCAAGGAGGCAAAAGGATTTTGAAAAATAATTTGTAATTGACGACGCGATGCCATCAGGTCGCGTCCCTTTAATTGGAACAAATTTTGGCCCAGCAGTACCGCTGCGCCAGTGACCTGGGTGTGAGGTGTTAACAATTGAAGCAGTGCTTTGCCAATGGTGGTTTTGCCGCATCCAGATTCCCCAACCAAAGCCAATGTTTGGCCCTTTTGAATGTCAAAACTGACGTTCTTGACAGCCTGAAAGGTTTGCCGCCCGCCAAAGACCCCGCCACCCATAGAATAAATCACTGACAAATTTTGTACAGACAGCAAGACTGAATGGTCATTGGACACAATGCTGGAACGATCAATAAATGGCGGAAGAGACAAAGCTTGCAGTCCGGCATCATGAACTCTGACGCATCGAACATTGTGATCTTCAGTCAGAGCCGTCATGAGGACTGATTTTTCAACGCATGACTCAATTTGATAGGGGCATCTTGGCGCAAAGCGACANCCTTGAAAAACTTGCGTCAAAGGAGGTACCGTCCCATGAATGGCCGCCAATTGACGACCTCTTAGGTCTTCTCCCGGCAATGCCTGAAGCAGCAGCTTGGCGTAAGGGTGCGAAGGACGGACAAAAAAATCNGCAGCGGATGCGACTTCAACAATTTGGCCAGCGTACATCAAGGCCACTTGGTCTGCCATGCCACTCACTACAGCCAAATCATGGGTGATAAGCAGCATGGCCATGCCTCGCTCCTTTTGCAGGCCTTTTAGCAAGTCCAAAATCTGAGCTTGAATGGTGACATCAAGAGCTGTTGTTGGCTCGTCAGCAATCAATAAGTCTGGTTCTGCCGCCAAGGCGATGGCAATCATGACCCTTTGCAATTGCCCTCCAGACATTTCAAAAGGGTAACTGCCCATTCGCCTTGTAGGCTCTGGTAAGCCTACTTTTGTCAGCCACTCAAGTGCTCGCGCATGAGCTGCCGCCCCTTTCAATGAAGTGTGCTGAGAAATGACTTCCAATATTTGATCGCCCACCGTCATGACCGGATTCAGGCTGGTCGATGGCTCTTGAAAAATGATGGAGATGCGACGTCCTCGTATTGCGCGCATCTGATTTTCACTGAGTTGGAAAACATCCACATCAGATAACTTAACTTGGCCATTGTGAATCACCGCATTGTCAGGCAACAAACGAAGCAATGAGAGTGCGGTCATTGATTTACCGCAACCAGATTCGCCCACCAATGCAAAAGTTTGGCCTTTTTGAAGCGTCAAGTTGAGTGCATCGACAGCCCTGGCCATGCCCGATTCAGTTTGCAAATCTACTACCAGATTTTTAACAATCAGTTGCTCAATCATGCTGCCACCTCTTGCGTTGGGGATGCAGTTGCATGTGCACTGCGGAGCCTGGTTCGAGGATCAAAAGCATCTCTGATGGCGTCAGCCAATAAGTTGGCACTGAGCACAATCAGGAACATGAAACCGAAGGCCGTTGTCAATGTCCACCAAACCAAAGGTGTCGCCGCCAGTTCAGCGCGAGCGGTATTGATCATGACCCCAAAACTGGCTGTTTTTGGATCAACACCCACACCGACATAGGACAAAACAGCCTCAGCCAAAACAAAGCCAGAGAATTGCATCACGGTATTGATCAGCACCAAGTGCATCAAGTTGGGAATGATGTGACGCCACAAAACCCGAGGCGTTGAGACACCAAAAGCACGGGCAGATTGGATGTATTCCAATTCGCGCAACTTCAAAGTTTCACCGCGAACCAGGCGACATAAGCCAGTGAACGAGGTGATGCCTAAGATGAGGCACAGGAAAAACAAACGGGCATCAGCACGCTCTAATGATGTTTCGAAAAAACCTTGATTTTTATCGATGAAAACTTGAAGAAGTAACACTGAGGCTGCAATCAACAGCACATCAGGAATCGATGCAAGGAGGGTGTAGACATATTGAATGACTTCATCGACCCAGCCACGCAAATAGCCCGCCGTCACTCCCAGCAGAAGCGCCAATGGCAAAACCACCAAGGTTGTTAATCCACCTATGACCAAGGCAGTTCGGACACTCTTCATGGCAAAGACCAGCACTGAATTGCCAGTTCGGTCTGTTCCAAACACATGGTAACCCTGTGAAAGAAATGCGACCCAGCAGATGGCCAGGGTCATGAGTGTGAACGTGATGGCCATTGAACGCCATGGCCATTCGGTCTTTCCATGCCAAAATTTAGAAACAAGGACTGCCAAAGTTTGCTGGCTTGAATACCTGACGACCAAGAGTCCAAACACAAGGACCACAGCAACAATGCACGCGCCCCATCCAAGCGCTAAGGCTGTGCGCTGGTAAACGTCGGCCGAGAGTTCAAGCTCGGGGTCGCTTAGATGTTGGCCACCAAATCGCAGGCGGGGATAGTCACGAACAGGCTCCCCATTTCGCTCGAAAGTTTCTTTGCGAAATGCGACAGCAGACAGCGGTTCTGAATAACTTCGTTCTCTGGCTGAAGCAAGGGGCAACAATACTTGATCCAGAACTGAATTGGTTTCAGATGAATATTGCGTGGCTTGACCTGGCGAAGACGGCAAAACTTCTCTGTAATGAATGGAGTCTGTGAGTGCCACCAATAAAAAGAAACCCAAGACCATGCTGCTGACCATGGCCACAGGCCGTTTCATGGCCAGACGCCAATTGGCTCTGAGGTTGTGATCTGATCTAATTTGCCAAATGTACCAAAGTACAAACAGCAAGATGGCATAAACAAAGAGATCGGTTAACAAGAATACAGGTTGCATGGTGCGCCTACTGCAAACGAATGCGTGGATCAGCCAAGGTGTAGCTGATGTCAGTCAATATCAAACCAAGGATGTACAAAAATGAGCCGATGAAAACCATGGCTCGTACGATGGCAAAGTCTTGACCTGCAATGGCTTCAATCAAATAACTGCCTAAACCTGGTATGGCGAAAAATGATTCTGTGATCAAACTGCCCATGAACAGCAAAGGAATCACGGCAACAGATGCGGTCAAGATGGGGATCAAGGCATTTCTCAACACATGAACCAAAAGGACTCTGCTTTCAGACAGACCTTTGGACCGAGCGGTTCGGACATAGTCCTTGCCTATCTCTTCCATGAAAAGCGTTCTGTTGAATCGAACTTCGCCCCCCAATCTAGAGAAGATGCCCACAGCAATGGGCAATACCAAGAAGCGCCAAGCATCCATCCCCGGCGCAAAACCCGATACAGGCATGAGCTGCAGCACACGCGAGAACATGAACTGCCCCATCACGATGAAAAACAGTGACGAAATAGACATGAAAACCACACACAAAACGGTGCCCCAAAAATCAAGGTAAGTGGCCCGAAAAAACGCCAACCCTAAAGCCAAAACAATCGAAATACCCAAGCCGACGACAAAGCTTGGCAATGCCAATGCGATGGAAGGCCCTGCACGTCTGACAATTTCAGAAGCAATGTCACGACCACTGTCTGCACGCCCAAAGTCAAAAACGAACATGCGCAAAGAACTGTCTAAAAATAAGGTGTTGCTTAATTTTGCAAGGCCTTGCTCTTGTTCATTGAAGAACAAAGGACGGTCATAGCCTCGTTCTGCCTTCCATTTTTCAATGGCATCTGCTGTGACGCGTTTCCCGCCCAATTGCATGCGAGCCATGTCGTCGGGTGTGTTCACTTTGAAAAACAGCACAAAGGTCAGTAAATTGATGCCAATCAAAATGGCAAAGCCATAGGCTAACTTGCGAGTTAAGAATCTAAACATCACAAACTCCGAGGTGTATTGGCGCCCGTTTGCACGGCACGCTGCATCTGACGTCTTTGCCAAGCTTGCCAAGCTGGCCAGGCCAAGCCAATGAACAGAAAAGGCAACATGGCAAGAGGCCACCAAATGGCTTGGTTCCACTCTTTGATTTTGCTGGTGCGCAGTTGTGAATCAATTTTCAAATAGGGCAAGCTATCGCGAATGATGTTGGAGGGCTTGCCGTTGCCTACCCATTGATGATAGGCCCCACCAAACTCTTCAGACCAGCCATAGAGCATGGGCATTTCTTCTTGCATGATTTCAATCATGCGAGCAATCATGGCCGCTCTCTCTGGCGTATCTTCAAGGTCTTTCATCCGATCGAACAAGCGATCAAATTCTGGGTGGGCGAAATTGCTTGCATTTTCACCGTCAAACTTGGCCTTAGAGTTAGGACCGTACAACAAGAACAGGAAATTTTCGGGATCAGGATAGTCAGCCAGCCATCCCCAGAAGAAAAATTGAGCAGCGCCTTTGCGCATTTTGTCTTGAAAGCGGTTGTAGTCCGTATTGCGTATTTCAATTTGAACATTGAGCTTGGCAAATTGTTTGGACACCCAATCCAAGCGNGCTTTGTAGCCAGGTCCTACCCCTTGNGTGTCATAGTTCAAGACCAAGGGTTGACCTGTTTTGAGATCTCGGCCGTTGGGATAACCTGCCTCAGCCAATAGCTTTTTAGCCACTTCAATTGACTTGCGCTTGAATTTGCCATCAGGCATTTTGTCGTAAATAACGGGGTTGGGGTTGGACATGTTGTTGCCAAATAATCCTGGCACCACCACACTGTGATTCACTTGGGCACGGTCATCTTCAAAGACAGAAACATANTCTTCAAAGTCAAAGGCAATGGCCAATGCTTGCCTCAATTTTTTGTTNCGAATCTGGTCTTCAGGTGTTTTTCCCAAACCAACGACGGGGTCTAACCAATTGAATCCAAAGTGCCAAAAACCCACTTGAATGGTGCTGGGAAGTTGAATTTTTCGCTCAAGCAATTCCTTGGCGCGTCCGGTGCCATCTTGAATTGAAACTTGATAGCCAATCCCTGGCTCGCCACGTTCAAGTTGCGGGATGTCGTAGTAGCCTTGAATGAATTTGGTGGCCACCGAGGTACCCTCTTTTTCAATGACCGAAATCACCTTGTCAACAAAGGGGGTTGTTTTGCCACAGTCCTTGAGCAGGCCTTTTTCTTGATCACCTGATTCACCCTCACATGGATAAGGAACGCCTCGGTAATTGGGGTTGCGCACCAACTCCATGCGAGAGTTGGGAACATATTCGGTAAGCATGTAGGGACCTGTTCCGACGGGCCATGTGTCAGAATTTAAATTTCTACGAGCCATACCGTCTTGCGAATAAAAAGCATCGACTTCCCAAGGGATGGGTGAAAAGAAAGTCATTGCTAACCAATATTTAAACTGGGGGTACTTGCCCACCACGCGAATTTTCAGCGTGTGTGCATCTAGCACTTCAACCCCAGAAAGCGCGTGCTCTCTAAAATCTAACCAAGGCAGATGTCCAAAGGGGCCAACTTCTCTGGCTGATTTGCCTGCTTTCAGTTTTTCATTGAAAGCTTTAATTTGCTTGCCATAGCCTGCAAGGCCCACAATTTTTTCTGACAAAAAGCCAAACGAAGGCGACTTGACGCGAGGCGTTGCCAAGCGTTTGATGGCATAGGCATAGTCTTCTGCTAGCAGTTCGCGTGTTCCCATGTGTTCAAAGTCATAAGGCCTGCGTATGCCTTGAATGTCAGATTCTTTCAAAGACAAATAACGGTGCTGACCATCTTCCTTTTTGGCAAATGCAGGATGCGGTTGGTACAAAATACCTGGCTGTATTTTGAGTTCGAAGACACTTTCAGCAATTTGATCAGCGGGGGTCTGAACCGGAAGCTCTTTGCCTTCTTTGCTTAAAAATTTAACGCTGGGCAGTTCTTTCAGGGTGCGGGGCTCCAACTCATAGGGTCTCTTGAGGTAGTGGTATTTCAAAGGCGGCTCATAAACAGCATAAGTCCAAGGCGTTTCGTTGTTGCTGTAAGAAGAGGTGGAGTCCAAATATTTAGGCGACTCCTGATAAGAGCTGAAAAGGACATTTTCGGCCAGCAGGGCTTTGGGGACGGGCTCGTTTGTAACGCCACCACAGCCTGCCAGAAGGCTTAAGGTCGTTGTAAATGCTGCAAAAAAATGCAAGCGGGTGATTGGGCTGAACATGGTTTGTATTTTCAAGAGATGCCGTACTTTAGCGCAAGCTGAATGCAGTGTGAAATAGGTCAGCATCATATAAAAACGCTTTGGGAAGAGGTCTTTTGTAAGTCTTGATCAACAATCAGTTCATTCAAAAGTATGCGGAATTAGAAAGTGTACTTGGCAGTAAAGCGAGTGTAGCGACCTGTGTTGTTGTAGAGGCCAGAACTGTAGCCCTGCTGAACTATCGTGCTGGTATTAAAGCCAGGATAGTAAGGCGCTGGCTTATCAAACACATTCGAGATGTTCACACCGAAGTTAAAGTTCTTAATGCCCTTGTACATGTAGCCCACATCAAATGTTTTCCATGATGGCACTTTGCAATCTGGATAATAGGTGTTGTACGAAGGCACGCCACCCAAAGCTGTGGCAGTTTTGGGCTGGCCTGAACCATAGTGGCAATACGCCACTGGATATTCTGTGTTTCCATCATAACGACGCATCATTGAGATAGACGTGGTCATTTTCATGGCAGCCAGGAAGATGTGTGAGCCCTGCTCTAAAGCGGTTGACAAACTAAAGCGATTGCGGGGAATAGCACCTACAGAAGTAGCCCAATCATTCAAACCACCATACGTACCCACCGCATTGCGCATGAAATCACCGGGTGCTTCTGCATGCATGTAAGAAATTAAGTGAGTCATCTTGAATGAAGATGTCAAACGACCGTAATCACCCAAGTTATTTCGAGACTTCAATTCGATGTCAATGCCCGTAATTTCAGTGGCACCTTGGTTAATCCAAGGCGTTTTGACGGCAATCAAGGGGCCTGTTNCTGGAATCGCGTTGCCGTTGGTATCTTTCAGTTGATTCAAAGGATTGGTGTCACGCGTAATTGAATCAGCTGGGAATCGCTCAGGGTGCTCCAGCAAATAGGTTGCGCTGCCTAAAGCCACTTCATTTTCTTGACGGACTTTGTAGGTGTCAAACAAAACATCGATGTTTTTGGTGGGTAAGTAAATCATGCCAAGCGAGAAACCCTTGGATTTCTCAGGCTTGAGTTCTGGGTTAGAGCCACCTACACCTGACACGCTCTTTGAACAATCTGTTGGGTCTGCGCCTGAAACGGGCATCACACCATCAGGACAACGAATCGGATCGGTCGTACCGTTTAAGAAGAATTGCGCGCCACCCGAGGCCACTTGCGACAAAGCAGGCGCACGGAAACCTTCAGAGTATGTACCCCTCAAAGCCAGCCCGCCTTNAGCTTTCCACTTGGCACCCACCTTGGGCACGAAATTGGNTTTCAAGCTGGGGTATTTGTCAAAACGNCCCGCAAAATNCATCTCGAAAGNTTGAGTAAATGGTGTGCGGAATTCGAAGAAAGATGAGACAACATCCCGCTTGCTTTGGATGGCTGTCGTAGACAAGCCCAAGATATCGCCGCGTGCATTGGCTGTATCGGCATCAATTCCCAAGCGTTCCTGACGGGCTTCAATGCCTGCGACAAAATCAATCTTGCCTCCTTCTAATTGCCCCAACTCTCGCGTAGCCTTGGCATCCCACTGAACAATTTCGGCAATGCCGACATTGTTCAAATCTCTGGAAATCGCTGGGTCAGCAGCGAGTGAAGCCAATGACCGGTTTTCAGTCGTTAACTTGCGCAAAGTAGGCAAGTAAAGGAAGCCGTAGGAAGTTTCTTCACGACGCGACTGGTTCCACAAGAATGCCGTTTCCCAATCCCATTCGTCCTGAGCACCTTTGAACCCACCGAGCACTCGTGCATTTTGGCTGGACAAATTAGTACCTGTTTTCAGATTCTCAAAACGATAGGCAACAGCAGTGCGAGCATCTTTGAAGGGATTGTCTGGGTGGCCGATTGGCAAAATGGCTTGGAAAGGATCCGCTATGCCGCCGACCAAGAAATTGGTCGTAGGCGAAGTACCACTGATGGTACTTGCAGGTGAACGGTAAGTTCTTTTGGTGTCATTGAAAGCAAACTCAACAAATGCGGATAGGTTTTCATTGATCCGAAATTTGCCAATACCCAACAAGCTGAAATTCTCGCCTGCGGTTTGAACATCTGTGAATGCATCGCCATCGTAGTTACAAAATGTGCGACCCGACAAGAAACTAGAGGCTGCAATGCCGTAAGCAGATGCACCCACCAGCTTTTTAGAAGCATCACAATTCAAGGTGTTCAAGATATTAGGTGAAGTGGCAGTGCCAGTGGTGAAAAATGACTTTGAGTTCAACGCACGCTCTTTGAAAAAGAACGGTTGATTCGTGACATAGCTGTAATAGGGAGACAAGCGATTGTTCATCGCAGCATATTCAGATGCTCTGATGTCGAACGAGCCATCTCGCACAGTTGTGGCATTTTGAGTCGACAAATCAAACGACAGCATCAGGCTCTTGCCATCGGCTTTGTAATCGCCAACACCCATGGTGCCATTCACATTNCGACGGCCAAATTCTTGATTGTCGTTGGAACCGATGCTTGNAGAAATTTCGCCTCCCANGAAACCTGATTTGGTCATGAAATTAATCACACCAGCCATGGCATCTGAGCCATAAATTGCAGAGGCACCATCTTTAAAAATTTCAATGCGATCAATGGCGGAAATTGGAATGCTATTTAAGTCATACAGCGTCGATTGACCATTGTTAGGGTTCGCATAAGCCGAGGGTGTCATCCGTCGACCATTGAGCAAAATCAATGTCGACGTAGAGCCTAAGGCGCGCAAAGATGCGGTAGCTACCCCACGAGAAAAGCCATTCTGGTCAGGCGTATCCTGATAACCGCCAACACCCATTGAAGGAACGGTCATTAACAGTTGCAAGGCATTGCTTGCACCTGACTGCAGAATTTCTTGGGCTGTAATTGTCTGAATCGGGGACGTTCCATCCTTTTCAGTACGCTTCAAATTCGAACCGGTAATTGTTACTTCTGCCAATCCTGAAGATTGAGCCAAAGATATTTGACCAACACCTGTGGTCGTCAGAACCATGACAACCAGGCTCAACTTCGATGGCTTGAGCATCTTTAGAACCCTTTGTTTTAGTAGTTTTTTTTGAGTTATAAATTTTTTTCAGTTTAAAGACGTTGAACTTNTCAATTAGCAGTTAAAGCCGCCTGTATCTAAAAAACAACAAAGCATGCTTGGGTTCCAAAAACTGAGCATGTCAAAATGCGACTTTGATCAATGAGTACCACAACATGAGCTTTTTAAAGGGTAAGAAAATCCTCATCACGGGAGTTTTGTCNAACCGATCGATTGCTTACGGCATTGCCAAAGCTTGCCATTCNCAGGGGGCCGAATTGGCTTTCAGCTACGTAGGTGAGCGATTTAAAGACAGAATCACCGAGTTTGCTGCTGACTTTGATTCAAAGCTTATTTTTGACTGTGACGTCGGAGATGACACCCAAATTGATCGGTTGTTTCAAGACTTGTCGCTTCACTGGCCCCAGTTTGATGGTTTTGTTCACAGTATTGGCTACGCACCACGCGAAGCCATTGCAGGTGACTTCATGGAGGGCTTAAGTCGCGAAGGCTTCAAAATTGCGCATGACATTAGCGCTTATTCATTCCCTGCCATGGCCAAGGCTGCTTTGCCTTATTTAAGAGAAGACGCTGCATTGCTCACATTGACCTATCTCGGCGCGGTCAAAGTGGTGCCCAACTACAACACCATGGGTCTTGCAAAAGCATCACTTGAAGCATCAGTTCGCTATTTGGCAGATTCTCTTGGCCCTAAAAAGATTCGAGTCAATGGCATCAGTGCTGGCCCTATCAAAACACTTGCAGCGAGTGGTATCAAAGACTTTGGCAAAATTTTGAGTGCTGTTGCCGCCACATCGCCCATACGACGCAATGTCACCATTGAGGATGTGGGCAACACGGCCGCGTTCTTGATGAGCCCCTTATCAGCCGGTATTTCTGCCGAAATTGTGTATGTCGATGGTGGATTCAGTCATGTCGTTGGTGGCATTGGTGGCGTGTAAAGAAGTTTTGCTGTGATTTTTAATGTGTGAACATTTCTCAGCCCTTAAAATTTTGAGCCATCACTCCTAATATTTTTGATCTAAAAATTGTGCTTATAAGCGCACGCAATCAGCAAAGTACTGTTTCACGCCGTCATCGCCCTTCTCCTCCACCAAACCATGAATGTCGGTTTCAAAACCAGGGCATTGAAGATTGAATTCGCGAGAAAATTTGAGGTAATCCACAATTTTCTTGTTAAAGACTTCACCAGGCACCAACAAAGGAATGCCTGGGGGGTAAGGCGTCACAAGCCCAACCGTGATGCGACCTTCAAGTTCATCAATTGATACACGCTCAGTTTGACGACGCGCAATGTGCGCATAAGCGTCTGCAGGGGTCATTGCTGGCTTCAGGTCAGACAAATACATCTCCGTGGTCAATCTGGCCACATCGTACTTAGCATACAGCGCGTGAATGTGCTGGCACAAATCGCGCAAACCCATGCGCTCGTACTTAGGCTGCTTTTGACAAAACTTCGGCATGATTCGCCACATGGGTTGATTGCGGTCGTAATCGTCCTTGAACTGCTGCAAAGCAGTCAGCAAAGAATTCCAACGTCCCTTGGTAATGCCGATGGTGAACATGATAAAGAAACTGTACAGGCCTGTTTTTTCCACCACAACGCCATGCTCGGTCAGAAACTTGGTGAGCACTGANGCGGGAATGCCAGACTTGTCGAACTTGCCATCCAAATTCAAGCCGGGTGTGACNATGGTGGCCTTGATGGGGTCGAGCATGTTGAAGCCGTCGGCCATTTGGCCAAAGCCGTGCCACTTTCCGCCCTTCTTTTTGGGGTCACTCCGCAGAATCCAATCCTCGGCGCGACCAATGCCTTCATCGACCAAATTTTCGGGTCCCCACACCTTGAACCACCAGTCCTTGCCATACTCGTCATCGACTTTTCGCATGGCACGTCTGAAGTCGAGCGCCTCGGCAATACTTTCCTCCACCAAGGCAGTGCCACCTGGCGGCTCCATCATGGCTGCCGCAACGTCACAACTGGCAATGATGCTGTACTGAGGGCTGGTGCTGGTATGCATCAAATACGCTTCGTTAAACAAGTGACGGTCTAGCTTGGTGTTTTGCGAATCTTGAATCAGCACATGACTGGCTTGGCTGATACCCGCCAACAGTTTGTGGATCGACTGCGTGGCATAGACCAATGAATGTTTTGGCCGTGGCCGTTTTTTGCCCATGGCATGGTAAGTGCCATAAAAAGGATGGAACGCAGCGTGAGGCAACCATGCTTCATCAAAGTGCAGATTTTCAACATAACCATCGAGCATACCTTTGATGGTTTCGGTGTTGTACAAAACACCGTCATAGGTTGATTGCGTCAAGGTCATAACCCTTGGCTTTACTTTTTTTGCGTCAATGCCTTTGAGCAATGGGTTGGCTTTGATCTTTGCCTGAATGCTGGCAACCGTAAACTCACTTTGTGGAATAGGTCCAATGATGCCGTAATGATTGCGTGTTGGCTTCAAGAAAACGGGAATNGCACCCGTCATGATGATGGCGTGCAAAATGGACTTGTGGCAATTGCGATCGACCACCACCACATCACCTGGCGCAACAGCGTGGTGCCACACCATCTTGTTGGATGTGCTGGTGCCATTGGTCACAAAGAAACAATGATCGGCATTGAAAATGCGGGCTGCATTACGTTCACTTTCACCGATGGCGCCGTTGTGATCCAACAACTGACCCAGTTCTTCCACCGCATTGCACACGTCAGCGCGCAACATATTCTCACCATAAAATTGGTGGTACATCTGTCCCACAGGGCTCTTCAAAAATGCCACGCCACCTGAGTGACCAGGGCAGTGCCAAGAATAAGATCCATCTTCAGCATAGTCCAACAAAGCTTTGAAGAACGGAGGCTGAACACCTTCTAAATAACTTTTGGCTTCGCGAATGATGTGGCGTGACACAAACTCTGGCGTGTCCTCAAACATGTG
>JGI25910J50241_10000483_pt1 | contig 13363 bp, 11 predicted proteins | sample LauGreSBDMM110SN_3_FD_50241 | JGI IMG/M metagenome (IMG submission 50241) | reverse complement strand
TCTCGTTACAAGTATCACCGATGACTTCGTGACAAGTGTTGACGACTCTTCGGTTGAATTTGTTGTTGTCGAACAGGTCTTAACTCGCAAAGTTGAAAAAAATACTGGCACGACAGTTACTTTTGGTACCCCATCTGGATCTCCGTCGCGTGTTTGGACAATTCCAAGCGGAGTCACAGCTGTAGGTGGCTCGCTAATCATCGTAAATGCAACTTCGTTGGCGAGCATGCTGAAGATTTCAACTGTTGGGCCAGCTGGTGCTGTTGCGATTGAAGGCTTTGAAACAGTTCAGTTGGGTTCTGCTGCCGTTCTTGAAGTCAAAGTTCCACCGACTGCCGGTCTGTTGCAGATTCTCGTCGAGTCAGACAACGAGATCGTGGTGCAACGCGAAATCACGCGCGGTCACGACCTTGTCGGTTTCTCAAGCGTGCCGGGTTTGCCATATCGATCTGCCGGCATCACCAATGCGCAGGGTGGCAAATAGTGCAAACGCTCGTCGCGGTCGCTGTTTTATTAACCGCAGCCGTTCTAAGTGTTGTGTTGCGTCGCCGAAAGCCAGATGCTCCGGCGCAAGCTCAAGGTGTGGTGCCGCACCAGGTTGATAGAAGCGACTTTGACGCGACACAAAAAAATTGGCTTGTCGCAATTTTCACCTCTTCGACATGTGATGCGTGCAAAGACGTAGCGACTAAGGCTCAAGTTCTCGCAAGCAAAGAAGTTGCCGTGCAGATAATTGACTTTGTTGAGATGCGTGAATTACACAAGCGATATCAAATTGACTCGGTGCCAACAACAGTTATTGCAGATCAATCTGGGGTTGTGCGATTTGCAACGGTTGGTCCGATCACCGCTACTGACTTATGGGCAGCACTGGCAAAGTGCCGTGATCCGCAAGTGTTAAACGATGTCGCTTCGTGTCGTGATGCAACTCACGACAGTTTGACTAATTAGTTTTCGCTTGATTCGTTAGATTTTTTTGGTGCGCCAGGCGATGGCTCAACAATTTGTGGTCTGCCGAGTCCGTCTTGAACAAGGCGAGCAACGGTCGCGCCGTCGATAGTTTCTTGCTCGAGCAGGCTCTGAGCCACAAGATCAAGACCTGCACGATTCTTTTCGAGCAAGACTTTTGCGCGGGCTTCTTGCTCGCGAAGGATTAATCCGATTTCTGAGTCGATCATTCGAGCGGTCTCGTCTGAGTATTCGCGACCGTTAGTCATCAAGTCTTCGCCTAAAAAGACCTGCTGCTGAGAACTCCAGGCCATTGGGCCAACCGCGTCGCTCATTCCCCATTCGCGCACCATTCGTCGCGCAATTGAAGTTGCCTGCTCAAGGTCGTTTGCAGCGCCACTATTCAAATGACCAAACACAATCATTTCTGCAACACGGCCACCCATGGCTTTGCAGATCATGTCTTTGAAGTAGTCACGAGAATATGTATGTCGCTCTTCTGGCAGCGTCCATGTAACACCAAGCGCCATGCCACGCGGCAAGATCGTCACTTTGTGCAGTGGATCACTGTGGGGTAGGACAGTTGCAAGAACCGCGTGACCACCTTCGTGATATGCAGTTGCTCGTTTTTCTTCGGCGTTAAGGATCAAACTTTCACGACGAGCACCCATGATCACTCGGTCACGGGCATTTTCGAAGTCGATGTGTTCAATAACTTTTGAGCCTCGACGCACGGCGAGCAACGCCGATTCATTGACAAGGTTTGCAAGATCTGCGCCACTCATTCCTGGTGTTGCTTTGGCCATCGTGTCGAGAACGACGTCGGTACCCATTCGCTTGCCTTTTGAGTGCACGGTCAGAATCGCCAAGCGCTCTTCACATTCTGGCAACGGCATTATTACTTGACGATCGAAGCGACCTGGTCGCAAAAGTGCTGCATCCAAAATGTCAGGACGGTTTGTCGCCGCCATAACAATCACGCCTTCTGTTGTTTCGAATCCGTCCATTTCGGCGAGCAATTGATTTAAAGTCTGCTCACGCTCGTCATGTCCGCCACCAAGACCTGCGCCACGCTTTCGTCCGATTGAGTCAATTTCGTCAACGAAAATAATTGCTCTACCCATTTTGCGGGCTTGCTGAAAGAGATCGCGCACGCGACTTGCGCCGACGCCGACGAACATTTCCATGAAGTCAGAACCCGTCACCGACAAAAAGCCAACACCTGCTTCGCCAGCCACCGCACGCGCGAAAAGAGTTTTACCGGTGCCCGGAGGGCCAACTAGCAAAACACCTTTAGGAACGCGAGCACCGATCTCTTTGAAGCTCTCGGGCATTTTCAAGAAGTCAACGACTTCGCGAATCTCTTGCTTGACGCCGTCATATCCGGCAACGTCGGCAAATGTAGTGGCGGGTTTATCGGCGTTGTAGTTTTTGGCTCGGCTACGACCGATCGACATGATGCTTCCGGCTTGACCCATGGCTCGACGTTGCATCCAAACGAAAAAACCCATGATCAAAATGAATGGCAATAGAAGTGGAATCAAATTCGTAAAGAAGTTGCCTTGCGGTGTCGCATAGTCATAGTCGACACCTTTTTCTTTGAGCAAAGTTTCGTCTGCATCAGAAAGAATCACGGCACCGGTCGTCGCGAATTCACTGCCGTCTTTGAGGGTTCCGCTGATCTCATTCGAAAGATTGTTGATTTGAACTTGTGTCACTTGATTTTGTTTGACAAGTTCCAGAAACTCTGTGTACGAAACTTTCGTAGCGGTGGATGCTGGCCACAATCGAGGTCCGGCTATCAATAAGACGACCACGGCCACGATTGCCCATGTCGCCCAACGGGGCATGTTTGGTTTTTCGGTGTCGCTACTTACATTGATTTTTTTTGAGTCTTTTTTGAAGACTTCTTGTTCAAAAAATTTGCAGGCTTCTTGCGGGCGGCAGGCTTACGCTTTGACGACGAAGGCTTTGCTGGTGGCGGTGGGGGAGGAAGTTTGGTCACGCTTTTAATGATACGACCCGATGTTGAAACCCTGCAATGGCGAATGTCTCGTTCTCGGCAGGGTATTCGCCTGACTTGAAATCCCCTGTGGCCGATGACTCATCAATTATTGTTATCTCTATGGTTCGTCGTTGTTCACGTTGCACATGTAACGAACTCGCAACAATTACTTTGACCTATCAATACAGTCGTGCCTTGGTATGGATAGATGACTTGACCGCCGAGCGAGATCCGCACGCTTATGATTTGTGCGATCGACACGGCGTAAGAATTACGGCTCCGTCTGGTTGGAGGCTCGAAGATCGCCGCAACCGTTTCAGAGTTGTAATGCCAAACCGCCTCGCGGGATGAACCAATCGCCGTGGGCTCCGCCCTATGGGCAGGAGCCGGCAAGAAGCCAAACTTTTAATCTAAAGACGGTCATTTTGACTTGGACCGCGAGTTACTTCGTGGCGCTGTTCGTCAGTTCGGCAATTCTCGTGGCAACTGGCAACACAGACATAGTTTCTGGCAAAGAACCGAAGTGGTTCTTGGGTGTTTCTGCGCTTGCACTTTGGGTTCCGTTCATTATCGGTTTGTATCTGGTCTCACAGAAACTTGGTAGTCAAAGATTTTCGAGCGACTTTTTTTTAAAGTTTCGGCGTGTCGATCTTTGGGGTCTTCCGATTGGCATCGCAGGTCAGCTTGTTCTCGTCGGGCTTGTGACTTGGCCATTTCGTGTTTTGTTCCCTGAAAAATTCGCTCCAGAACTGATCGAGAAGCGAGCGCAAGACTTATTCAACAACGCAACTGGCCCATGGTTGATCGTTTTGATTTTGGTCGTTGTCATTGGCGCACCGTTTGTTGAAGAGTTGGTATATCGCGGCTTTATTCAGTCAGGATTAAAAAACCGTTTAGGAAGTTCAGCTGCTGTCGTTATTACTGCCGTTTGGTTTGCTGCCGTCCACCTTCAACTTGTCGAGTTTCCCGGCCTGCTCGCGTTTGCGCTCGTCCTCGGTTTTTGTTTTCATCGAACTCACAGAATTGGCATGTCAATTGTTGCGCATGTCGCGTTTAATGCGACTGGTTTGTTGCTCGTGGCCCTGCTCTAATCAAGAACAACTATTCACGACTAGAGTTTCTACGCAGTGAAGCAAATTAATTTTCGCAGTTGGACCGCTCAGCAAATTACTTCGGCTGTGATCGTTGCTGGTTCAACTTTGATGTTGTTAATGACCCTGCACCCAGAGTTGATATTGCGAAACAACACGCCAACTGGCGGAGACATGGGCGCACATGTCTATGGTCCGGCGTTCTTGCGTGATTTTTTGTTGCCTCATTTTCGCTTAACGGGTTGGAGCAATGACTGGTACTCGGGTTTTCCGATGTATCGCTTCTACATGGTCTTGCCCGCACTTGCAGTTTTGCTAATTGATCTGATCTTGCCGTATGGCATCGCGTTGAAAATTATTGCCGTTCTCGGAATCTTGACCCTGCCGGTTTGCGTTTGGCTATTTGGCAAGTTTGCAAAATTTCTCTTTCCGATTCCTGAACTGTTGACATTGGCATCTGTTGTCTTTTTGTACGACGAGAGTTTTACGATTTACGGCGGCAATATCGCATCAACAATGGCCGGTGAGTTTTCGTTTTCAATTTCGTTGTCACTAGCTATTTTGACTTTCGGGCTTTTAATTCGAGCTTTTGAAGAACATCGAGGCAAGATGCTGACTGCTGTTGTGCTTGCTCTTGGCGCATTGAGTCACGGCATTGTTTTGTTGTTCGTTTTCGGTGGAGTAGTGCTGCTGGCCGCAATTTGGTACACCAAAAAGACAACAATCACCGCTGTAACAATTTCTGTCACGGCAATTTTGCTTTCTTCGTTTTGGGTTTTGCCGTTCTTGACCGGTCACGCATATATGACCGATATGAAATACGAACCAAGACCGAGTGGCGCGAGTGATTCTTTTTGGAAAATGTATTTTCCTTTGGCAACTTTTTGGGATGTCCTGATTTTTGTTTTTGCTTGCGTGGGTTTCGCAGTGTTCGTCAAGCGTCGCAATCGAACCGGCATCTGGATGGGTGTCTATTGCGTCGTGTTGGTATTTGGCGTTTACTTTGGACGCGAGAGTTTGCCAGTAATCGGTTTGTTATGGAATCCACGACTATTGCCGTTCTTATATTTGTTGCGCTATTTCCTCATGTTCGTTGGCATGTATGAGTCAGTAATTTGGTTGATGGGTTTTTATCAACTGCAGCGCCTGGGCAGACAGGCTTTAACCCGCAGTCCAGATCAAGAGTTAACTCCGCTTGCCTCAGTGCGTGAAAATGCGCGATTTAACTTGTCATGGATAACAGCGATGACCGTCTTGGTGGTTGGCGTAATTGGTTTTCGTTTTCAAGAAATGCCGTTTGGCAAAATCACAACAAATGCGGCGGGCGAGACAATATATAAATGGGGTTTGATCACCACAAAAGCGTCCAACGACGGTTTTGTTGATGGTTGGGCTCGCTGGAACTTCACCGGTTACGAAGGCAAGAGTGCCTATGCCGAGTATCGCACCGTCGTAGAAACTATGAAGGGTTTGGGTGAAGACCCGCAACATGGTTGTGGTCGCGCACTTTGGGAGAACAACGGCGAACTCAATAAATATGGCACGACGATGTCTCTAATGCTTTTGCCGCACTGGACAAATGGTTGTATCGGTTCGATGGAAGGCTTGAACTTTGAGGCTTCGGGTACGACGGCATATCACTTCATCGCTGCTGCGGCAATGTCAAAGCAGAGCAGCAATCCTGTGCGCGAACTTCGCTACGACGACAACAACGCGGGTCTTGGTGTGAGGTATTTGCAAGAACTTGGGGTGCGCTATTACATGGCGTTTACTGCTGAGGCAATCAATCAAGCAAACATGCAGGCGGCGCTTGTCAAAGTTGCTCAAAGCGGACCGTGGTCGATTTATCAAGTGGCCGAAAGCGAACTAGTTGTGCCGATGAAAGTTCAACCGGTTATTGCCACGAACAGCCAGTCTGATCCCAAAGAGCGTTGGCTCGAGATCGGAACGAGTTGGTTTCAACATCCAGAAGATTGGGCGGCGACGCCAGTTGAAAGCGGGCCTGACTCATGGCAAACAGTTGACGTTGTAGTTGATTTGAATCGCCGACAAGGCGAACCCAACGACCCGTCGCGACGAGTCGACATCGTGACTGCTTCGCAGCAAATAAATGTAGTCGAGCTACCGGTAGTGCAAGTTAGCAATACAAAGCTTGAAGACGAGGCCATAAGTTTCACAGTCGACAAAGTTGGCGTACCTGTGCTTGTACGAATGAGTTACTTTCCGAATTGGAAAGTAACTGGAGCCAGTGGTCCATATCGAGTGGCGCCAAACATGATGGTTGTAATTCCAACGCAGAAAGATGTTCGACTTCATTACGGCTATACAAAGATTGATTTCTTTGCATACTTTTTGACGTTGGCAGGCATTGGCGTTCTGGTCGTGCGATGGCGCGGTCGACAAGTTGCACAGCGGCGAAAACTTGCAAACGCAAATCGCGACCAGCAACTTGTGACGGCTTGACGCGAATAGACTCGTTTGTCGTGCCAAATTTAGATGCAATAGTCAAGGCTTATGACATTCGGGGCACAGTACCCGACCAACTTGATTCGGTCGCTGCACACGCGCTTGGTGTCGCGTTTGCAAAATTCGCAAATGCGAAAATGATCGTCGTCGCCCACGACATGCGACCGAGTGGGCCAGATTTAGTCGAGGCATTTCAAAGAGGTGTCACCGAACAAGGTGTTGATGTAATCAATCTGGGACTCGCAAGCACCGACATGCTCTATTTTGCCTCGGGCAAATTAGATGCACCAGGGGCAATGTTCACCGCTTCGCATAATCCTGCCCAGTACAACGGCATCAAGTGTTGTTTGTCGGGCGCAAGATCCATCGGCATTGACAATGGTTTGCGCGAAATAAAAGTAATCGCGCAAGATGTCATAAATGGAACCGGGCCGGCGAATGCAAAAACGCCAGGTGAAGTAACCAAAAAAAATATGCTCGCCGAATTCGTGGATCATGTTGTTGGGTTCATCGATGTCACGGCAATAAGCAAGCTGAGAGTTGTCGCCGATACGGCCAACGGCATGGGCGGACTTGTCGCTCCCGCAGTTTTTGATCGACTCAAGAAGTTTGAAGTTGAGATCATGTACGGGGAGCTTGACGGCACTTTTCCAAATCATCCGGCAGATCCGATTCAGCCTGCGAACCAACGCGATCTGCAAGCAAGAGTGATTGCAGGGAAATTCGACGTCGGATTGGCTTTTGACGGAGACGCTGATCGCGTCTTCTTGGTGGACGAGACCGGCAAGAGCGTTTCTGGAAGTACGACTACTGCGTTGTTGGCCTCGGTCTTTTTGCGAGAGAACCCCAATGCGACAATTTTGTACAACTTGATTTGTTCAAGAATTGTGCCTGAGACGATCACAGAACTCGGTGGCAAACCAATTCGCACAAAAAATGGACACAGTTACATGAAGCAAGTAATGGCACAAACCGGTGCCGTATTTGCTGGTGAACATTCGGGGCACTACTACTTTGCAGACAACTATCGGGCAGATAGCGGTCTGATTGCAACGATGGTTATTTTGGGTGAAATGTGCCGGACGGGAAAGTCACTCTCAGAGTTGCGCAAACCATTTGAAAAATATGCGAACTCTGGTGAGATCAACACTCAGGTCGAAGACATGCAGGTTGTTATTGATCGAGTAACCAAGAAGTATTCGGCCTTTCCACAAGACCACTTAGATGGCTTGACTGTCGATTGCGGTTCGTGGTGGTTCAACGTTCGACCATCAAATACAGAGCCACTTTTACGCTTGAATCTTGAAGCAGCGACTCGCGAAGAGTGTGACGAGCACGTCGCCGAGTTGTTGATGCTCATCACTGCTTAAGAGTCGTAAGTGTTATTGTGTAAATCGTGTCTACAGGGAAATCTTCGCTAAATCCTCGTCTGCTTGAGATTTTGGCCTGTCCGAAAGACAAAGGAAACTTGATTTACTTCGAAGATGAAGAGATGCTTTACAACCCGCGTTTGCAGATGCGTTACGAGGTTCGCCAAGGTATCCCGGTGATGTTGATTGACGAAGCGATTGTTGTGACTCAAGTTGAGCACGAGCGTCTCGTTGCCAAGGCTGCTCAACTCAATTTAAAAACTACTTTTTAAAACAAAACAAGGAGAATCATGTCATCTTCATCATTTGCCGCGCGCAAAGATTATCGAGTCGCAGATCTGTCACTTGCGCCGTTCGGCCGCAAAGAGATTCATCTTGCCGAACATGAGATGCCAGGGTTGCGCGCTCTTCGCAAAGAGTTTGGTGCATCAAAGCCTCTAAAGGGAGCGCGAATCTCGGGTTCTTTGCACATGACAATTCAGACTGCTGTGCTGATTGAGACTCTTGTTCATCTCGGCGCCGAAGTTCGATGGGCTAGTTGCAATATTTTCTCGACTCAAGATCATGCGGCCGCGGCCGTAGTAGTAGGCCCAGAGGGGACTCAAGAAAATCCTCAAGGTGTGCCTGTTTATGCATGGAAGGGCGAAACGCTCGAAGAGTATTGGTGGGCAACCGACCAAATGATGACTTGGCCCGACGGTGATGGACCAAACATGATTCTTGATGATGGCGGCGACGCGACGATGTTGTTGCACAAGGGCGTTGAATATGAAAAGACGGGTGTCGTTCCAGATCCGACCACGGCAGCAAATCCAGAGTTGGCAATTGTTCTTGGCTTGTTGCAACGAGGTCTGAAGACAAGTCCGAGTCGTTGGACCAAAATGTCTAAGTTAATTAAAGGCGTTACAGAAGAGACGACAACTGGTGTAAAGCGTCTCTACAAGATGGCTCAAGATAAAGAACTTTTGTTTCCTGCGATCAACGTCAATGACAGCGTGACGAAAAGCAAGTTCGACAATCTTTACGGCTGTCGACACTCGTTAATAGATGCACTGAACAGAGCCACTGACGTGATGATCGCCGGAAAGATGGCAGTTGTGTGCGGCTATGGCGACGTGGGCAAGGGTTGTGCTCAAAGTCTTCGTGGGCAGGGAGCTCGCGTTGTTGTGACTGAGATTGATCCGATCAATGCACTGCAAGCAGCGATGGAGGGTTACATCGTCGACACATTAGAAAATGTGCTCAAGGTCGCCGACATTTTTGTTACTGCCACCGGCAACGAGGCAATCGTGACTGCCGAACATATGTCAAAAATGAAACACAATGCCATTGTCTGCAACATCGGCCACTTTGACAACGAGATTGACATGGCAGGTCTTTCTCGCAGCGGTGCAACTCGAGACGAGCTCAAGCCCGGCACAGATCTTTGGACGTTTAGCGACGGCCATGCAGTAATTGTGCTCGCTGAAGGTCGTCTCGTGAACTTGGGTTGCGCGACTGGTCATCCAAGTTTTGTTATGAGTTGCTCGTTTACGAACCAAGTAATCGCTCAGATTGAATTGTTCAACAACACCAAGAGTTATCCGCTTGGTGTTTATGTTTTGCCTAAGCACCTGGACGAAAAAGTTGCATCACTGCATCTTGATGCTCTGGGGGCAAAGTTGACAAAACTCTCAGACGAACAGTCTGACTATTTGGGTGTTGCTCCGAGTGGGCCATTCAAGGCCGAGCGCTACAGGTATTAACTACAAAAATTAAATAGTCGGTTTTTTCATTGCCAGACGGGGCAGAAAAAATTGCACGAGTGGGCCGACGCCCAAAGCAAATGCGAAAGTTGCTATACCAACTTGGCCGCCTAGCAAAAAACCTGTAACAAGTACTGCGACTTCAATTGCGGTGCGCCAACTCGAATTGGAATGCCACGCTTGGCCAAACCTGTCATTAATCCGTCACGCGGTCCTGGTCCAAGAGCGCTGCCGATATAAAGACCCGTGCCCAACGCAACGACAACGATGCCGCCACCTGCCATTGCGATGCGAACGAAAAGATTGCTTGGCTCAGGAATAATCTCTAATGCAATGTCGGCAACTAAGCCGATCTCTAATGCATTTAATATCGTGCCAAGACCTGGTTTTTGTTTCAGGGGAATCCAAAAGAAAAGTAATACAAACCCTGTAATAACGATGACTCTGCCGATGGTGATGCCGGTTTGGTTAGAAACACCTTGGTGAAACACATCCCAGGGTGGTGCGCCAAGATTGGCGTTCATTTGCATCGAGATGCCAATAGCAAAAATCGCAAGACCACTTAGACAACGAATCAAACGACGACCGAGTCTGTCGCGAAACTCAAGTTGCTCTAGACCTTGCACGTTGCAACGCTACTCGGTTTGACTCAATTTTAATGAGACTGAGCCAGCGCGTTTCTAGTTGGCACACACAGTCATGATGCGAGCAGAAGCTAAGACATTATTAAATAAAAAACTGAGTGACTTTTTCAGTTTTATTCTCGGCTCAACATGTCCGGCTTGCGGTTGTCTTGCAAGTCAAGTGTGCAGTCAATGTTTGAAATCTATTCGGCTGAACGACTCCGTATCTAAACAAATTGTCGAGTATCACGACAAAGTGATAGTTGCCTACGCATATAGCGATGTGATTCGAAAAGTAATTCTCGGATTCAAATATCGCAATCAAAGATCAAGTCTGAGATTTTTGGGTGATGCACTNGTGGATCGACTAGTAGTTGAAAAATCTAGATCACTCTGCAAAATTGATCTNATCACGTGGGCGCCAACAACCGATTTGCGAAAAATTGAAAGAGGTCATGACCACGCCGAGCTGGTTGCAAGATATGTCGCAAAACAACTGCAGATTTCTTGTCGCAAGGTCTTGACTCGATTATCTGATCATCCACAAACAGGAAAATCTCGCGATGCACGATTGGTCGGGCCAGTGTTCACGGCTCAAAAATTAAATGCCGAGCATGTGTTGATAATCGATGATGTGGTCACGACGGGCGCAACTTTAAACAGTGCCTCTCATGCGCTTTACCAAGCGGGGGCTGGTCTGGTTACTTGTATGGCTGTAGCATCAACTGTCTTATGGCAATCCTCGATCGGGTCTTACGCGCTGGCGAAGGCAAGAAAGTAAAGGCCCTCGGGGCCATATTGCCGGAGATAAATGCGCTTTCGGCAGAATTTGCCGCGCTTAGCGACGTTGCTCTGCGAGCCAAGACCGCCGAGTTCAAGTCGCGTGTTGACGTGGCGAGACCTTGGACGATTTATTGATTGAAGCATTTGCAACTGTGCGCGAGGCAGCAACTCGGGTTATCGGCCAGCGTCACTACGACGTTCAGTTGATGGGTGGGGCGGCTTTGCACGCCGGTTGGGTTGCAGAAATGAAGACTGGTGAGGGTAAAACTCTCGTCTCGACTTTGCCCGCATATTTGAACGCACTTTCAGGCAAGGGAGTGCATCAAATTACGACTAACGACTACTTGGCTCAGCGCGATGCCGAATGGATGGGACAAATTCATCGTTGGCTTGGATTATCAGTTGGGCTGGTCGTGCCTGGACGTCGCACAAGTTCGGCCGAGAAGCGCGCAGAATATTCGAGCGATATCACTTACGGCACCAACAACGAATTTGGGTTCGACTATTTGCGCGACAACATGGCGTCGACGCTTGAAGACAAAGTGCAACGTGGTTTTAATTTTGCGATAGTCGACGAAGTTGACTCAATTTTGATCGACGAAGCTCGAACACCATTGATTATTTCGGGGCGAGTTGCTGATGCGGCAAAGTTGTATTACCAGTTTGCTTCAATCGTGCGCACGATGGTGCGTGATGTCGACTACGACGTTGAAGAAGCAAAGCGAATTGTTGTGCCTACCGAGTCGGGTATTGAGAAAGTTGAAAAGCAACTTGGCATCGAAAACCTCTACGACGAAGTGCAACAAAATTTAGTGCATCAGTTGCAAGTGGCGTTGAAAGCTGCAGTGCTCTATCAGCGCGACAAGGACTACATCATTCAAGACGGTGAAATCAAAATCGTGGATGAATTTACCGGTCGAATTCTTGAAGGTCGTCGCTGGAGTGAGGGCATTCACCAAGCAGTAGAAGCCAAAGAGGGCGTGAACATCAAAGAAGAGAATCAAACTTTGGCGACCATCACATTGCAGAACTATTTCAGAATGTACGAGAAGCTCTCTGGAATGACCGGAACTGCCCAAACTGAAGCAGCCGAGTTAATGAATACCTACAACTTGCAGGTCGTGCCGATTCCGACTAATCGCGAGATGGTGCGTTTAGACCAAGCCGACCAAATTTATAAGTCTGAGGCGGCAAAGTTTGATGCAGTTGTTCGTGACATCGAAGAAAAAAACGCCAAGGGTCAGCCGGTGTTGGTTGGAACAGTGAGCGTCGAAAAGAGCGAGCAACTATCCAAGAAGTTGCAGCAAAAAGGCATCCGCCACGAAGTGCTTAACGCGAAACAACACACGCGTGAAGCTCTTGTCGTAACTCAGGCTGGTCGTTTGGGTGCAATAACTGTCGCGACAAACATGGCAGGTCGCGGTGTCGACATTTTGTTGGGTGGAAACCCCGAGGGTTTGGCGCGACAAGATGTTCTCAAAGAAGGTTTTGATCCACAAACTTTGCTAGACGAATTTGCATTACCAGTGGCACTTGAGTTGATGCCCCCAGATTTTTTAACTGCACGTGACAAAGCCCAAAGCCGTTATCGCGAACTACTCGCCAAGTACATAGACAAGTGCAAACAAGAGGGCAACAAAGTTCGCGAACTAGGCGGACTTTACGTGCTTGGTACAGAGCGGCACGAGAGTCGACGAATCGACAATCAGTTGCGTGGTCGTGCCGGTCGACAAGGCGACCCTGGTGAGAGCCGTTTCTATTTGAGCTTGGACGACGAATTGATGCGACTATTTGCAACGGGAGCTCTGTCTTGGGTGATGGGTCGAGCGTTGCCAGATGATGAAGCGATTGAAGCAAAGATGGTCACGAAAGCAATCGAGCGTGCTCAGAGCACGGTTGAGCAGCGCAACGGTGAGATTCGTAAAAACGTTTTGAAGTACGACGAAGTAATGAATGAACAAAGAAAAATCATCTACATGCGTCGTGATCAGATTTTGCAGGGACTTGATCTCAAATCTGCGGCGATGGAGTATTTGGCAGATGCCGTTGATGCTTTAATCAACGCCCATTGTGTGGCCGAGGCCGACGACGAATGGGATATTGACGGGTTGACTCTTGAGCTTAAAACGTTCTGGCCATCTGAGATTTCTGCTGGCCAAATCTCGCAGTGCGACTCGACTGACGAGATGTATGACTTGGTGATGGCCGATGCGAGCGCCTTTTACACAAAACGCGAAACTGAGATGGGTGAGTCAGTGATGCGAGAAGTCGAGCGTCAAGTGATGCTCAAAATTATTGATCAGCGCTGGCGTGAACATCTAGAAGAAATGGA
>JGI25910J50241_10000482_pt1 | contig 13370 bp, 2 predicted proteins | sample LauGreSBDMM110SN_3_FD_50241 | JGI IMG/M metagenome (IMG submission 50241) | reverse complement strand
ACCTCCCCCTTTAATAATTGTACCTGAAGCAACTCCTCCATTACTTGGCCAACCTGTTACATTAGCTAATCCCGTTTTAGTTAATACGCCGTCTCCATTTGCGGTTGTAAAAGTTGAATAATTATTCCCTGTTCCGCCTCCCACACATTGTTCAAAAACATTTCCAGCCATATCCATAATACCGTAATAAGTAGCACCTGATTGAACCCTGTTAGTTGAAGCAGTAGCAGCAAAACCAGACCGAGTAGGACCCTGATCATAGGCTGCATTCACCATGCCATCTAATAAAGCATTATAATATTCAGTGGCTGAATTTCCGTTTGTTTGCCATCCATAAATCATATTAAGTGTAGTAGCATTACCCCAAGGATATTCATATGCTACCGGATTTATAGGACCTCTGCATGCCTTTTCAAATTCAAATTCAGTCATGGGTCTTAAACCTGACCAATCTAAATAGGAAGTTAAATCCTGCCAGTTCATGTGAGCTGCAGAGATAAAGGCGCACCATGTATAACCACCAGGGTATCCAAAAATAGCAGGCACACTATTATTAGTTCCTGGAGTAGTTATATAAACAAATTGCCTGTAATTGGCGTTGTTCCAATAAATATTATTCTGAGTAGGGTTCCTACCCCAAACAGCCAGTCTACCAGCTTGTTGATCATAAGTTAGTGTATTTAAATAATCAACTATTTGTTGTTGACTGATTTCGTATTTCATGCAATAAAATCCATTATAACCTAAAGGATAAGTACTTGGAAGTGGAATTACACATCCATAAGTGGGATTACTTGTATAATTAGTATAAGCGCCGATACCCGCGGTTTGAATTGCACTTGTTATTTGTACTGAACCTATAGTATTTCCTTTAGAAAAATTATTAGTATTTGTAGAACGCCCATCACCAATATAAAAACTACCAGTAGGAACATACACCATTTCAACACCAAATACTCTAAAGTTGTCGGCACTTGAAGAGGCACCTATCAAATTTGGCTGATAAAGACCAGACAATTTAATAGTTACCGTAGTGGCAGTTGTTAAATTCCCGATTTGATTATTTGCTGAAACATTTCTATGAATAAAAACACCCATACCATCATCAACTTTATCGATGATCAAGTTATAAGTATTTGGAGTTGTTATGGTATGTTCAGATGCTGTGGTGCTTAGTAAAGCATGAGACCAAATACCATTGGCAGCACAAGGTTGTCTTTTCACAAATACCCAAACAGCGTCCCAATTATTAGGACCTTGCTCACCATTTACCCTCCAACTATTATCCCATTTGATGGTGAATGTTAAGGTGTTGTTAGCACTACTATAAGCAGGGTTACCAATCACTAAATTATTAGCAAAGGATTGACTAGTAATGAATAGTAGGGTAAATAAATAAATTGTTTTTTTCATATTATTAATTATTAATTACTGATTGCTGAGTTATATAAACCTAATTCTGTTGAATTATCTTGTCCAAAAATCCCTTGATCAAACTTATAATACAAAACCAATTTAGTAGAAGGATTTTGATCAGAGGTTGCATTGGGATTGATACTTGAGAACATATATTTTTGAATAAAATTAGTAGGCGAAGTAGGCACTGCAATCTTCCAAATTCTTAATTCATCAATGGAGAAATTTGCATTGGCGCCTGCCCCATTGCTATTGGAGCCGAGTCTGAATAAACTTGGTAAAATGGTTGAACTACTTGTCAAAGAAATGGTTTTAACCAATCCAGCATTTTTATATACTTTTAAACTGGTGCCTCCTCTAATGAAAGCCATATGCACCCATGTATTGGCAGGCAATGTAGTAACCGTTTCCCAAGTAGAAGGTCCTCCTAAGTCTGTTGCTAGTATAGTTAAATTGGTAGTACTCTTACCAATTTGCAAAGCATTATTAAAATAGGATCCATATATACGATCATTGGCTACATCAGACCCTGTATTTTTAATCCAAAATTCAATAGTAAAGTCAACAAGCGAATCTTTAAGATAAGCCTTGCCTAAAGCATAAGATCCAACGCCATCAAAATTTAATGCATTCCCCAAGTCTGAATTCACATATTGCATCGCTTGTAAATTGGGCAAAGACACCTGCGCTTCACTTGTTAAATGAAGCGCCATCATTAATATTATAAAATAAATTACTTTTTTCATTTTGGTTATTGTAAATCGCCTGTTAATAATACAGAACCACTCGCATAAGACATTGCTGTCGCAATAGCATATATACCGGAAGTAGCATTGTAATTGTACCTATTATTATGACCAGAAAAACTAATGGTATTGTTATCCGATTGTAAAATCATACAAGAGAATCCAACAGGAACTGTTGGGTCAAATGTAATTGTAAATGTATTTGTTGAACCTACCAATACCTTTCCATTATAAGTAATCGCGTTAGAAGCATTAATGGTTAAATCAGCATCTACAGAAACCAGCGCTGCATTAAATCCAGACAGTGTTGAATTAGCAGTTGTTCCAACGATTGCTCCAGTAATATTTACATTGGCTAATGTTTTTGTACCCGCAAAAGTTTGTGCCCCGTTGGTGACGATACCACCATTGGTTCCATCTGCTGGTGCTAATACAATTGAAGTTCCACTGATGGTAGCTCCTTTTACATTTGAAGTTGAAGCAATGGTACCCACTGTAGATACCCCAGCTGCTGGAGCTGCTGCCGATGACCAAGTAGTTCCGTTAGACACCAACACATTACCTGAACTACCTGGTTGTATGCCTTGCAATGCACTAGTACCGTTTCCAATGATGACTGAATTAGCAGGGAATGTTTTAGCACCTGTACCACCATTCGCTACACTTACAGCGGTAGTCAAACTAATGGAACTTGCAGTAAATGCTCCACCTACTCTACCTGTTCCACTTACATTAAAACTAGAGGATTGTTGTTCTGTGCTTCCATTATTAATATAGGAACCGCTACCTGAAGGTAAATCAGCACCTGTCAAAGCTCTAAATGTAGGTGCATCATCTGCACCTGAAAGTGGACCTGCTAATACTAAATTGGCAGGAACGGTTGCGGTTCCAATACCACCACTTGCAATACTTAATGGAGTTGCTAATGTTAATGAGGTTGCTGTGGCAGCACCTAAGTTAGGCGTTACTAAAGTTGGACTCGTTGCTAATACAATATCCCCCGCTCCAGTTTTACCATTAATGATCGCTACTAAATTTGCGGTGGTTGGTGTTGTTAAAAAGTCTTCAACACCCGTACCATATTCAATTGAGTTTTGATTAGAGCTAAATGCAACGNAGTCCGCATTGCTCAATAATCCGGCTGTCACCCCACTAATAGATGCTAAAGGTATATTCAAATTAATGGTAGGAGTTGATGTAGAACTTGCAACAGTGGAGGTATATGTGCTTCCAGTTGTTGTTAAAGTAATCGGCATGATTTTAGTTACTGAACCACCTGAACTTACACTAGCCGTTAAGATGCCTGTTGTAGGATCTAAATTTAAACCCGTTCCTAATATAATTTCACCAGGTGTACCTGCAGTAGATGCCGATTTATTACCCAATATAGTTTTAGCACTCATAGTTTGTATTTTACTATAAGTCACTGCATTATTTGTAATGGATACGACACCTGCATTGGTCATAGTGACTGCTCCAGTTAAATTAACTGCACTAGCAATGTTACTTGCATTTCCAACTAATATTTTTCCATTGGTTAAATTAGTACCCGCTCCGTCGATAGTTTTAAAAGTGGCAATACCAGCAGCATCAATTGATAAAACTTGATTTGCAGTACTATTATGTTCATTAGGATAAGTAACATCACCTGCAGTAATACTTCCTTTTGTTTTTACATTGGTTATATTTAAATCACCTAATTGAATCGTATTACTTGCTGCTACATTTGCTCCAAACCCGATGGCTGTTGCGTTGGTCAATGCAGCAGTCGCAACCTTAGATCCAGATCCAATTGCGGTGTTTTTACTGCCTGTGGTATTTGGTTGTAAAGCATTAAAACCGATAGCTGTATTGTCATTACCGGTGGTGTTTTTATCATTTGCTCCACTACCTAATGCAATGTTGTTACTTCCTGTATTATAAAATAGTGCTCCATCTCCAATTGCAGAGTTTGAGCTACCAGATACGTTATTAAATAATGCACCATAACCCATTGCGGTATTATTGGTACCAGTTGTATTTATAGGCAATACTTGGCTACCAATCGCGGTATTATAAGAGCCGGTATTTAAAGTTAATGCGACATTGCCGATTGCAGTATTGTTAAGGCCAACAGTATTTGATGTTAATGCGCCATTACCGAATGCAGCATTCGTATTGTCAGTACCACCCCCTAATCCAATAGTTAATCCATTTACAATTATATTACTACTAAAGGTTTTAGCTCCCCCTATCGTTTCGTTGGAACTTAAATCCACAAAATTTCTTATGGCAGATCCTGTACCCCCTTGATCAATGGCTAAAGCAGTGGTTAATCCTGCCAAAGATGTAATATTGGAATTAGCACCAGCTGTTGCATAAGTACTTGCATCCAATGATCCATCTCCTTTTAAGAATTGAGCACTCGTAGCAGATGGAATGATAAATGCAGCTGCCGTTAAATTACCACCTGCAATACCATTTCCACTAATATTAAAATTTGAATTTGATTGTCGCGTTGTTGTATTCCCAATATAGGAACCACTACCTGAAGGTAAGTCAGCGGCTGTTAAAGCTCTGAAACTTGGGGCTGCTGCACTAGATCCTGTTGCAGGTCCTGCAAAAACAAAATTTTGAGTTGCAGTGGCTGCACCGGTACCACCTTGTGCTACGGTTACCTTATCATTGGTAGTTAAAATTGTTGCACTGACATTAGGTAAGGTAAATGTTTTTTCTGCTGTTGCTGGTCCAGTAAATTTAGCAAACCCATTGCCTGTTCCACCAAAAGCACTTCCTATTACAGCAGTGATAGCTGCAGTGCCATCAAATGAATTACCATAGATTAATCTGCTTGTGGCCAATTTTGTAGCAGTAGCTGCATTGCCATTTAAAGCAGCTGTAATTGATACAGCAGTAAATCCACCATTGGCATCTCTTGCAACAATTGCATTATTTGTATTTGCAGCGGTTGCCGTAGTGGCCGTATTGTCAACTTTCCCTGCGGTTGTAATAGTGGCAAGTTTAGTATCATCAATACTTGCACCTGCATCAATATTGGTATTTGAAATACCTGAAATAGTATTAGTAGTTGCGTCAATCGTTTTATTGGTTAAAGCCTCTGCTCCATCTAAAGTAGCAAGTACGCCTGCAGTAGGTAAAGTAACTACAGATGCTGCCGTTGTTTTTAAAGTGATATTAGAAGCATTCGAAGCGGTGGTACCTGTGGTAGTAAAATTAGCACCTGTATTAATGGTACCTCCAAGGGTAAGCGTATTGTTATTATCATTGGCCACGCCTGTGCCACCATTAATTGGGTTAATAACTCCTGTAATGCTTTCACCATTCACTGAACTTCCAGAAATATCAGCCGTGGTAGCAAGTGTACCTGAAGTTGGTAAGGTTAATACAGTGGGTCCAGTTGTTTTGAATGTAATGTCAGAAGCATTGGATCCAGTAGTTCCAGTAGTCGTTAAGTTTCTTCCAAGGTTAATTGTTTTACCTGTGTTATTTACACCTGTACCTCCATTGGCTCCAGCAATGACACCAGTTACTGAACTTGCAGAAATATTACTAATGGCTGTAGATACATAAGCAGTACTTGCAATGGTACTGTCATTAGATGGATAAGCAGCAGTAGGCACTTTTGGAACGCCTGCAAAAGAAGGACTTACGGCTCTCACCACATTGCCTGTACCTGTAGTAGAAATTTCTTCTACTTTACCTGTACCAGTGCTTATTCTTCCTAAAACTTTATTGGCACTTACATTTTGAATTTTATCATAAGTCACATTGGAGTTCAAAATAGCTTGTGTAGTTACTTTATTTGCACCAATAGTTGTCGTTCCATTATTATCAATTGTGATGTCACCAGTCATGTCTACTTTAGCAGCTTGATTGTTAACATCTCCCACAATTATTTTAGCACTTTCTAACAAAGAGCCTATGGAGGACACTCCTGTAATGGTGGTACTTCCAGCACTTGTGATTCTACCTTTCGCATCCACAATAATGGTTGGTACAGAAGTAGCTCCACCATAAGTTCCAGCAGTTACACCAGAATTGGCTAATGTAGTGGAGAAGGTACCAGTACCTACCCCAGTAATATCTCCGGTTAAATTAATGGTTTGATCTCCTGTATTGGTACCCGAAATCGTAGCATCGTCTGTTAAAGTAATTGTTTTTGAAGCAGTACCTCCTACAATACTAAATCCTACTGCAGCAGGTGACAAGGTTAAACCATTCACCGTTTTATTAGTTAAATTTTCTATGCCATCTAAAGTAGCCAATACGCCCGTAGTTGGTAAAGTTAAATCAGTGGTTGCAGTTGTTTTTAAGGTAATATCTGAAGCGTTAGAACCAGTCGTTCCTGTTGTTGTCAATGCTCTACCTGTATTGATATTTCCACCCAGTGTAATTGTCTTTCCTGAATTAGCAACACCAGTACCTCCATTGGCGCCTGCGACGATGCCGGTAACATTGGTGGAAGTACCTACTAAATTTGCAGTGATGGTTCCAGCAGCAAAATTACCACTGGCATCTCTTTTGACAATAGCGTTATTTGTATTGTTATTGGTTGCAGCATTGGCTAATAATTCTGCCGAACGAATATTTATTGATGAAGATCCGCCTACACTAGCTACAGTAGGAGCTACGGCAGTACCAGATAAATCTCCAGCCAATTGAATAATACCTTTTACAGAACTAGCTGCATCCGGTGTAGCTGCAGTAACAAAGGCAGTGGTTGCTAATTGGTTGGTACTTGTTCCAGCAGTTGCTGTTGGTGCAGTAGGCACCCCTGTTAAGGAAGCATTAACAATTGTTTTATTAGTTAATGTTTCTGTTCCAGCCAAAGTTGCTATCGTTCCTGTTGTAGGTAAAGTAATATCTGTTACACCAGTACTATTTAATGTGGTACTAAAATTACCAGCAGTCGTAAAACTATTGGCAGTTAATATATTTCCACCTAATGTGATTGTTTTATTTCCGTTGTCCACTCCGGTTCCACCGAAATTACCAGCAATGGCTTGTGTTAAATCGGCACTACCATCAAAGGCATTACCGTAAATATTTTTTGATGCAGCTAAGGTTGAAGCAGTATTTGCATTGCCATCTAAGCTTGCAGTAATAATTCCAGCTGTAAAGTTACCAGTTGCATCTCTTTTCACCAGTGCATTACTTGTGCTCGAACTTGTAGCCGCAGCAATGGTTGTATTAATTGTAGCCATTGTGGAAGTACTCACACCAGCAAAAGTTTTAACAGTAGGCAAATCGGCCGTACCGGTTAAATCACCAGCTAATAGTAATTTTCCTTTTATAGTTGCACTTGCATCAGCTACTGAAGCATTTGTAACAAATGATGCAACGAATCCTGTTGTTGCAATTTGATTATTTTGTGTTCCTAAGGAAGCTGTTGGTGCAGTTGGTATTCCAGTTAATGAAGGGCTAATCAACGATTTATTCGTCATCGTCTCGGTGCCAGACAAAGTAGCGATAGTGCCAGAAGTAGGTAATGTAATATTGGTCGTTCCCATACTTGTTAAAGTCATACTATAATTACCTGCAGTTGTAAAACTATTTGCAGTTAGAATATTTCCGCCAAGTGTAATTGTTTTGGATCCGTTATCAACCCCTGTTCCACCATAATTAGGAGCAACCGATTGTGTTAAGTCAGCACTGCCATCAAATAAATTACCATAAATGGATCTTGTACCTGCTAATACGGTTGCGGTACTTGCATTGCCAGTTAAATTTCCCGTTACATTACCAGTTAATGAAGCTGATATATTACCAGCGCTAAAGTTACCATTAGCATCTCTTTTTACAATCGCATCATTGGTATTTAATGCAGTCGCAGCATTGGCTAAGATTTCAGCAGTATGAATTGTTGTTGAGCTTGAGCCACCAACACTATTAACAGTAGGTGCAGCTGCGATTCCCGTCAAGTCTCCTGCTAATTTTATTTTACCTTTTATAAGTGTGCTAGCATCCGGTGTGGCTTGAGCAACAGCACTGTCCACAAAATATTTAACAGCTTTAACGGAAGGATACTTTGTATCAGAAGTACCATCTCCACTTACATTCGTGCTTTTATTATCAACATCTTCTTTATAACCAAATCGGGTGATTAAAGTTGCAGTGTCAGCTATCAAGGCAGCTACTTTAGTATTGTTATCAATCATAGCAGATTTATAAACAGACAACATACTTAATGTATCAGCATATTTTATATAAGGCATTAAAGCTGCAGGCATATCTGTATACTGAACCCGATTATTAATAGCTATTGTGTTTGCAGTTATATCTGTTGCATTTTGACTAATATTTGCAGTATTACTTGAAATTTGTGATGTATGGGTAACAATATCAGCAGTATTTACATTTAATAAGTTTTTTAATAAACTAGAATCAGCGTAAATTCTATTAGCAAGTGTTAATGAGTCAGCTTGTTCTTTAAATAAATTAGTATTAATAGAAGACCTATTTTCATCTATCAATATTTTCAATGAATTAGAATCAATACTTTGCTTTGATTTAAGTGTAGTTAAATTAGTAGCTAAGTCTGTTTCTGCAGCTTTTGCTCTTGTTACTTCTGAAGTTAAACTCGCTGTAGTTGAATTAATATTATTTTGAAGTGTAGTTTCCGCCCCTGTTGCTCTTGAAACCTCAGCAGTTAAACTCGCTGTAGTTGAATTAATACTTGTAGTTAAAACATTCTCTGCAGCTGTTGCTCTTAATGCTTCAGCAGTAATACTTGTAGTATTAGTTGTGATGCTAGCAGTATTTGAATTAATATTATTTTGAAGTGTGGTTTCTGCCCCTGTTGCTCTTAAAGTTTCAGCAGTAATACTTGAAGTATTAGATGCAATTAGTGTAGGTAAAGTACTTATTGTACTTGAACTTACCCCCCCTACTGTATTTATAATTGGGGCATTCGCATTTCCACCTAAATCACCGGCCAATNGTATTTTNCCTTTTAGAATGATCGTTGCATCTGGTGTTGCTGCAGCAGTCAAAGTTGTTACAAATGCTGTTGTTGCAATTTGTGTAGAGTTATCTCCANTAATTGCAGTTGGTGCAGTTGGTGTTCCAGTAAATGAAGGTGATGCAATAGTTGCCCTTAAAGCAATATTTGCAATATTAGTTGTTATACTNGCAGTATTTGAATTAATATTATTTTGGAGTGTAGTTTCTGCCCCTGTTGCTCTTGCAACCTCAGCAGTTAAACTCGCTGTAGTTGAATTGATATTTGTAGTTAAAACATTCTCTGCAGTTGTTGCTCTTGCAACCTCAGCAGTTAAACTCGCAGTAGTTGAATTGATACTTGTAGTTAAAACATTCTCTGCACCTGTTGCTCTTGCAACCTCAGCAGTTAAACTCGCTGTAGTTGAATTAATATTATTTTGAAGTGTAGTTTCCGCCCCTTTTGCTCTTGTAACCTCAGCAGTTAAACTCCCTGTAGTTGAATTAATACTTGTAGTTAAAACATTCTCTGCAGCTACTGCTCTTGCTACTTCAGTAGTAATACTTGTAGTATTAGTTGTGATGCTAGCAGTATTTGAATTAATATTATTTTGAAGTGTATTTTCTGCCCCTGTTGCTCTTGCAACCTCAGCAGTTAAACTTGCCGTAGTTGAATTGATATTTGTAGTTAAAACATTCTCTGCAGTTGTTGCTCTTGCAACCTCAGCAGTTAAACTCGCTGTAGTTGAATTGATACTTGTAGTTAAAACATTCTCTGCCCCAGTTGCTCTTGCAACCTCAGCAGTTAAACTTGCATTAGTTGAATTGATACTTGTAGTTAAAACATTCTCTGCACCTGTTGCTCTTGCAACTTCAGCATTAATACTTGACGTATTACTTGTGATACTAGCAGTATTTGAATTAATATTATTTTGAAGCGTAGTTTCTGCCCCAGTTGCTCTTGCAACCTCAGCAGTTAAACTTGCATTAGTTGAATTAATACTTGTAGTTAAAACATTCTCTGCAGATACTGCTCTTGCTACTTCAGTAGTAATACTTGTAGTATTAGTTGTGATGCTAGCAGTATTTGAATTAATATTATTTTGAAGTGTAATTTCTGCCCCTGTTGCTCTTGTAACCTCAGCAGTTAAACTCGCTGTAGTTGAATTAATATTATTTTGAAGTGTAGTTTCTGCCCCTGTTGCTCTTATAACCTCAGCAGTTAAACTCGCAGTAGTTGAATTAATATTATTTTGAAGTGTAGTTTCCGCCCCTTTTGCTCTTGTAACCTCAGTAGTTAAACTCGCAGTAGTTGAATTAATACTTGTAGTTAAAACATTCTCTGCAGCTATTGCTCTTACTGCTTCAGCAGTAATACTTGCAGTATTTGAATTAATATTATTTTGAAGTGTAGTTTCTGCCCCTGTCGCTCTTGTAACCTCAGCAGTTAAACTCGCTGTAGTTGAATTGATATTATTTTGAAGTGTAGTTTCCGCCCCTGTTGCTCTTGAAACTTCAGCGGCCAACAATGCATTTAAATTACCACTAGAATTTGTTATAGCATCTGAAATGTTGTTAGAAACTGTTGTTCCTAATAAATTTATTCTATTCGCAAGTGTAGTAGAATCAGCTTTTATTTTAGAATACACCAAAATTGAATCATTAGCAAGTTTCAAAACTGAAGCAAAGCCTATGGTAATCCAATTGGTATTATCTAAATTAACACTCGATAATTTGTACAATGAATCATTAGCTTGTACAAAAACCAACATGCCATACTTTCTTCTAAGTGTCGGGATATTATCTCTATCACTTAAAGTCGGCATTGTCATATAACCTCCTTTACCCAAACTATCAATATGTGTAGGATAATTGGCTACCCCATTAGTGGTAATGTTTCCAACTAATTTAATTTGCGCTTTACTTACAACAGAAATAAAGAGAGATAATAAAAGGAGTTTAAATATTTTTTTCATCTTATTTACAGTTTATATTATCTACACTTGATGAGAAATTATTGTTAGATACATATATAATATATGTGCTACTATACCCTTTTGTATTTACAAAAGTTCTGGTAATTGGAGTAAATGCTGGTAAACTTTCAAACCCCCCTACAGATAATGAACTTAGGTTGGTATAGCCTGCTGGATAGGCATAAAACAAATATTTAGTTCCTGAAGTTATAGGTATAGAGAAACCCGATTTTTCTTTTGATGTTGCAAATTCATTCGCAGCGTTTTGAATTTCCGAATCGATTGGATTAGTCGAACTAGAAGTACCCCAGAATCTTTTACTTTTTACTGATAAAGTAATACCTGCACTTGTTATTGAACCCGCAGCTATTCTTCCAACTGAATCACTTTGCTCTAAATTATTTAGTTTGATAGCACCAGCAGCATAATCAATTTGAACAGAATAGGATTGATCTGTGGTCATAATGGAAATATTATCCGAAGCACCTGCTAAACTTACTCCATTCTTCTTATACGTTGTGGTAACAATTGCACCTGCATCATTTTGAACAAAATTTTTAGTTAAGTTTATACCAGTTATGCTGGAACCAATTTCATAATCAACTGAAGTTGGACTTGTTAATGTGACCGTTGGAGGAACATAGACAGGATGCACCACTTCAGTAATGATATCATTCAAAAACTGATCCAATGTCATCCCTTTGGAACGAACCGAATCACCACTCATATATTTACCCAAATATTTACCTGGCGCAATTTTGACTTTAAAATCTTGGGTAAACTTTCTAGCATAATTAGCTAACATAGTAGCTGAGTCTGATATATTAACCTTGGTATTTATTCTTGCATTTAGGTAGTTTGCACTATCAACTAATGATCTATTTATAATTGTCGAATCCGATCTTAATTTAGACGTAATTGTAGTTGAATCATTTTGTATTTTAGATAGTATACTTATATTTTTAACAATCAAGGAATCATTCAATCTAGTCACCCCACGCACTGATAAAGAATCACTTAACCTCGTTCTTCCATTTACATTTAAGTTCAAATCAATCCTAGCATTCCCAGATGCAACTAAAGAGTCTTTTAATAATAACTTCCCTTTTAATAATAAGCTTGAATCTATTCGAGCACCTCTTGCAACAGTCAATGAATCTATAAAATTAAACCCTGATGCTACTATTAATTTACCACCAATATATAAATTAGAGTCTATCTTAACGCTATTCCTTACTAATAAGGAATCATTCAATCTGGTTATGCCTTTCACTGTTAATGAATCACTTAATCTGGTTACGCCTCTTACTGATAAAGAATCACTTAACCTCGTTCTTCCATTTACATTTAAGTTTAAATCAATCCTAGCATTCCCAGATGCAACTAAAGAGTCTTTTAATAATAACTTCCCCTTTAATAATAAGCTTGAATCTATTCGAGCACCTCTTGCAACAGTCAATGAATCTTTAAAATCAAAACCTGATGCTACTGTTAATTTACCGCCAATATATAAATTAGAGTCTATCTTAACGCTGTTCCTTACTAATAAGGAATCATTCAATCTGGTTATTCCTTTCACTGTTAATGAATCACTTAATCTGGTTACGCCTCTTACCGTTAATGAGTCATTCAATCTAGTTACCCCTCTTACTGATAAAGAATCACTTAGCCTCGTTCTTCCATTTACATTTAAGTTTAAATCAATCCTAGCATTCCCAGATGCAACTAAAGAGTCTTTTAATAATAACTTCCCTTTTAATAATAAGCTTGAATCTATTCGAGCACCTCTAGCAACAGTCAATGAATCTGTAAAATCAAAACCTGATTCTACTGTTAATTTACCGCCAATATATAAATTAGAGTCTATCTTAACGCTATTCCTTACTAATAAGGAATCAGTAATTGTAGTTTTTCCTTTGACATACAAAGAAGAGTCAATTTTAGCATTGAGTTTGTCTGCTTTAAGATTAATTCTATTTGACAATGAAATAGTATCCTTCCCAATTCTACTATTAAGCATAGTATTTGTATCAGCAATATTTAATTTTAAATTTATATTTGCGCTTGAGTTAACCCCAAGTTTATCAATTCTATCTGAAAGCGAAATAGTATCAGCAGCAATTCTATCTGAAACATATTGCGTGTTGGCTAATATGCCTGATATAGGAAAAATTACATTACTTGCAGCAGTAGTATTAATTGTTAAATCACCAATACCTTTAGTAATTATATTATTAGCAATCGTAATTGTTTTACCGTTATTGTTGACACCCGTACCACCCTTATTACTCGT
>JGI25910J50241_10000478_pt1 | contig 13414 bp, 9 predicted proteins | sample LauGreSBDMM110SN_3_FD_50241 | JGI IMG/M metagenome (IMG submission 50241) | reverse complement strand
GCCATCAAGCGTGCTGACGCCGATCCTGCTTTGACAAAACTCGGCGAAGCGAACCCGCGGTCTGAAGACGAAGAAGTGTTGGCTCAAAGTTTGCTGATTGATGTAGCCGCGATGTTGACGGCTGCGGGGCGCGATGATCTGGTGGCTGCTCTCGAGGTGCCTGGGGCTTCATTGATATTCGCTGAACCCCCGCTTCCCGATGAGATTGCAACGGTGGTTCGTACATTCATTTCATTGGGTCAACCAGTGGCGATGTACTCGGTGGCACCTGGCGTACCTGTGACATCACTAGAGTAGGAACCTGTGCTCGTTGCTGTTGTGTTGCCCACTTATAACGAAAGCGAGAACATCGCTCGTTTGTTGACGCAATTGCGCAATGTCTTGCCGGATGCCCGTTTGTTCGTCGTTGATGACAACAGCCCCGACGGAACTGGCGATATTGCAGAACGATGCGCTCGTGAAATGGGCGGGATCGAAGTATTGCATCGTCCCGGTAAACAGGGTCTGGGAAGCGCTTATCGGCAAGGCTTCACTCATGTGATTGCTCAAGGAGTTGATGTCGTAGTTTCGATGGACGTGGACTTCTCGCATGATCCATTAGCGATTCCGGCAATGCTCGCNGCGATTGAGTCTGGATCAGACGCGGTGATCGGATCTCGATATGTGAGCGGCGGTGGCACCAAGAATTGGCCACTACATCGCCGTCTGCTTTCTCGTTGGGGCAATCTGTATACGGGTGCAGTGTTGGGAGTCAAAGTTCGCGACTGTACATCGGGATTCCGCGCCTATCGATCGTCAGCGCTGGCTGCGATTGCTCCCGAAACCACCAAGGCCGAGGGTTACGCATTTCTCTCAGAGCTAGTAGTTCGACTTTCGCGTCGCGGACTCAAGATCAGCGAAGTCCCCATTTTGTTTATTGACCGTGAAAATGGAACTTCAAAGATGTCTGGTCGCATCATTATTGAGTCAATGTTGCTCGTGACACGATGGGGAATTTCACATCGTTTGAATCAGGTCGTGAAATTGGTACAAAAAAAGTTTCGCGAACGAAAGAACTAGCGCTTCAATAGCGGTCCGAGTTTGTCGCCAACTTTTGAGTACCGCACAATGCAATAGACAGCGCGAACACCATCGCGCCAGCCAATTTTCTTACCTTCGTCGTACGTGCGACCCGAATATGAAATTCCGACTTCGTAAATGCGCACACGGGATTTGGCTAGCTTGGCTGTGATTTCTGGTTCAAATCCAAAACGATCTTCTTCGATGGTGATTGATTGAATCACTTCGCGCCGAAAACACTTGTAACAGGTTTCCATGTCGGTGAGATTGAGGTCGGTAAACATGTTTGACATCAGCGTCAAGAATTTATTGCCGAGACTGTGCCAGAAGTACAGGACTCGGTGAGGGCGACCACTTAAGAATCGTGATCCAAAGACAACGTCGGCACGATCGTCGAGAAGTGGTTCAAGAACAAGTGGGTACTCAGATGGATCGTATTCGAGGTCGGCATCTTGAACGATCACGAATTCGGATGTGGCGTGCTGAAAGCCNGTGCGTAAAGCTGCGCCCTTGCCCTGATTTACATCGTGAAGAACAACGCGCACCTTCGCATTGTCAATGCTCGCCAAAATCTCACGGGACCGATCTTTGGAACCATCATCAACGACAATGATCTCCGCGACCCATTTTGAATCAAGGACCAAATTGACGAGTGATTGAATCGTTGCTTCTTCGTTGTAGCAAGGGATGACCACACTGAGGCATGGACGAACTTTGGTGCTCACAATTCTGAAACGCTAGCGGTTGAGACGACGGGTTTGTCAGATTTGGAACGCGTAGCACTCCAAGAATCGATGGTTATGAGTACCAGTCCCAGCAAAATGGGCTGGTGAGAACGCCGGAATACTGATGGCCATCCAAAGCTCGGAACTGCTCCGGTGCGGATTTGCTGGGCGATCAGGAACAACATGCCGAGGGTAACGAGTGCCAGCCCGGCCTTATGGATTGACCGCGATCGCAAGGTTGCGGCGGTGACGAGTCCAGCAAAGAGTCCGTACAACGGGGAGATCACTAATGCGCCGACAATGGCGGCACTCGTGATCACCGTGATTGCTGAATAAATCAAAACTGGTTGAGTCATTGTTTCAGGGTCGGCACGTAAAGTTCGCCGGCGCAATAGGGGGAAGGCGAGAACTACGAGGGCACAAAGCAATCCGAACAATGTCACGCCGATACCGATCCACATGCGCTTTTGTGGTGTCCAATTTGTTTCAAACTTGGTGTTGTCTGGGGTCGCAGGGAGATTCCAGAGCAAGCGTCCACCCGCACTAGCAACGGGGTCNGCGAGAGTTTGATCTGCCAAAGATCCTTCCCAGCCGATATTCCAACCGTCGTTCAATTCAAGCCAGCATCCGCTGGTACACGAATTGATGGAAGTTGTTCGGTTGGTGCGTGTGTCACTCGTTGGGGTGGTGATTGAAAGCGAAGCATCTTTGGCACGTGTTGAGCGCAGTACTAACTGGTTAATGGTGAATGGTGAATCTGCTGGGGTTTGAATATTACGCAGACCGCGTCCAGAGGTGAATTCTTCACAAGATTCAATGGTGACAGCAGAGCCTTGAACCTGCGTTACCTTTGTCAAAATCTTCAGGTAGTCAATAGTGAGTAGGTCATCTCGGCACGTTGAACTGACTGCAGCGTCGCTAGTAGCAGTAGCTTGAGCGCTGATTGTGAAACTGGCTGGGTTGGTGACGAAAAAGTTTCTGTTGATTGAGAGCTCAGGATCTTGTCGTCGCGGATCGTACGGGTCGGCGCGTAATCGAGTAAAGACAAATGAAACAGGTGTGGTCGGTTTGACGAGCATCGTTGCATCGCTTGGCACGGTGATTTCTTCGGAGCGTTGGAAGGCAGGCGGTAATACTTCGGCCCAACCCACGGGGAGCTGATTGTCGCCCTCGGTCACTCCGTCAATTCTGATTCGGAACGACTGCGCAGGTTGATCAAGTTCAATACGAGTCATTGAAGTACTCGGATCAATCGCGTGAGTGGTCCAGGGCAATCCTTCGACGCTGACTGAGATTGCGGTGATCTGGCGTTGCTCAAAAGATAATTGCGCCGGCACAAGTTCGAGATGTTCAACCTTGGGGCGACCAGTGTTGCTGGTGTACGTCAATATTTGGCCAATTGGATCAACGCCCCAACCCACCAACCATGAGGTATTGATATTTCCGTCGTTGGCATTGCTTGGTCGGTACTCGGGCAAGTATGACAACAAGGCACCGTATGCGGTGGCTGACATGACGGATCCTGAATAGTTCTCGGAGATGGAGTATGCCTCCAAGCGATCTATCGCCAATGGGAAAACGGGCAGGCGATTATCAAAGGCATCAAATGAGTCGACGACGGGGCCTACTCCTTCGGTTGCACCCCATACTTCTTGTGAACCGCGCCATTGGTGCGCACGCTTGCGATTGCTGTCAGTCACAATGACTTCAGGCGCATTAAGTACGGCATCTTGCAAAGATATTTCGTCCAACGCTGCCGAAGCAAGAATTGAACTCTTTCCGTCAATGAGTCCTGCCGCTGCTAGGTCAACCATTCCGGATCCATCAGCTGAAACGACAATGGGGTTTTGGGTAATTCGCGCGCCCGCTACTGAATCGCTCACGGCATAAAGCGAAATTTCTGGCAATGCCGTCGCTGGATAATCGAGTAGATCGTTCGTTTCATAATCTTCAACGAAGTTGATTGATGGCTCGCCGAATGTGGCAATGACTTCAAGGTCAGGCGCAGCGTCAATCAGCGAGGCGGCACGTTCGGGTCGGTTGACGCCGAAACGTTCGTATTGATACGAGTTCACAACCATGATCGTGTCGGCACCGAGTAGTCGTGCGATAGGAGCAATACTGTTGGGGTCGGCTGTGCCATTTTGAAACGAGTCGTCAAGCGCGTACAGCAGATCCATAAATGGGGCACTACCTAATGGCAGCCAATCTCGAGTGATTAATGGCTTCTTAGTGATACCGGGAAGAATTGGGTCGACGGGGTAGCCCCAGCGATAAGCCGCCGATTCGATACCAGGAAGAATCAACACCGACCCGGTGTGTCCTTCATCAAACCGTGTGTCCAGGAGGGCGGCAGCTTGTGTCCACGCGGTGGGTAGATTTTCTGGACGCGAGATCGCTGGGTCGATGTAACGTCCGCCAAAGAGTGCGGGAACATTGAGACATATCAGAAGAACAGCAACGGGCAATGCGAGTGATGACACACGGGGTGAGCGCAGCGATAGAAACTTCTTTGATTGCTCAACAGTTAATGCAACTCCGATGGCGAGCGCGAGTGCAATGAGGGGAACTGCCCGTGACGATGAGCGCAGGGCCAAACTTAAGGCGCTCTTGGGATGATCGGTAAAGTATGACCATAGTGGTGACGGAGCATCGGACGGATATGCGCCGACCGACAGAACTATTCCGATGAACAACATCAAACTGAGTGGGCGTTTGAGTTTCTGACTACTGAGTAAACCGACTAATCCGGCGATGACCAAAGCAACGCCAACGATGATGACCAAAAGATTGTTTTGGTANGGGGTAGAGGCTGATGTCAGTGCAGTGATCTCGTTGCGATCATAAAACAGCCAGTAACCNAGACCGCGAAGTGCTTCGGTGGCAGTTGATGTGGCCGAGGTTGATTGAAGGGCTTCGCTATACGAAAGAACAGAAGCGCCGTATTTTCCTTGAACTGTTAAACCAGCAGCCCACCAGGCGCTCATGACTCCTGAGATCACAGCAAGAAGCCCTGTGATGGATAACGCTCGTTTGAGGGAAATCTTTCGACTACTCCAAGCATCAACTAACCAGATGACTGGCGCTGGAGCAATCATGAGTAACGCCGTGGCATTGAGTCCACCCGAGGACATGATGACGAAACCAAAGATGGCGAAGTACTTGAACTTGGGCTCACGGATGATCTTGAGTGTGAGGCCGATGATCCAAGGTAAAAGTGCCCATGGCAGTAAAAGGGCCGAAGTGCGCGAGATGTACGGCAAAACATAGGGAGACAGTTGATATGCGATACCGGCGATGAAGTACGACGTCGTCGGGAGGTCGAGTAACTTCGCGAGCCAACGTGCACCGAGGCCAGCAACGACGAGTAGTGAACCGAGCCACAGACGATGGGCGATCCAGTCGGGGACATTGAGCCACTCAAAAAAGGCGAACCATGGACCGGTCGGCCACAAGTAACCCACATTTTGGTGAGGCACCCATCCGCCTAGTTGGCTGGTATCCCATGTCCAGGCGGCGTCACTGAGCAGTCGGCCAGGATTGAGGTACAAATACAACTTGGTATCGGCAGGAAGTTTGCTGGGGGCCGAAAGAAGCAGCGGGATGTAGGCGATGAGGGCGATGATGCACACGTCGTAGCGACGACGTAGCCAATCAATCACGGAATTGCCCCGTAGACGCCGTAGAGAGCCGTCAAGGCAGTGAGACCGCACATGAAGAACCCAACAAGGTACGGCCACCATTCCTTGCGCTTGGGATGTTCAAGCCACACTGCTGCCGCGATAAAAAGTGGAAACGCGGTAAACAAGAACCTTGGACGTGCTGTCACGGTGGCGGGCAACAACATCAAGGCGACAATGATGATGCTGTAGGCAAGTGCGGGGAGTGGAATGTGATGTCTCTTCCAGACCAACCACAAAAGAAATAGCGTTAAAACAAATGACGCTGCCGTAATGAGGTCGGTTGGTGAAGTGAGTGGTTGGGTGAAAGCTTCAAGAGTTCTGCGGATTGCAGTCAGACCGAAACTCGCGCCTTCTTTCCAGGCCTCGCCTTGAACTCTGAACCAGACTCCTGATTCATCGGCATGGTTATTGATCCACAACTGGTAACCAATGAAACCGATGGGCGACAAAAGTGGGGCGATGAAGGGTCGAAGCGATTTTGTCTGTCGCCAGGCTAAGAAAGCCGCAACCGCGCATGCTGCAATGATTGCGATGCCATTTGGTCGAGTTGCTGTGGCGAACATTGCAACAATGCCAGCAAGCAACCATTTTTCTTTCTGGAGCAAGAGCAAACATGCCGCTGCAAGAAAAATCAGCAGTGCCTCGCTGTAAGCGAATGACAAAACGAAACTTCCGGGGAACAGAGCACACAGAAGCATCGCCCGTTTGGCGACGGCGATTCCGAACCATGAGCGAGCGAGTAAACCAACTAGAACAATAAAGCCCGCGCCTAATGAGAAGTTCAAGAAGAGTGCGGCAAGGGTGTCACCGCCGGGAAGAACTGCGTCGACGATTCGAACAAGGTGGGGATATGTAGGGAAGAAAGCAAGGCGCGATTGCGTGTCGTCGTATGTGATGTTCGGTGGAACATGTGTGGGGTAGCCGTACCGAACAATGCGCATGTACCAGATGCCGTCCCAAGACGTCAGGACATCGAGAATCATTGATCCAGCTGATTTCGGTAGCGACCCAGCCCGCGCGTGCGGATCTACTTTGCCGAGGAAACCCCACACCAAACGTTCTTTGATTTTATTTTCATCTGCTCGTAGTTCGGCCGCGACAATGGCAGCCCCGACCATGATCGCCAACCGTGAGAACAGATAGGCCAAAGCAGCATGTTTGAGGGCCGACCGCCACAGACTCGAACTGTCTTGGTCGGGGATCGGGAGTGTGGGGTTGCTCGCAGTGTCAGGCATAGGAGTGTCCACCAAAGTGCACATGTTGACGCTAACACGGTGCACCGCGGCTCTCAGGACTAGTGGTGTCGGCGCGCAAGTCGGCAGAATGTCTCTATGAGCCCCACCCAGTCGCCAACACCGGTCATCGTCCTCGAACGACCAATTCCAGGAGTCGTCGTGATTCGGCTGAATCGCCCCGAGCGACTGAATGCCATGACGACGGAGCTCGTCGAAGGTCTTCATCAGTTGCTTGATCACATTGCGATCGACTCAGAATGCCGCGTAGTGATTTTGACTGGAGCAGGTCGGGGTTTTTGTGCAGGCCTAGATCTCACTGGATACGGAGAGGCCCCGCACACCGAAAATTTGGGTTCGGTGCAGCGGTCGTTTGCTGTGCAAAAGCACATCGCAGGGTTGATGTCGCATATGCGGTCAATTCCGCAACCAATTATTGCTGCAGTCAACGGAGCNGCNGCTGGTGGNGGATTGGCTTTGGTGCTCGGAAGCGATATTCGAATTGGCTCTGAATCATCAAAATTCAACGTTGCCTTTATCCGTGTGGGTTTCTCTGCTTGTGATATCGGAACATCGTGGCTATTGCCGCGCATCGTTGGTGTTGCGAGAGCTCAAGAGATGATGTTGACCGGCCGAGTCATCGATTCTGCAGAGGCGTATCGCATTGGTTTGCTTGTTGATCGCGTTGCCGACGACGACTTGGAGAAAGTTGCGATCGCGAAGGCCGAACAAATCATGCTCAACACGCCATTCGGTGTTGCATTGACCAAAGAAGCAATGTGGGCAGCACTTGAAATTCCGGCGATGCAAACGGCAATTGATTTAGAAAATCGCCAGCAAATTATGGCGAGTCGAACTGAAGATGCCCGCGAAGCCATGCTGGCCTTTATGGAAAAACGTCCACCAAATTTTCAGAACAAGTAAAACAAAAGTTTTAGCTATTGCGAACGGTTACTGGTGCCTCGCCGCCGAAGAGCGGATGGTGACAGGCCACAAAGTGGCCAGGCTCAATTTCGCGCAAGGTCGGTTCTTCACTGCGGCAACGATCTGATGCATTGGGGCAACGCGTATTAAAGCGACATCCAGCTGGTGGTGAAACTGGTGATGGCGGTTCGCCTTCAACGCTGACTTTCTTGACCGCGACCGTTGGATCGGGGACAGGAATTGATGACAGCAACACGTCGGTGTACGGGTGAGCCGGATTTCGATAAAGATCTTCACTGCTCGACACTTCGCAAATCTTCCCGAGGTACATCACGGCGATGCGATCGCTGATGTTCTTGACAACAGCCAAGTCGTGAGCAATGAAAATGAGGGTCAGACCAAATTCTTTTTTGAGATCTTCCAACAGGTTGACCACTTGCGCTTGAACACTGACGTCGAGGGCCGACACCGGTTCGTCACAAATGATCATTTGCGGATTCAACACCAATGATCGAGCGATGGAGATGCGCTGACACTGACCACCTGAGAATTGGTGTGGCTTGCTTTCGGCAGCGCGTTCGGGATCGATGCCGACGTGTTCAAGAATCTTGTCAACTGTTGCTAGTTGCTCGGCCTTGGTTCCGCGATTCCAAATTGACAGTGGTTCGAGCACGATGTCACGCACGTTGCGTCGCGGGTTCAGAGAAGAGATCGGATCTTGGAAGATCATTTGGATTTTGGTCCGAGCCTCGCGCATTGCTTCGCCCGACAATGCAGTGAGGTTGGTGCCGTCGAAGACAATTGAACCCGATGTCGGGCTCGGGAGCTGCATAATGGCTCGACCAGTGGTGCTTTTGCCACAACCGGACTCGCCGACAATGCCGAGGGTTTCGCCTTTGAGAACGTCAAAAGAAATTCCGCTGACTGCGTTTACTTTGAGGCCGGTACGACCCACCGGGAATTCAACAACGAGATCTTCGACGCGCAAGAGAACGTCATCGGTGTTGCGCAGATGTGCTTTGCCTGTGCCAGCCATCAGCTCATGTCTCCTGTTGAAACAAATTCACCCTTACGAGTGAGTTCGACTTTACGCTCGAGGTATTCGGGTGATCCGACTGGATAAAAACAGCGGTACGTGTGATCTGGTGTTGATGCCTGCTGAAGTTCTGGTTCTTCATTAAGACAAAGTTCGCGCACGTAAGCGCAACGGGGGGCGAATCGGCAACCCTTGGGTGGGTGAACGATGTCTGGAGGACGACCGGGGATAGTTGCCAATCGTGAATGAGAAGGCTGATCAAGACGCGGGATACTGCGCAACAGTGCCTCGGTGTACGGCATTTTGGTGTCGGCGAACAAGGTTTTGGTCGGAGCCTTTTCGACGATCTTGCCGCCGTACATCACGGCGATTTCATCGGTGTATCCCGCAACAACACCGAGGTTGTGGGTCACGAGCAATAGAGACATATTGCGATCGCGTTTTTGCTCGCTGATCAATTCAAGAATTTGTGCTTGCACGGTCACGTCAAGAGCAGTTGTGGGCTCGTCGGCGAACAACATGTTGGGGCCACAAGCCAAAGCAATAGCAATCATCACGCGCTGACGCATNCCGCCNGATAGTTCGTGAGGGTATTGATTCAAACGACGAGTCGGCTCAGGGATTCGGACATCGCGAAAGAGTTTTTCGGCGATTGTCATCGCCTCAGAAGCCGACATACCAAGATGCAAGCGAAGCGACTCGGTGATTTGTTTGCCCACTTTCATCACCGGGTTCAATGAGGTCATGGGATCTTGAAAGATCATGGCCATTTCGCGACCCCAAATAGCGCGCATTTCTTTGGAAGAACGATTGCCGATTTCTTGACCTTGATAGCGCACAGAACCTTCGCGAATCACTCCATTNCGGGGGAGAAGACCCATGATTGAACGAGACAANACNGTNTTGCCTGATCCTGATTCTCCNACGACCCCAAGTGATTGCCCGCGACGAATCTGAATAGATACTCCGTCAACAGCTCGGGCGATACCGCGAGGAGTTTTGAAATGTGTTTTGATTTCAACTGTTTCAACAAGCGGTTCTGCTTCGGANCGGACGACGTCAGGCGGGTTCATAGCGTGGTTTCCTTCACATCGAAGTAGTTGCGCACGCGGTCGCCGGCAAAGTTCAGGGACAACACGGTTAAGAACAACATCAAGATGGGGAAGAAGGCGATCCACGGGGCTTCTTCGAGAGTCTTGGAGGATTCTGATCCAAGTTGAATCAAGCCGCCCCACGTAATTCCCTTTTCAACCGAGAGACCAAGGAAGGACAATCCGCCTTCGGCGACCACTGCGACTGCCATACCAAGCAAGGCCAACGATGACATGGGGATAGCGACGTTGGGAAGAATTTCTTTGATGATGATGCGTCGATTGGTTGCGCCGATCTGACGTGCGGCCAGAACAAACTCGCGGTCGGCGAACTGCAAAGTGGCGGCTCGCGCCAGACGGCCCACTGGAGCGATACTTAAAAGCCCGAGTACTAGCGAGATCGTGAGCAGACTTCGCTCAATGAGCGATGTGAGCAAGATTGCTAACACGAGAGATGGAAACGACAGCAAAACGATAAAAACGAATGAACTGATGCGATCAATCCACCCTTTGTAGTAGCCCGAGATCACGCCAACCGTGCCACCGACTAAAAATCCGGCGGTGATCGCCGCGAAACCCACAGTGAGAGAAATCCGTGCTCCATGCAGAGTGCGAGCGAAGACATCGCGTGCATCTTTGTCGCTACCGAACCAATGTTTCCACGATGGAGAATAGGGTGGACGGCCGTTGGCCGGATCAAGAAAGTTCTGGGTGGGGCTCTTGAGCGGCAATAGCGGTGTGAACAAGGCAATTAACGCCATCAGCCCCAGCCACGTGACGCAGAGCCAAAAGCCAATGCCGAGTTTCTTTTTAACGATCGTCCCATCTGAGTTAATTTCAGCTGAGGAAATTGGCTGTGTGCTCATCGACGGACTCTCGGATCAATCAGGGTGTAAGCGAAATCAACGAGCAAGTTGATGATGACGAAAGACGATGCGACGATCATCACAATTGCCAAGACGACAGGGAAGTCATTTCGAAGCACTGATTCAACAAGAGTTGAACCGATGCCGGGGATTCGGAAGACGGTTTCGGAAACAATTGATCCACCGATCAACGCTCCGGTGTTGAGTCCGACCACGGTAATGAATGAGAACAATGAAGGGCGAAGAGCATGGACGAAAAGAATTCGCCACTTCGACAATCCCTTAGTGCGAGCTAAAAGAATGAAGTCTTGTTGCAAAGTCGTGATGAGGTCGGTGCGAAGTAGTCGTTGGTAAACGGCGGCGACCGGCAAACCAATCGTGAGTGCCGGCAGCACCATTTGAAAAATCCGACTCCTGAGTGGATCGTCAGCCGTATAGGTCAAAGGCATCCAGCCAAGTTTGATACTGAAAACAAATTTCAAGATGACGGCGATAGCGAAGTTGGGCATGGCTACCAAGAAAAATGCATTAATCGTCGAAATGCGGTCACTCACTTTTCCGGCGCGAGAGGCCGTGATGAGCGCCCAAGGAATCGAGACAAAGATGGCAAAAAATTGGGCCATCAAAACCAAAGTAATTGTTCGGGGGAGTCGTTCGCTGATGACACCCGAAACCGGTGGTTGACCAGTCGAACTAAACGTGACACCGAAGTCGCCTTGCACAAAATCGCTGACCCACAGCCCATAACGAACTGGCAGAGATCGATCAAGATTGAACTCGCGCTTGGCGGCGTTAATCATTTCAACGCTTTCGGGGTTATTGACGTCCCCAGCGACTGGACCAAGAATATTGAACAAAGGGTCGCCCAAGACATTCAACGCCCCAAAGGTGAGCATGCTCACAGCTAAGAGGAGAAGAATGGCTAAGGCGACCCTTTGAACGTAATAACGCATATATCTAAAAGTAGTCCTTAATAGGTCGAATCAGAGAATTAGCTTCTGAGCCAAGTTGATGTGAAGTACATACGGCCGTTGGTTCGGCACACCAATGAATCTCCATCGGGACCAACTCGATCGCAACTGCCCTGAACTTTTTCTGATTGAACGACGGCCCACGAAGAATACGTCATGAAGATGTAGGCATACGAGTCATGCAAGTTCTGGACCAACTGCTGCAAAGATGCGGTACGTGCTTCAGGAGTCGCTGGGTTAGCGATCTCTTTGATCAGTGCGTCGCGTTCTTCGTCGCAATAGCGCGGCCAGTTGAGCGAAATACCACCAATGTTGCGGCATTCGAGCCATACACGGTCGTCACCGGGGTTTTCGGCACCGAATTGACGCCAGCCCACCACGTTGTAGATACCAAGGGCAGCTTCTTGAATGTGGTCAGCCTGTGACTTCTCGTCAAAGGTGACGTTGAACGACTCGCTCCAACCTTCGTTATAGAAGTCGGCAATTCGAGTCGCTAACACTGACGGGCCAGACCACTGGTATTCCATGTTGACTTTGCCATCGGTGCAGAGTGCAGAGCCGTCTTCGGCAGTTGGGTTTTCTCCACAGTATTCAGCAACGAGAACTGCGGCAGCCGCGGGGTCATTGCCATCTTGCTTGACGTCGGGGTTGTAGAACGGGCTCTCTGGCACAAACATCTGATCGGCCATACTGCCTTCACCTGCGTTGAACAAGTCGTAGTAGCCCTGGCGATCGGTTGCCAATGCAAGTGCCTGACGAACACGGATGTCGTCAAACGGGGCCTTGGCGGTGTTGATCATCAAGAAGTACTCTTCGCCGTCTTCGTCAATATCGAGTGTGAGAGTCGGATCGTCACGGTACGTCGGGAACTGGTCGGTGTCGGTGGTGTGAATGACGTCCAAGTCGCCGTTCTGTAACAGTTCAGTACGAGTGCTCGGGTCGGGCACTGGGTAGAACTCAACAGCGTCAAGGTAGACCGGACCGATGATATCGGTACCCCACCAAGCGTCATTGCGGACGAACTTGGTCATCGAGTCTTCGGTACGACTGTCAAACTTGAAAGGTCCAGTACCAACGGGCGCTTGGGCCAGAGTCGCGTCAGCGGCAACTGCATCAAGCCAACTTGGTGAAGCGATGTAGCCCAATTGAGCGGTCAAAGCTGATGGGAAGAACTGACTCGCCTCAAGCGGGTGGAACTCCATTGTTAGATCATCAATCTTCACAACGGCGCCGGTCTCGGGGTAGTACGGGCGTACTGCCAGTCCGACGAGCGGGTCGTTACGAGTGATTTCGAACTGCTTCATGACTGCGTCGGTGGTCAAAGGTTCTCCATCGTGGAAGACCACGCCAGCGCGTAATGTCATCGTCCACACCATGAAGTCAGCCGAAGGTTCAATTGACTCGGCCAAGTACGGAACGACTTTGTCATCGGCAGTGAAGGTGAACAAAGGATCGAAGACCGCTGCGGCCATCGTGAGACCAGAGACAGCTAGGGCTGAAGCAGTCGGGTCAAGACCGTCAACGTCGGCTTCAAGACCAACGCGTAAGGTTCCGCCGGCTACAGGTGCTTCGTCGACCGGCGCATCTGATGTTGCCGGTGCTTCGCTTTCGGTTGGAGCACTGGTTTCGTCGCTTGATGAATCTCCACCGCAAGCTGCGGCAAAGGACAGCAAGCTGACCAAAGTAACCCCGAGAATTCGGCGGGTGCGCCGACTGGACTGACCATATATCTTCAAGTTTCCCCCTTGTTTATGGTGCCTTGTGGCAAATTGGCAGACCCGTAACGCGGTCTCCGATGTGACGATAGTAACGCACTTAGGCCATTTG
>JGI25910J50241_10000477_pt1 | contig 13416 bp, 11 predicted proteins | sample LauGreSBDMM110SN_3_FD_50241 | JGI IMG/M metagenome (IMG submission 50241) | reverse complement strand
GATCAATCATTACAGAGAACTAAAAAGATTGCCGAAACTGCAGTGTTACCAAACATCGGAGTGATTCCATTTGGTTTCATTTTGGCACTAATTATCTGCTTATTGGTTTCTTGGATGCTTAACAAAACTACTGCAGGTTTCAGATTTAATACAGTTGGAAAGAATAAGTTTGCTGCAACTTATGCAGGGATAAACATGAAACTAATGGTTGTTACTGGGATGTTGCTCAGTGGTGGCCTGGCAGGACTTGGCGGAGCAATAGAAACATTAGGAATCACTTACCGATTTGAACCAGCATTTAATGCAGGATTAGGTTTTGATGGAATTACAATTGCTCTTTTGGCAAGAGCAAATCCTTTGGCCACAATTCCAGCCGCAATTTTAGTTGGAACACTTCGAGCCGGGGGCGCTTCTTTACAGTTTGAAACTGGAATTGAACCTGAAATCGTTGACGTTTTATTAGCTATAACTTTATTGCTGGTTTCGGCACCAATCTTGGCGAAGTACTTGTTTAAAGGAAAAGCTCAAAAATCAGCAAATGTCACAAGTGGGTGGGGTAACTAATGTTGGATTTTATTAAAGATAATAAAAAACCAGTTATAACTCTTGGCCTAGTGACGGTAATTGCTTACGTTTTATATTTCCTTGACGAAATTAAAACTACTTCAGTTTTAGTTTTCGGGTGGGGCTACGCGGTCCCTTTAGTGCTGGCTGCGATGGTAGGAATTATTGGTGAGCGAACTGGCGTTGTAAATATTGGCATCGAAGGCCAAATGCTTATGTCGGCATTTGCTAGTTTTTTTGGTTCAGTGATAACTGGAAATATTTATTTAGGAATGTTGATTGGGATAGGCGCAGGTTTATTAATGGGCGCATTCTTAGCTGTGGCAGCAGTAAAATGGGAGATGGATCAGATTATTGCCGGGGTGGTAATAAACATTGTTGCTGCAGGATTGACTTCGTTTTTCTATGCTCCCGGTAAAACCCTTCCACAATTAATGCCTGTGGTTTCAATCCCGATCTTGAGTGACATTCCATTAATTGGACCAGTATTTTTTAGAAATGGTTTGTTCGCTCTTGCCACACTGTTTATTGTCTTAGCTGTAAATTATGCAATTTTCAAAACCAGATGGGGTTTAAGAAGTAGATCAGTTGGTGAATACCCAAGTGCTGCAGATGCCGCAGGTATTAATGTCACCAGAGTACGAATGATGAACGTAACTCTTGCCGGTGCTTTAGCAGGTTGTGCTGGTGCATTCTTAGCTTTAGAAGCTGCCGGAACATTTGCTCGAGGATTAACTGCTGGACGAGGTTTCTTAGCCTTAGCAATCATGATCTTTGGTGCCTGGAATCCAATGGGAGCTCTAGCTGCAGCACTATTTTTTGGTTTATCAACAGCAATCGCGAGTCAATTGCAAGCTGATGAAGTTATAAATATTCCACAACAATTTGTTAACTTGCTACCTTTTGTGATGACCTTAATCGTGTTATCAATAGCGGTAGGAAGAGTAAGACCACCTGCGGCAGCGGGCCAGCCTTATACAAAGGAAGGCTAGAAGTTGACTGAATATTTGATTGAAGCTAAAAATTTAACTAAAAAATTTCCTGGAGTTTTAGCTAATGACAATGTTTCATTAACTCTGGAAAAGGGTGAAATTCTGCACTATTAGGCGAAAACGGTGCTGGTAAATCAACGTTAGTAAAAATGATTTATGGTCTCTATGGTTCAGATGGTGGCGAGTTATTCATCAAGGGTAAAAAAGTTGATTTTCATTCCCCAGCAGAAGCTATTGCTAAGGGCATTGGCATGGTGCATCAACATTTTCAATTAGTGCCAGTTATGACTGTGGCTGAAAATATTGCGTTAGGGGCAGAAAAAACCAAAGGAATCAAATTTGATTTAGTCGCAGCTGAAAAAGAAGTAACAGAACTATCCATTAAATATGGTTTAGAAGTTGATGCCAAAGCAAGAATTGAAGATTTGCCAGTGGGTATGCAGCAAAGAGTTGAAATTCTGAAAATGCTTTATCGTAAAGCAGATATTTTGATTATGGATGAACCAACCGCGGTATTAACCCCCCAAGAAACAGATGAATTATTAAAAGTTATGCAAGGTTTTGCAGAAAAAGGGGTAGGGGTAATTTTCATTACCCATAAACTTCGTGAAGTTTTAGCAATTGCAGATCGAGTTGTTGTGCTTAGAAATGGCAAAGTAGTTGGAAGTGCAAGACCAAAAGACACAGATCAAGAAGGATTGGCAACCATGATGGTTGGTCGAAGTGTGGTGCTAGATGTAAAAAAAGATCTAGCAACTCCTAAAGAAGTTGTATTACAAGTTAAGAATTTAAACGTGCGAGATGATAGAAAACTAACTGCAGTGAAAGATTTAACTCTTGAGGTTAGAGCTGGTGAAATTGTTGGAATTGCAGGGGTAGAAGGAAATGGGCAAAGAGAATTAGTGCAAGCAATAACAGGATTAAGAAAAATTGATTCTGGAACTGTGGAAATTAACAATGAAGATGTCACGAAACTGAGTCCTCATAAAATCCATGAATTAGGGGTAGCTCATGTTCCCGAAGATCGCGAAAAAGATGGTTTAGTCGCTGCCTATTCAATTGCTGATAATTCTGTTTTAAATAGATTTGATGAAAAAGAATTCTCGAAAGCAGGGGTGAGGCAAACTGGCGCAATTAGAGCATTAGCTACAAATTAGTGGAAAAATTTGATGTAAGAACCCCTTCAATTGACACTTCAGCTGGTTCTTTATCTGGGGGAAATAAACAAAAACTTGTTATTGCAAGAGAACTAATTTGGGGACCAAAATTACTTATAGCCGCCCAACCAACCAGAGGTGTTGATGTGGGTTCAATTGAATTCATTCATAACCAAATAGTTGCCGCCCGAGATGCTGGATCTGCGGTGTTATTAGTATCGGCTGAATTAGATGAAGTTTTAGGATTAGCTGATCGAGTGGCAGTTATGTATGCGGGAAGAATCGTAAAGATTTTGGATCAAAAAGACGCGGAAAGAAATAAAGTGGGAAGACTCATGGCCGGTGGAGACGTTCACTAAATGTCTGAGAAATTAACACCAGAAATAATCAAATCGGTTCCTAAAGTTTTATTGCACGATCATTTAGATGGTGGAGTCAGACCTGCCACGGTTGCACAATTAGCAGAGGAATTTGGTTACAGCAATCTTCCAACTACAGATCCAATAGCACTGGCAAAATGGTTTAGAGATAACTGTGATTCAGGTTCGTTAGAAAAATATTTGGAAGCCTTTGTTCACACAGTTGGTGTTATGCAAACAGCAGCTGCCCTAGAAAGAGTTGCCTTTGAAGCAGCCGAAGATTTAGCAAATGATGGTGTGGTTTATGCAGAAATAAGGTTTGCTCCCGAATTACACCAAAATCAAGGATTAACACTTGATCAAGTGGTGGAAGCTGTAATTAAAGGTTTTCAACGCGGTGAAGAAACCATGTCCAAAAATGGTAAACCAATTGTGGTGAGAGCTTTATTAACTGCCATGCGAACAGCTGCGAGATCAAGTGAGATTGCAGAACTTTCAGTTAAGTGGCGCGATAAAGGTGTAGTTGGTTTTGATATCGCAGGTAAAGAGGCAGGTTTTCCACCAACAAGACATTTGGATGCTTTTGATGCAGTCAGACGAGCAAATTTTCATATGACAATTCATGCTGGTGAAGCATTTGGTTTGCCTTCAATTTGGGAAGCGGTACAGATTTGTGGCACAGATCGTTTAGGTCACGGAGTAAAAATTGTTGATGATTTAAGTTTTCAAACAAATGGTGAAGTAAAATTAGGTGAACTTTCTGCTTACGTTCGTGATCGCAGAGTGCCACTTGAACTTTGTCCATCATCAAATGTGCAAACGGGTGCAGCTAAAAGTATTAAAGAACATCCCATTGGAGTTTTAACAAAACTTGGTTTTAGGGCAACTGTTAACACGGATAACAGATTGATGTCTGATACTTCCATGACAAAGGAAATGTCACTTTTAGTTACCGAATTGGGTTTCACGTTAAAGCAATTGCAATGGTTAACAGTAAATGCAATGAAAAGTTCTTTTATTCCTTTTGATCAAAGACTCAAATTAATCAATGAGAACATAAAACCCACCTACGCCAAAATTGCTCAAGATTTAGGAATAAAGTTCTAAAAACCCCGTGGGTGCCACACAGTTTTAGTTTCTAAGAAAGTTTTAATTCTTGTTAAACCATCCATTTTAGTATTAGGGCGTAGTACTCTCTTCAAATTTATGGCAGCTTCCTTTTCTAATTCAAGTGCGATTGCTTTACTTTCAACTCCACTTAAATCAATAGCGTTAACATCTTGGTGACTGGCAAGCCATGGGGCAATTTCTTTATAGGAACCAGTCAATATGTTTACAACTCCACCGGGTACATCACTGGTTGCTAAAACTTCAGCTAANGAAATAGCGGGCAAAGGTTGTGTTTCTGAAGCTATAACTATCACAGCGTTTCCGCNGACCACAATGGATGCAATTGTTTCAACTAAACCTAGTAGCGGTGATTTGTCAGGGGCAATTGCTGCCACAACACCTGTTGGTTCAGGAATTGAAAAGTCAAAGAACGGTCCAGCTACTGGGTTACTAGATCCAGTAACCATTGCGATTTTGTCTGCCCAACCGGCAAACCAAACCATTAAATTAATTGCCTCATCAACTTCATTTTCAGCATGTTTATTACTTTTGCTGCATAAATTTAACTCTTCCACAAACTGTTCACGACGACCTTGCATTAATTCTGAAACTCGATATAAAACTTGGGCACGGTTATAAGCAGTAGCCTCGGACCATTTTGTAAATGCGGATCTAGCAGCAACAACTGCATCGCGGGCATCTTTACGGGAAGCTAAGGCAACGTTAGCTAAGAAATTTTGATTGTTGTCAAATATTTCATAAGTTCTTCCTGATTCAGATCTAGGAAAAGCTCCACCAATGAATAACTTGGCAGTTCTTTTCACATCAATATTTGACATTTATTTACCGGCCTTCAAGTAAGCCTCAAGTCCTTGGCGTCCGCCTTCGCGACCATAACCTGATTCTTTATAGCCACCAAATGGACTTGTGGGATCAAATTTATTAAATGTGTTTGCCCAAATAACACCAGCTCTTAAACGATGTGCAACCTCCAGGATTCGAGATCCTTTTTCAGTCCAAATACCTGCACTTAAACCAAATGGAGTGTTGTTAGCTTTTTCAATTGCTTCATCAGGTGTTCTAAAGGTGAGCACACTTAACACCGGGCCAAATATTTCTTCACGTGCAATTCGATGAGAAAGAGAAACATTTGTAAATACTGTCGGCGCAAACCAGAAACCTTTATTAGGAATCTCACAAGGAGCACTCCACATTTCTGCTCCTTCAGATTTACCTGCTTGAGTTAAGGCATGAATTTTTGCTAATTGAGCAGCAGAATTTATGGCACCTATATCGGTATTTTTGTCTAAAGGATCTCCCATGCGAAGTGTTTTCATTCGTTCATAAAGAAGATTTAAGAACTCATCAGAAATTGATTCTTGTAATAGCAATCTCGATCCGGCACAACAAACATGGCCTTGGTTAAAGAAAATACCGTTAATAACACCTTCCACTGCTTGATCCATTGCGGCATCATCGAAAACAATATTGGCAGCTTTGCCACCAAGTTCTAAAGTGACTTTCTTATCTGTTCCAGCCACAGCTTGTGCAATAAGTCTGCCCACTTCAGTTGATCCGGTGAAAGCAACTTTGTCAATTTCTGGATGTTCAACTAAAAATCTTCCTGTTTCACCGGCACCGGTGACAATGTTTACAACACCATCAGGTAATTCAGCTTGTTGACATATTTCAGCAAATAGTAAAGCAGTTAAGGGTGTAGTTTCAGCAGGTTTCAAAACTACAGTGTTACCTGCAGCTAGGGCGGGTGCGATTTTCCAAGCCAGCATTAACAGTGGAAAATTCCAAGGAATAATTTGTCCAGCAACACCAAGTGGTTGTGGATTTTTACCTAAACCAGCGTAATCGAGTTTGTCGGCCCAACCTGCGTAATGAAAGAAATGTGCGGCAACTAACGGAATATCAATGTCTCTACTTTCTCTGATCGGTTTTCCGTTATTCATTGATTCAAGGACCGCTAGTTCCCTTGATCTTTCTTGAATTAGACGTGCGATTCGATAAATGTATTTTCCTCGTTCTGCACCCGACAGCTTGGACCAAGATTTAAATGCTTTACGGGCAGAATTCACTGCATAATCAATATCCTCAGAACTTGCTTCTATTATTTCGGCAAGAACTTCCTCAGTGGCCGGATTAATAGTTTTATAAGTTGAACCGTTTTTACTTTTAACGAATTTTCCATCAATAAATAGTTCGTAATTAGTTTTTAGATTAACGACTTTGGTTGATTCGGGTGCTGGAGCGTATTCAAAAACCATTAGTCACCGTCACATAATCTGGGCCGGAATAGGCACCATTTTTCATTTTTCGTCTTTGCATTAAAAGATCATTTAATAAACTTGAGGCACCGAATCTAAACATGTTTGGGTTCATCCAATTATCACCTAAAGTTTCTTTGATTAAAACCAAATATTTCATAGCATCTTTAGTGGTCTTGATACCGCCTGCTGGTTTCATCCCAATTCTTCGATGGGTTGCAATTTCAAAATCTCTAATGGCCTGCAACATGACCAGGGTTACCGGCAAAGTCGCAGCGGGTTGAACTTTCCCGGTGGAAGTCTTAATAAAGTCGGCTCCAGCTAACATGGCAATCCAAGAGGCTTTTTTTACGTTGTCATAGGTTTTCAATTCGCCAGTTTCTAGAATCACTTTCAAGTGAGCTGCCTGGCAAGCTCGTTTGACTGATTGAATCTGATCATAAATATCTAGAAATCTTCCTTCATGAAATGCGCCACGATCTATAACCATGTCAATTTCATCGGCACCTTGCGAAACTGCATCTGCGGTGTCTTGCAATTTTGCTGCTAATGAAACTCTTCCGGCAGGAAAACCTGTGGCAACCGCTGCAACATTTATGTTTGTTCCTTGCAAATTTTCTTTTGCAACAGCAACCAAATCACTATAAACACAAACTGCAGCAACACTGGGCACAGTTGAATCGAGGGGATCTGGTCTTCTTGCTTTGGCACAAAGTGATTTAACTTTACCTTTGGTGTCCATGCCTTCCAAGGTTGTTAAATCAATCATGCGAATAGCAAGATCAATACCTTCTGCTTTTGCTGTGGTTTTAATAGAACGAGTTCCTAATTTTGCTACTCGTTCCTCCACCCCAACTTTGTCTACTCCAGAAAGGCCATTTAAAAATTTTTTAAGTGCAGAATCACTATTGGTGGTATCGCGAAGAAAAGAGGGGAGTACTAACGGATCGTCTTTGAGCACGAATACAGCGTATCTAATCGGTGGAAAGTTTAAATAGTCGTGAGTAATTGGTGCACAGATTTAGCCAAAGAATCTAATTCTTGAATAGCAATAGCCTGATTTGTTTGTGGGTTACCTGGCTTGGTAATTACTTCTAGGTAGCACTTTAATTTTGGTTCCGTGCCACTTGGTCGAACGATTATTCTGCCATTTTTTGTCATTAATCTAATTCCTGAGGTGGGTGGCAAGCCATCAATGCCATTATTCATATCTTCTACTTTTTCTACATTAAATTCACCTATTTTTGTGGGTGAATCAGAAATTAGTTTCTGAGTTATTTTTATAGCTTCAGACACAGAAGCAAATCTAAAACTTAATTGTTTAGTTAAGTGCACCCCAAATTCTTGATAAATTTCATTTAGAATTCCAGTCACAGAATTATTATTTTGTTTTATGTATGAGATCATTTCTACAACTCTTAAGGCTGCAGTGATGCCATCTTTATCTCTAACAAATTCTGGATCTGTGCAATAACCAATGGCTTCTTCATAACCAAAAATGAGTTCATCTAAATGGCCCATCCATTTAACCCCAGTTAATGTACTGGCACCTTTTAAGCCATGTGCTTGAGCCATTTTGGGGACAAGTGAACTTGAAACTATTGAGGCCACCATTTGACCATGAAGTGGCACATTAGTTAATTTAGATTTTTCAATCAGCCACCAAGCCAGTAAAAATCCTAATTCGTCACCGCTTAAAACTTTCCATTTCCCGTTTTCTGGAACTGCCACAGCGCAGCGGTCTGCATCTGGATCATTGGCAATTGCCACATCTGCATCTATTTTTTGGGCCAGAGCAAGCAGCAGGTCCATTGCTCCTGGTTCTTCTGGGTTTGGAAAAGAAACAGTGGGAAAATCTGGATCTGGTTTAGTTTGTTCTGCAACATTTATTGATGGATTAAATCCTGCTTCTTTCATACAAGCATCAAAAGTTTCTTGGCCAACACCATGCATTGGCGTAAAAGCAACTTTGATTTGGCCATAATTATTATTCACAAGTTGAGCGGCACGTTGGTGATATTGAGTTGTGATATCTATTTCATTCCAGCCGGAAGCAAGTTTTATTTCATCAGCCATTGGTGCAGATTTAATTAGTTGGGCAATCTCTTTATCCATCGGTGGAATAATTCCAGCACCAAGATGATCATAAACTTTGTAACCGTTATCTTGAGGGGGATTGTGTGATGCGGTAATCATTACTCCAGCATCAGCACCAATATGTCTTACCCCAAAAGCTAAAACAGGGGTAGGAAGTTTTGATGGTAATCTAAAAACTTCTAAGCCAAGTGAGATTGCAACTCCACATACATCTTGTGCAAACTGATCAGACATATGACGAGCATCATTTCCCACAATTAATTTAGGTTTTTTACCAGGATTCTTATTTAATAAATACTGACAAAGACCATAAGTGGCACGTATTACAACAGCACGATTCATGCGTGATTGTCCGGGACCAATTTCTGATCTTAATCCAGCTGTTCCAAATTCTAGGTCGCCTGAGAAAAGTGAGGTTAACTTATCAATATCGTTATTTTTGATTAAATCTAAAACTTGTTTTTTTGTTGTTGAATCAGGATCATGCTTAGCCCAATTTTGAGCTAAACTAATTAAATTTTCACTCACAGTTTTTCAATAACTTTCTTTAGTAAATCACCCATTCGAGCAGCAGCAGCTAATCCAGCAGCTAACACTTCTTCGTGATTTAGATGTTCTTCGGTAAGCCCTGCACCAGGATTTGTAACCATGGAAATTCCTAAAACTTCGGCTTGTGCTTCACGTGCCGCTATTGCTTCTAAAGCGGTAGACATTCCCACTAAATCTCCACCAAGTCTAATTGCCATTTGCACTTCAGCAGGAGTTTCGTATTGAGGACCATGAAATTGTACGTACACACCTTCCTCCAAAGAAGGATCAATTTCTTGGGCAATCTTTCTTAATCTTTTGGAATAAACTTCACTTACATCTAGAAATCGTGGCCCAACTAGTGGGGTCGCACCTGTTAGGTTTATGTGATCTCTAATTAAAATTGGTGTGCCAGGTTTCCAGTTAAGGTTCAATCCACCACAAGCATTAGTCAAAATTATTGTTTTCACACCACTTGCAACCGCGGTTCTTACGGCGTGAACAACTGCTGCTGTTCCTTTACCTTCGTAATAATGGGTTCGACCCATTTGAATTAAGGTTTGTGAGTTTCCAACTTTCACACTTCTAATTTTTCCAGCATGACCGGCCACAGCAGGAGCACTAAATCCTGGTAAATCAGTGACAGTAATTTCTGCATCCGGTTTACCTAAAGCCTCAACTGCCGGAGTCCATCCAGAACCTAAAACAACTAAAACATCATGTTGAGCGATTTTGGTTATTTCAGCTAATTTGGCTGCGGAGGCTTTTGCTAGTTCATAAGGGTCTTGGTTCACGCAGTAACGCTACTACTTATATATATAGAGAAGGAAAGCCATTGGCTTAAGCGTAAGAAAAGTGTCCAATCTCGCAAACAGACCCGTTCTCTCATAAACTCTGTGATTGTGCGCTTTTTAAATGAACCAACCTACGATTTGACCTATGACGATGTGTTCATGGTGCCAAGTCATTCTGATTTAACCTCCCGAGTCGATGTTGATTTAGCTGCACATGATTTAACCGGTACCACTATTCCTTTGGTGGTGGCCAATATGACCGCAATTTCTGGTCGCAGAATGGCTGAAACAATTGCTCGCCGTGGTGGTTTGGTGGTAATTCCCCAAGATGTGCCGCTGCCAGTTATTACTGAAATTATTGATTGGGTTAAAAGTCGAAACGCTTTTTATGACACACCTTTAACTCTGAGTCCAGATCAAACCGTGGCCGATGCCATGGGAATTATTCATAAGCGTGCCCACGGTGCGGTAGTTGTGGTAGAAAATGGCAAACCAATTGGCATTGTTACGGAAGAAGACTGTGCAGAAGTTGATCGCTTTACTCAAGTAAATCAAGTGATGAGTAAAGAACTAATTACTATCACCGAAAAACTTTCACCACGAGAAGCATTTGATTATTTGAATGACAACCGAACAAAACTTGCTCCAGTGGTAGCAAAGGATGGCAAACTTTTAGGTATCTTGACCAAAATTGGGGCGCTAAGAGCAAGTTTATATAATCCAGCTTTAGATAAAAATGGAAAACTTATAATTGCTGTAGCTGTGGGAATAAACGGTGATGTGGCAACAAGAGCTGAAAAAATTATTAAAGCAGGAGCTGATGTGTTAGTGGTTGACACGGCACACGGTCATCAAAAGAAAATGATTGAAGCATTAATTGCGATTAAAGCATTAAATCCTAAGGTTCCAATTGTGGCAGGAAACGTAGTAACTGCAGCAGGTGTTAAAGCTTTAATTGAAGCAGGAGCAGACATTATTAAAGTTGGAGTTGGTCCAGGAGCAATGTGCACCACTCGTATGCAAACAGGTGTAGGTAGACCACAATTTTCTGCAGTTCTGGAATGTTCAGCTGAAGCAAAAAAATTTGGTAAAACAGTTTGGGCTGATGGTGGGGTTAGACATCCTCGCGATGTGGCATTGGCTCTAGCGGCTGGTGCATCACATGTAATGATCGGTTCTTGGTTTGCAGGAACTTATGAGTCACCAGGTGATTTACAAAAAGATGCCGCAGGAAAATTGTTTAAAGAATCTTTTGGGATGGCTTCTGCTCGAGCAGTAGCTGCACGAACCAGTGGCGAAGATGCATTCGACAGGGCACGAAAATCTTTGTTTGATGAAGGTATTTCAACTTCGAGAATGTACTTAGATCCAAATCGACCAGGGGTAGAAGATTTAGTTGATGAAATAATTGCCGGACTGCGCTCTTCCTTCACCTATGCAGGAGCTAAAACAATTAGTGAATTCGCAGAAAAAGCTGTGGTCGGAATTCAATCAGCAGCAGGTTATGCCGAAGGCAGACCTTTATATACCTCTTGGAATAGTTAAAAGAATAAAAAAATAAGGGCCAGATTTCTCTGGCCCTTATTTTTATTCCCTAGGAAATTATCCGAGTAGATCTCTAATTGGAGATGTTGCAAAATAAACCACGAAGGCACCAGCCACTACCCATAGCAATGGGTGAATGGATTTTGATTTGCCAACAGCGACTTTTAATACAACATGAGTAACAAATCCTGCACCAATACCTACCGCAATTGAGTAAGTAAATGGCATCAAGATGATTGTTAAGAATGCTGGAAGCGCGATTGTTACATCGGTCCAGTCAATATCTTTGATTTGCGTCATCATTAAGAAACCAACGATGAGCAATGCTGGAGTTGCGGCTTCGTAAGGAACTAATGCAACTAATGGTGACAAGAATGTTGTCAACAAGAATGCAATTCCGGTAACGATGCTTGCTAATCCTGTGCGAGCGCCTTCGCCCACACCTGATGCTGATTCGATGTAAGAAGTATTTGAAGAAATACCACTTGCACCGCCAGCCATAGCTGCAATTGAATCCACTAACAAGATTCGGTCAGCATTTTCTACGTTTCCTTTGCTATCAGAAAGACCTGCTTCTGCACCAATGGCAGTCATCGTGCCCATGGTGTCGAAGAAGTCAGTGATTAGCAATGTGAAAACTAGCAATGCTGCAGTTAAGAATCCTGCAGTTGCAAATCCACCAAACAAATCNAATTGACCAATTAATCCAAAGTCAGGTGTAGCAATTATTGAACTTGGGATTGCTGGCACATTCAAATTCCAACCACTTGGGTTGACTTTGTCTGGGGCAGTAAATAGTGGTCCAATCTTGTAAACGGATTCTAGAATTACAGCAAGCACTGTTGCTGAAAGAACTCCGATTAAGATTGCACCTTTTGTTTTGCGTGCATACAAGAATGCGATCAAGAGCAAACCAAAGATGAAGACCACTACTGGCCATCCAACAAGGTTTCCGCCTGCGCCTAGTTCAACTGGAACTGGTCCAGATTGAGTGCGGCGAACAAATCCTGCATCCACTAAACCAATTAGCGCGATGAATAAACCAATACCAACGGAGATAGCTATTTTTAATTGAGTTGGTACAGCTTTAAATACTGCAACACGGAAAGCCAGTAAGAACTGCGATGGTGATGATAATTCCTTCCAACACCACTAAGCCCATTACTTGATCCCACGGCATATAGCCTGCAGCGATTCTGGCNACGAATGCATTGATGCCCAGGCCAGTTGCTAGAGCTAATGGAAAATTAGCAACAGCCCCCATCAATATGGTTAAAATTCCTGCAACTAAAGCAGTTGTTGCTGCGATTGCTGCCAANTTAGGTGCTTCTCCGCCACCTAGGAATTTACCGTTGACATCTTGTGTGAATCCCAAGATCAGCGGATTTAGTACAACTATGTAGGCCATGGTTAGGTATGTAACAAGCCCACCACGGACTTCTTGACTTACGCTGGATTTTCTTTTCTTAATTTGGAAATATGAATCCAATGTTGCCATTAGCTAGTTTTTTCCCCTCCTGATTTATTACTTGTGAAGCCAAGTAATAAGGCAAACTTTATTCGCAAATTGGTCATACCNAGGCCTTGAACACACTGTTGAATTTAAGAAATATATTTAATTTCGAGAAACTGGGCCAAATTCGATTGGTGCAGTTTCTGCTGTGACTGATGTGAGTAGTGATGAGCCTTCAGCAAGGCCCAGTAGCCCAAAGCCTTGATTTTGGAACTGGGTGCACCAGGTAGGCCACGTCCCCCCAAAGTGGGCTAACACAATTTGGTTTTCTAAAAGATTCAATCCTTTGCCAATTTCATTTCCGCCAGGCATTACCACTTTTGTTCCAAAGAGCATTGCCCCAGCACTTGATCCCATTAGTACTGCACCATTTGTTAGCGCTGTTCTTAAAGCTGTTTCAGCTGTGGTGTCAACAAAACATTTTGTGAGACGAGAGGGTGTTCCGCCAGCAAAATAAATTGCATCTGCCTGGGCAAGTTGT
>JGI25910J50241_10000457_pt1 | contig 13602 bp, 8 predicted proteins | sample LauGreSBDMM110SN_3_FD_50241 | JGI IMG/M metagenome (IMG submission 50241) | reverse complement strand
TGGTCAATGTGGCCCATCGTTCCGATGTTTACGTGGGGCTTGACGCGCTCGAAATTTCGCTTTGCTCATTGTTCTTCTCTCCTGTTATCGCTGGTTACTGTTAAAACTCTGGCTTACTCGGCTATTCGCCGCGCACGCGCTTAATAATTTCGATTGATATTGCTTCGGGCACTTGCTGATACGAATGAAACTGCATCGTGTAAGTCGCACGCCCTTGAGTGCGAGAACGCAGGTCTGTACTGTATCCGAACATTTCGGAAAGCGGAACCTGCGACTTGACGATTTGTGCGTTTCCGTTAGCTTCCATGCCTTCGATGCGACCTCGGCGGCTTGAAAGGTCGCCAATTACGTCGCCCATGTAGTCCTCTGGGGTCACAACTTCAACAGCCATAATCGGCTCTAAAAGGACCGGTCGAGCCAACTGTGCAGCCTTTCGGAACACCATTTGACCAGCGATCTTGAACGCCATTTCGCTCGAGTCCACATCGTGGTATTGGCCGTCGACCAAAGAAACTTTTACGTCCACTGTTGGGTAACCCGCAAGCACACCAGCGTCAAGCGCCGACTGAATACCTTGGTTTACTGGCTGAATGTATTCACGCGGAATACGTCCGCCGGTGATTTCATCTTCGAACTGATAACCGCCACCAGGACCACTCGGTTCAATGGTGACTTTTACAACTGCGAATTGACCCGAACCACCAGTTTGTTTGATGTGTCGGTATTCGATGTTTTCAATCTTCCTAGTTACGGTCTCGCGATAAGCAACTTGTGGCTTACCAACTGTTGCATCAACTGCGAACTCGCGTTGCATGCGGTCAACAAGAATTTCAAGATGCAACTCGCCCATTCCTGAAATTACAGTTTGACCTGTTTCTTCGTCGGTTCGAACTCTGAATGTTGGGTCTTCGTCAGACAATGACTTCAACGCTTTACCAAGTTTGTCTTGGTCATTCTTTGTTTTCGGCTCAATGGCAACGTGGATAACTGGTTCTGGGAAAATCATGCGTTCGAGAACGATTGGATTTCCACGATCGCAAAGAGTGTCGCCGGTGGTTACGTCTTTGAAGCCAAGGCCAGCAACGATGTCGCCTGCCATTGCGAATTCAATGTCTTCACGTTGGTTCGCATGCATCAACAACAAACGGCCGACGCGCTCACGCTTTTCTTTTACTGAGTTGAAAACTTCATCACCTTTGGTGATCGTGCCCGAATAAACGCGGAAGTATGTCAAGCGGCCAAACGGGTCAGCAACAATCTTGAACGCAAGTGCTGCGAAAGGTGCTTTCTCGTCGGCTTCGCGTGTCAAGTTTTCGTCACCGTTTGTGCTGGTGCCAATTGCTGGCGGAATGTCCAAAGGACATGGCATGTAGTCGACAACTGCGTCCAACATCTGCTGTACGCCTTTGTTTTTGAAAGCTGAACCACAAAGAATTGGCACGAAACTGAAAGCCAAAGTGCCCTTGCGAATGCCCATGCGAAGATCTTCTTCGCTGAGATTGTCGTTGAGCAAGAACCTCTCCATCAATTGTTCGTCCTCTGACGCAACAAGGTCTAACAACTCGGCGCGATACTGCTTGGCCTTGTCGAGGTACTCGGCCGGAATTTCTTCTTCGCGGTATTCAGAATCTTTCTCGTCGCCGTCCCAAACAATTGACTTCATTTTGACGATGTCAATCAAGCCCTTGAAGTTGGCTTCACCGCCATATGGCAATTGCAAAACAGCAGGCACCGCTGAGAGGCGGTCTTTGATCATGTCGAGTGTGCGATAGAAATTTGCGCCCGTGCGGTCCATTTTGTTGATGAAACACATACGCGGAACCTTGTATTTGTTGGCCTGACGCCACACGGTTTCAGTTTGTGGCTCAACGCCAGCAACCGAGTCGAACACCGCAACGGCGCCGTCGAGAACACGCAGTGATCGTTCTACTTCAATTGTGAAGTCAACGTGACCTGGGGTGTCGATGATGTTGATGCGATGGCCACGCCAAACTGCAGTTGTTGCAGCCGAAGTAATTGTGATGCCGCGCTCTTGCTCTTGCACCATGAAGTCCATGACGGCTGCACCTTCGTGCACTTCGCCGATCTTGTATGTCTTGCCGGTGTAGTAAAGAACTCGCTCAGTAGTAGTTGTCTTGCCGGCGTCGATGTGCGCCATGATGCCGATATTTCGGTACTTATCAAGTGGATACTCGCGTGATGGCATGGGGGTGTACCTATTAATTCGTTCTGCTGATTACCAGCGGTAGTGAGCGAACGCTTTGTTCGACTCGGCCATCTTCTGCATGTCTTCGCGCTTTTTCATCGATGCGCCAAGACCATTTGAAGCGTCCATCAATTCACTTGCAAGACATTCGGCCATTGTCTTCTCACGGCGACTGCGTGCGTTTTCAACGATCCAACGAATTGCCAATGTTGTTGCACGACGTGGTCGCACTTCAACCGGAACTTGATATGTTGCGCCACCAACACGACGACTGCGAACTTCTAGCGGTGGCTTCACATTGTCGACTGCGCGCTTAACTGCGGTAAGCGGCTCGGCGCCCATTTTTGCTTCCATGACTTTCATTGCGTCATAAACAATTGATTCAGCGATGCTCTTTTTGCCGTGCAACATCACTTTGTTGACGATTTGAGTTACGAGCGCTGAGCGATAAACCGGATCTGCTGCGAATTCGCGACGCGCGACTGGACCTTTACGTGGCATGAATCAATCCTTTATTTCTTCTTCGCGCCGTAGCTACTGCGCGATTGCTTACGATCTTTTACGCCAGCAGCATCAAGTGCGCCGCGAATAACTTTGTAACGAACACCTGGCAAGTCACGAACACGACCACCGCGCACAAGCACGATCGAGTGCTCTTGCAAGTTGTGGCCCTCACCCGGAATATAGGCAGTAATTTCAACACCACTTGTTAAACGAACTCGGGCAACTTTGCGCAACGCTGAGTTTGGCTTCTTTGGAGTAGTCGTGAAAACGCGGGTGCATACACCACGACGTTGAGGAGAACCCTTGAGCGCAGGCGTCTTAGTCTTTGAAGACTTCGAGCTTCGACCCTGACGGATCAACTGTTGAATTGTGGGCACGCAAACGACCTTTTCTGAAATTGCTTTAATGAAAACTGACTATTCAAAACCACCCCAAACGGGACAGTGAATACTACGGTTCAACGCCTCGTCTCGGCAACCTGCCAAGACTTGGCTATTGACCGTCTATTGAGCAATCTCGCTATCTGAACCGCCGTCTAATTCGGCTGAAAGGCCTGAATCAGCGACGTCTTGGACAGACTCGGTTTCAACTGTCTGCGCTACAACTTCGTCTGACTCGGCAACAATCTCGTCAGCCTGCTCATCGGCAACATAGTTACCTTGCAGGCCAGCCAAGTATGCCGCTGGGTCAGCTTCGTCGTCGCTTGAGTAATAAGGCATCGGCACGTAATCTGGCGCGCTGACATCAAACAAGTTGTAACGATCCATTCCGGTACCGGCTGGGATCAACTTACCGATGATGATGTTTTCTTTCAGACCAACCAGGTGATCTGACTTGCCATCAATTGCGGCTTCAGTCAGTACTCGAGTCGTTTCTTGGAAAGACGCTGCCGACAACCAAGACTCAGTTGCCAACGAAGCCTTCGTGATACCCATCAACTCTGGACGACCTTCGGCTGGCTTCTTGCCTGCTTCAACAATTGCACGGTTGACGTCACGGAAATCTTTCGAGTCCGCACGATGACCTGGCAAGAAGTGAGTGTCGCCTGGCTCTTGAACGCTGACGCGTCGAGTCATTTGACGAACAATCAACTCGATGTGCTTGTCGTGAATCGCCACACCTTGGTCGCGATAGACCCTTTGCACTTCTTCGACGAGATACTGCTGTGTCTCACGAATACCTTTGATCTGCATCAGTTCTTTTGGATCCAATGGGCCGTCAGTGACACGGTCGCCCGCTTCAACATTTTGTCCATCTTTTACAAGTGGACGACTGCCGGTTGGCAAAATGATTTCGAGCTCTGCGCCTTGATCATCGATGAACTTGATTGGAATGCCCTTGCCCTCGTCTTCGAGAATTCGGACAACTCCATTTACTGGAACAAGTCGAGCAGAACCTTTTGGATTGCGTGCTTCGAAGAGTTCAACTACTCGTGGCAAACCACCAGCAATGTCTTTTCCTGCAACACCACCTGTGTGGAAGGTACGCATGGTCAACTGAGTACCAGGCTCACCGATTGATTGTGCAGCAATTACACCTACTGCTTCACCAAGTTCGATGTCTTTGCCGGTTGCCAATGAACGTCCGTAGCACTTTGCGCAAACGCCAACTTCGGCGTCGCAAGTTACAACTGAACGCACACGAACTCGTGTCACCTTCGAGTCGTTTCGCAAGTCGCCATCTCTTCGTCGCCAACGATTGTGTTGCGTGGCATAACTGAGCCGTCTGAAAGTTCAATGTCGTTGAGCAACGCGCGACCGAACAGCTTCGTCTCTAGGTAGGCACGAGTGTTGGCAGTATCTGCCCCAACGTTTTCTACCCAAACACCAAGTGTCGTACCGCAATCGTCTTCACGAACGATCAACTCTTGAGCAACGTCATGCAAACGGCGGGTCAAATAACCCGAGTCGGCAGTACGCAAAGCAGTGTCTACAAGGCCTTTTCGAGCACCTGGAGTTGCAATGAAGTATTCAAGAGTTTGCAAACCTTCACGGAAGTTGCTCTTGATCGGACGAGGAATCATGTCACCACGAGGGTTGGCTACGAGACCACGCATACCTGCAATCTGACGCATCTGGGTCATGTTTCCACGAGCACCAGAGTTGATCATCATGTCGACTGGATTGAAGCGCAATTCTTTGAACTCTTTTTCCATGGCTTGCTGAACATCTGAAGTTGCAGCAGTCCAAATTCGCACTTCTTGGCTACGACGCTCACCATCGGTGATGATTCCGCGACGGAACTGGTTCTCGACTTTTTCTGCTTGCTTTTCGTAGTCGTCGAGAATGCCACGCTTGGCAACCGGCGTCTTTACGTCATCAACAGAAACTGTCAAACCTGATTGCGACGCGTAGCGATAGCAAAGGTTCTTAATCGCATCGAGCGACGAAGCAATTACAGCCTTTGGATAGTTGTCGCTGAGTCGTTCTACAATCACACCGAATTCTTTTTTCTTTACCGGTGCTGTGATGTGACCAAACTGCTTCGAGAAGTCTGCAGGCAACACTTCTTCGAACAACATGCGACCTGCAGTTGTTTCGAAATATGTCGAACTACCGTCTTCGGCTTTTTCAAGCACCTTGATCTTGGCGTGAAGTTTGAGGCCACCTTCGTCAAGAGCGCGAGTGATCTCCCACATCGACTTGAAGACGCGACCCTCGCCGGTCAAACCAGCATCATCACGTGTCAAATAAAAGCCACCGATTACAAGGTCTTGTTGCGGAGTAACAATTGGTCGACCAGAAGCTGGTGACAAAATGTTGTTCGCTGAAAGCATCAAAACTCGTGCTTCTGCTTGCGCTTCAACTGAGAGCGGCAAGTGAACTGCCATTTGGTCACCGTCGAAGTCGGCGTTGAACGCGGTGCAAACAAGTGGGTGCAAGTGAATTGCTTTGCCCTCTACGAGCACTGGCTCGAACGCTTGAATTCCGAGGCGGTGAAGAGTCGGTGCGCGGTTAAGCAACACCGGATGTTCTTTGATCACTTCTTCAAGCACGTCCCAAACTTGCGGACGACGACGCTCAACCATGCGCTTGGCGGACTTGATGTTCTGTGCAAGTTGCTGATCAGCAAGACGCTTCATTACGAATGGTTTGAACAATTCGAGTGCCATCAGTTTTGGCAGACCGCACTGCTGCAAACGCAGTGTCGGACCAGCCACGATTACTGAACGACCCGAGTAGTCAACGCGCTTGCCCAACAAGTTCTGACGGAATCGACCTTGCTTGCCCTTCAAGCCATCTGAAAGTGACTTGAGTGGACGGTTACCCGGACCACTTACAGGGCGACCACGACGACCGTTGTCGAACAACGCGTCGGCTGCTTCTTGCAACATTCGCTTTTCGTTGTTGACGATGATCTCTGGCGCACCCAATTCGAGCAGACGGCTCAAACGGTTGTTGCGGTTGATCACACGGCGATAAAGNTCGTTCAAGTCTGAAGTTGCAAAGCGACCACCNTCAAGTTGCACCATCGGGCGCAACTCTGGCGGAATCACTGGAATCACATCNAGGATCATNGCTTTTGGATTGTTGACCAATCGCGCATCGCTGTCGCGACGGTTGAACGAAGCAACAATCTTCAAACGCTTAATCGCCTTTTGCTTGCGCTGTGTCGAGAGCGGCTTGCCNTTCAAACCGTTCATGATTGCGTCGCGCAAAATTACTTCTTCGGAATCAAAGTCGATTGTGTCGATCAAAACCTTGATCGCTTCNGCACCTGTGCCACCAGTGAAATAATCTTCNTAGCGATCTTTGATTTCACGCCAAAGTTCTTCGTCGTCAATGATCATTCGTGGATGAAGCTTNTGGAAGGTTTCAAACGCACGCTCGAGACGGTCGAGATCTTTCGTGTGTCGATCACCGATCATCTGAATGTCTTTGTCAATNAACTTCTGNCGCGCACGGATNTCGCTCTCTTTTGCGCCATCTTTTTCGAGCTGCTTAAGTTCTGCNTCAGCGTCTTTCTGACGCAACTTGATCTCTTTTTCACGTTGCTTGACCATCAATTCACGGTCTTCGAGATACTCTTTTTCGAGATCTGGCATTTCTTCGTGGCGCTTGTCAACATTGACTTCGCTTACCAACCACGCAGCAAAGTAAATAACTTTTTCAAGTTGTTTTGCTTTGATTTCTTCGCGCGACTCTAAACCGCCGAGCAAATATGCCAACCAACTACGCGTACCGCGGAGATACCAAATGTGCACTACCGGTGCAGCAAGTTCGATGTGGCCCATGCGCTCACGACGAACCTTTGAACGTGTTACTTCAACGCCGCACTTTTCGCAGATGATGCCCTTGAAACGAACGCGCTTGTACTTGCCGCAATAACATTCCCAGTCGCGGGTTGGTCCGAAGATTTTTTCGCAGAACAGACCGTCGCGCTCAGGTCGCAGTGTTCGGTAGTTAATGGTCTCTGGCTTTTTAACTTCGCCACGTGACCAGTTGCGGATGTCATCGGCAGTTGCCAAACCGATGCGCAATTGCTGGAAGCTGTTGATGTCCAACTTGCGCTTGTTGTCGTCGATTACTACATCTGACATGTTGATGCCAACCCTTTCAAAGTGCTGCGATTAATCATTAGAAAGCCTTCTCTCGTCGACGCTCGCGCTCGCGGTCATCTGCATCAGAACCGCGTTCGTTGCGGCTGATATCGATGCCAAGTTCGCGCACTGCAGTGAAGACTTCTTCGTCGAGATCTGTGAGCTCAACTTGCTTGCCTTCATGTGAAATAACTTCTACGTCGAGACAAAGTGCTTGCATTTCTTTCATCAACACTTTGAAACTTTCTGGAATACCAGGCTCTGGAATGTTGTCGCCCTTGACGATTGCTTCGTACACGCGGACACGTCCGAGTACGTCATCGCTCTTGATTGTCAAGAGTTCTTGCAAGCAATACGCGGCGCCGTAGGCCTCAAGTGCCCACACTTCCATTTCGCCGAATCGCTGGCCACCGAATTGCGCTTTGCCACCAAGTGGTTGCTGCGTGATCATCGAGTATGGACCAGTTGAACGAGCGTGAATCTTGTCGTCAACCAAGTGGTTGAGCTTCAAGATGTACATGTAGCCAACTGTGATTGGGTTGTCGTATTCCAAACCTGTGCGACCGTTGCGCAAAACTGTTTTGCCATCGGTGCCGATCATTCGCTTGCCGTCAACTGACTCTGGGTTCAAGTTCTTGAGAATTGACTGAATCGTCGGATGTGAACCGGCTTGATCGTCTTCATCCCAATGTGCACCGTCGAATACTGGTGTCGAAATGAAAGTTGCCGGCGGTGTGGATGGACGAGTCTTTGACTCTGTTCCGCGAATCGGGTTCGCGCCCACTGCCTTCTGGTTCTTCTCGTCGTACCAACCCCATCTCGCGCAATAGCCGAGGTGGGCTTCGAGTACCTGACCGATGTTCATTCGGCTCGGCACACCAAGTGGATTCAAGATGATGTCAACTGGAGTGCCATCTTCGAGATATGGCATGTCTTCGACAGGCAGAATCTTGGAGATAACACCCTTGTTTCCGTGACGACCAGCCAGCTTGTCGCCGACGCTGATCTTGCGCTTTTGCGCCACGTGAATTTTTACGATTTGGTTTACACCTGGTGGCAACTCATCGCCTGGTTCGTCATCGCCTTCGGCTGCGCGCTTGAGAACTTTGACATCAATAACTTTGCCACCTTCACCGTGTGGAACTTTAAGTGATGTGTCACGAACTTCTTTTGACTTCTCACCGAAAATTGCACGCAACAAACGCTCTTCAGGTGTCAGTTCGGTTTCTCCCTTTGGAGTCACCTTGCCCACAAGAACGTCGCCAGGTCCTACTTCTGCGCCGACGCGAATGATGCCGCGATCGTCGAGGTCGGCAAGAATTTCTTCCGACAAGTTTGGAATGTCACGGCTGATTTCTTCTGCACCAAGTTTTGTGTCTCGGGCATCAACTTCATATTCGTGAATGTGAATTGAAGTGAGCACGTCTTCTTTGACGAGACGCTCTGACAAAATGATTGCGTCTTCGAAGTTGTAGCCCTCCCATGGCATAAGCGCCACGAGCAAGTTCTTACCTAATGCGAGTTCGCCTTCGTCGGTGCTTGGACCGTCAGCAAGAAGATCGCCCTTCTTGATTTTCTGTCCTTCTTTGACGCGAACAATTTGGTTGATGCAAGTGTCTTGGTTCGAACGCAAGAACTTATACAACTTGTGTTCGTGTTCACGCTTCGGCAAGTTTTCGTATTTAACAACAATCGTCGCACCAGTAATTGACTCGACAACACCGTCATCTTTTGCCAAAACCAGGTCGGCTCCATCGCGTGCAGCACGGGCTTCAACACCGGTACCGATGTATGGGGCTTCGGCACGAATCAACGGCACCGCTTGACGTTGCATGTTTGCACCCATCAACGCACGGTTTGCATCGTCGTGTTCAAGGAACGGAATCAACGCAGTTGCGATTGAAACAATCTGCTTTGGTGAAACGTCGATGAAGTCAACTTCTGCCGGCGTTACGTAACCGATGTCAGTAGTCGCGCCGAAGAAACTTTCTGCTTCAAGCATCTTCTTGAGGTCTTCCAAACTTGCTGCCTGTGGTGATCGACGCACAAGAACGCGCTCGTCACGCAAACGACCGTCTGGCAAAATTGGAGTGTTGGCCTGTGCCACAACGTAATTTTCTTCTTCGTCAGCCGCCATGTATTTGATCTCGTTGGTGACGATGCCACCCTTTACGCGACGGTATGGCGTCTCGATGAAACCGAATGGATTCACGCGTGCATATGTTGAAAGTGCACCGATAAGACCAATGTTCGGACCTTCTGGTGTCTCAATTGGACACATACGGCCGTAGTGCGAGAAGTGAACGTCTCGAACTTCGAAACCTGCTCGCTCACGGCTAAGACCACCAGGTCCAAGTGCTGAAAGGCGACGACGATGGGTCAAACCTGACAATGGGTTGACTTGGTCCATGAATTGCGACAATTGCGATGTTCCGAAGAACTCTTTGATCGCAGCCACTACTGGGCGAACGTTGATCAAAGTCTGTGGCGAAATCGCCTCAGAGTCTTGGGTCGTCATGCGCTCGCGAACCACGCGCTCCATTCGTGAAAGACCGATACGAACTTGGTTCTGAATCAACTCGCCTACCGAACGAATGCGACGGTTTGCAAAGTGATCTTGGTCGTCAAGTCGATAGCCCGGCTCTTGCTTTACGAGATGCAACATGTAGCTGATCGTCGCCAAAACTTCGCAACGACTCAAAACATCTTGGTCTTCAGCTGGTAAATCGAGTTTGCCAAGTTCTGGCCCAACTTTGAGGCCGAACATTTCTTGAATCTTCTTCAACTCGCCACCGAGTTTGCGATTCAACTTGTAGCGACCTACGCGTGACAAGTTGTATCGAACACCGAAGAATGCTTGCTCGAAATAAACACGTGCCGCTTCAACGTTCTGTGGTTCGCTTGGTCGGGCGCGCTTGTAAATTTCAAGAAGTGCTTCTTCGCGTGTTGGCGCGATTACTTTTTCACGACGCCACTGATCTTCAAGGAAATCAAAGTAATTGACAAAGCGATCGATGAACCCTGGAGCGTTCAACTCGTCGTAGCCAAGTGCACGAATGATCGTGAAGATACCCATGCGACGCTTGCGAGCAACACGAGTTCCTGCAGTTACTTCTTTGCCCGGTTTGTGCTCAACATCGAACTCAAGCCACTCTCCGCGACTTGGATGGATTGTTCCTTTTACAAGTTGGTACTTCGACAAGTTACGCAAACGAAAGCGCTCACCTGGTTCGAAGATTACGCCTGGCGAACGCACCAGCTGGCTAACAACAACACGCTCGGTGCCGTTGATGATGAAAGTTCCCTTGTCGGTCATCTTTGGGAAGTCACCGATAAAGACGGTCTGCTCTTTGATTTCGCCGGTTGGGCGGTTCAAGAACTTTGCCTTCACGAACTTTGGCACCGAATAAGTCATGTCACGATCGCGACACTCGGCCTCAGTGAACTTTGGTTTTGGATTTAAATCAGCATCATCTGGATCGAAAGTGAGTTCAAGCTGCAAGTCATCGCTTACACCTTTAACTGGAGAAATATCTTCAAAGACCTCTCGCAACCCCTCGGTGAGAAACCACTCAAAACTTTCGCGTTGTACGCCAATTAAGTTTGGGATTTCCATTGCATCGGAAAGTGTTGCGAACGAATAGCGTTCGCGTGCATCAGCACGAAGGGCCACGAGTGTACTCCTAGTGTTAGAAATTGGCAAGCAGGAAAATTAAAGTGAAATGCCCACTTGGAAGTTTTTTGGAACTACTTCGAGGGCAATGCACGGCGGTCTACGAGCCTATCGGTGAATAAGTAAAACTCACCAACCCGCAGACCAAAATGCACGGTCGGCGTCCGGAGACCCGGACGCCAAGACCGAGTTATTACGCGAGTTCGACGGTTGCGCCGGCTTCTTCAAGCTTGGCTTTCGCCTTAGCGGCGTCGTCCTTGCTGGCCTTTTCCAAAACTGGCTTTGGTGCACCGTCAACGAGATCTTTGGCTTCTTTGAGGCCAAGAGATGTGAGTTCGCGAACTGCCTTGATAACGGCGATCTTCTGCGCGCCGCCATCTTTCAAGATGACTGTGAACTCGTCCTTTTCAGCGCCTGCGTCGGCAGCTGGTGCTGCTCCGCCTGCTGCGGCAACTGCCACTGGGGCTGCTGCTGTTACGCCGAACTTCTCTTCGAATGCCGAAAGAAGATCTTTGAGCTCAAGAACCGTGAGTTCTGAGATTCCGTCAAGAATCTGATCTTTTGTAAGTGCCATTTCTATTTCTCCTTTTATTTTTTAGTTAATTTTGTTTTTGTTTAGTTTTAGTAAATCTCTAGGCCGCTTCACGCTGTTCAACGAGTGCCTTGAGGGCATACGCGGTCTTGCGTGGCAAGGCGGCGAACATGTTTGCGGTCTTTGTAAGTGGTGCTTGCAACATGCCAGCGAATTGAGCGAGCATGACTTCGCGTGGTGGAAGATCGGCAAGCGCCTTGAGCTCTTTCGCGCTAATTGCTTTGCCGGCTACTACTCCACCCATCAAAACAAGTAGTGGATTTTCTTTGGCGTGGTTGCGCAAAACTTTTGCAACTGCCGAGGCGTCGCCGTTCACGAATGTGATTGCTGCAGGACCCTTCAAAAATTCTTCGAGCTCTGCGTAGCCAGATTCACGGGCAGCAAAACGCGCAAGTGTGTTTTTGTAAACCTTGTATTCAGCACCAAGCGGACGAAGTGCGCGACGCAAAGTAGCCAACGAACCAACTGTCATTCCGCGATATTCAGTAATAATCGCGGCATTCGAAGCAGCGAGTTTCGCGCTCACTTCTTTAACTACTGCAATTTTCTCTGCGGTTGCATTTGCCATAAAACGATGAACTTTCTGATTTGACAATGCTCGGGTGCTCAACGCAGTGCGGAACAACCCAGCGCGAAAATCGCGACTAGATACATTCACCTCGTTTGGCAAACCATTGCTGGCTAATTATCTGAAACGAATCTTTCAGACCAAATTTCTGCGGTGGGCAACCTTCACATTGCTGTGACTGCTGCTTAACTCACTTCTAACGAATATTGACGATATCGGGCATTAAACCCACTTACCAACGTCAAGCCAACCATGACTTGTTGTTCGCAGGAAACTCGTACCCACATGGGGCCGACCGTTCAAGAATCGATCTTTGTGTTCAGGAAAAAACGTGTCATATATATGCCAATACTTTGCCTGTAATTCAAGGCCCTCTGGAGAGTCGACCCACTGCCCTTTGGAACGTTGCCAACCTTCAAGTGATGCCTCAAGAATCTCTTCAGGTGTATTGCGGACGAAGTCCAATCCCCGATCAATCACCTTGTGATACCAATCTAAATTTCGAATCTCCGCAAACTGCAATGACTCTGAAAGCGTCAGCAGCCTGCCGCTAGATCTCTCAATAAATCTCTGCAATATAAACACGTCAGTCGAATAGAACAAAGTAGAAGCCTGAATAATCAAGGCCTGATTGGTGATCACTCGTAGCTTGCCGCTCATTGCTGCAATGTGGTCAAAGCCCAGGTTTGTTGAAATGCACATCGCACATTCGCTTGCCAGATAGATATCGGCGGCCTCGGTGCGCATGCCAGTTGAGGCGTAATCAATGATCAGTGGCGAGTTCGAAGTGAACGGGCGCTCGACCTTTGCGCCCATGCGAACTATTTGCACATTCATTGATGCAAACTTCTCAGCAACTTGCAAGTAATCGTTTATGTCTTGATTTCGATAAATCTCTTTGTCGGTTCGCAGTTGCGTATTCGCCTGCACGATGTCGCTTTTATAGGCGCCGTCTCGAACCATGAGTGCAATAAATTCTTTTTGCGGATCAATCCCTATTTTTTTAACGTACTCAGAACTTGAGTCGCAATCTTTTTGTGGCAGTTTTAGTTTTTTGCCCACACCCTCAAGCAACGTGATTCGGATCTCAGATTCAATTTGATGATGCTGAGCGCCTGGCAACTTTTCTGAAATCGCGGCAACAAGTTCAATAAAACGTGACCTGCGGACTTTGATTTGTGACTTGACAAAACTCAGCATGTAGTCATTGCTGACTTTTACCGAGTCTTTTAAATACCAAAAATCGAGCTGTCGCTTTTTCTGCTGAGTCTCTTTAATCCGCAAATAATGCTGCGAGACGACTGTTAACGGACCAATCTCGTCAGCGGGCAAATTTCTAAAACGAATCGTGACAACTGGTCGCAGAACGCGCAACAAGATTGCAGTGACTATTGCTGGAACAACCAGCAACAGATCTTGCACAGTAAGTTTTTTTAATCGGCGCATCGCTATGCCGATTATCTCACGAAATAGATTTTCGGTTTGACGAATTTCTACTCGCCAGCAACCAATGCTGGAT
>JGI25910J50241_10000451_pt1 | contig 13701 bp, 9 predicted proteins | sample LauGreSBDMM110SN_3_FD_50241 | JGI IMG/M metagenome (IMG submission 50241) | reverse complement strand
GCCGGCTCCAAGTCTGCCCATGCGCCCGAGGGCAGCGTGACGAGCAAACCCTCTTGTATTCCTTTGACTGCAATTAACTCGGTCATAACTTGTGTTGGCGGTGGCGAATTATAGCAGCCAGTCGGTGCTCACAAACTCGGGTCAAAATGTACTGGAATTTATGGGGTTTTGCGCTTGCGCCAGTCAGCCTCTGCGTTGTCAACCGCGCCCGCCCGCTTGGCGGCTGCCGCCAGCAAGCGCTAGGGCGCAACCTGCAGGCTGCCCGTCAGCAGCTTGTCGTCAATCGTTGCGCCCGTTGCATCAAGCACTGGCAGGCGCTGCAAAGTGGCCAGCAAGTACCAGCCCGCCTCCACTGTGTATGCCCCGGGCGGCGCATCAGGCGCCACCCGCAGTACAAGCTCTTCAATAATTGTGCTGCCCGCCTGCCAGCTGCTGGTGGGGCGCGTGCCCTGCACGGGCCAGGTGTCCACCTGCCCATGCACCAGCCCATCCGGACCCAGCAGGTGCACAAACTCCGTGTAGTCTGCAGCCGGCTGGCGCAGCGCGTACCACTGCGCTGCAATGCGCACTTCGCCGCCGCGCTGCACCTGCGGTGTGAGCACCGTAAATTGTTCCAGCAGCAGCTGCCCGTCAAAGTTCACGGCACCCGGCTGGTTGCCGCGCAGTGTTACCTGCAACGCCGCCAGCCGGCACTGGCTGCGCGGCCATTGCAGCCAGCCGCATGTGGCACTTGCACCTGGAGTTTGCAGCGCCAGTGTGAACTCGCCCGCAGCTGCCGGCGCGCGCAGCTGCGTCCGCGTGGTGAAGTTCTGCGCAGCTGCATGCGCTGCCAGGTTCACGCGCACGGGCGCAGCGCTGCCCGCCAAAACTTCCACGGTCGCAGGCTGTGCCGGCTGCGTCAGCTGCGTCCAATGCAGCAGCACATCAAATGGCGCGCCCGGCAGCACAGTAGCAGGCGCATCAAAACCGCGCAGCCACAAGCCTGGCGCGTAGCGCTGCAACGCAGCCGCAGCGGGCGCCGGCGAAACCGCAGCCGGCTGCACTTGCAGCGCCGCCACCTGCGCCCATTGGCCGCCATCAAGCACGGCCAGGCCCGCGCTGCCAAACGCCGGCAGCAGCGCAGCCTGCAGCACATATTGCCCGCCCGGCAAAGCTGCATCCAGCTGCAGCTCATGCCAGTCCGCAATCAGCACGCCGGGCTGCCACGCGTTGGTGGGATACATGCGCCCCACTGGTACTGCACCCGGCCAGCTTTGCAGCACATCTCCGCCGGCATTCAGCAGCCGAAAGTTCACCAGATAGCTGCCATCCACCGGCTGCCGTGCCGACCATTGCAGCGTCACAGCCAGCGCGCTGCCTGCAGTCGGCCGGCCCGCAACCAGCGCCGCATGCAGCCGCACATTGCTGCCAAATTGCGCCACGAATGCAGCCGGTGCCGGCGGCAGCTGCGCAGCCACTTCCACCAGTCCGCCCACGGACTGCAGCACATGCGCCGCAGCCACTTGCGGCAAATAACGCCCAAGGTACACCGCCTGCCCGCGTGCCAGCCGCGCCGCAAGCTCGCTGCGATACGCGGCTTCATCAGGCAGCACGCTGATGTCCAGGTCCGGACGCACATGCTCCGCCACTTGCAAATAAAAAAGCGGCGGCATGCGCTCGCTGTCCGCCAAAATGGCAGCGCCTTGCCGCAGTGGCAGCGCCAGTGTGCTGCGCGCTTGCCGGTCCGCACGCCAGTCTGCAGATTGATCCGCCAGCGCAAAGTTGCGCCACAAACCAGACAGCGGCAGCAACGCAAACGCCGCCAGCGTCAGCTGCGGCCAGGCTGCCCATGCGCGCACACGCGTGATTGCCGTAACGCCCAGCGCCATCCAGAGTGCCTGCACAAAATGCGCCGGTAAAAGAAATGCAGAGTAGTCCGGATCCGGCACATAGAACGAAAGCGCAAATGCAGCAACCCCGCCCCACGCCAGCAGCGTGATCAGTGCAGCGCGAAAGTTGTTGCGCAGCAAATTTACAAATCCCAAGGCTGCCAGCAGCGCACCCGCCCAGCCGTATTGGTCCAGCGCTTTGCGCCCCACAATCAGGTAGCGGCCGGGTTCGGTGATGGCTTGCAGCGGCCGCAGCGCGCCGTGCGCCTCCGCGCCGGTAAAGAACCCCATAAACTGCTGCAGGCCAAGCACTTCACCATTGTTTAGTGCGGGCCAGCGCAGCGGCAGGTAAAGATAAACGCCGAGCCCGCAAAGCAGCAGCCCAAGGCATTGCAGCCACACGCGCGCTGCAACTGCGCGGCGCGACTGCAGCCACACACCAGCCAGCAGCGCCGGCAGCAGCACACCGGTTGTCAGGTGGTTTGTAAGCGCAAGCCCAAAGAGCAGCGCCAACCAGCGCAGCTGCGGCGCGCCCGCAGCCCCCGCCGGCAGCGCAAGCAGCCCGCCCAGCAGCATGCCAAACAGCAGCACGTGCAGCGTGTACACCTCCGCCTCCACCGCCCGCTGCCAAAATGCAGCCGTGGTGGCCAGCGCCAGCGCAGCCAGACCGGCAGCGCCCGGGCGCGCGCCCAAGCGCCGCGCCACAAAATACGCAGCCGCAACCGCGCCCGCGCCAAACGCTGCAGCCGAAAGATTGATGCGGTAAGCCGCCGTGCCACCCACTGGCAGCCAGCTGAAAAGCCTGGCCAGCAAAATGTAGAGCGGGTATCCGCTGCCGTGCGAGATACCCAGGCGCAGCACATTCACTTGAAATTCAAAAGTGTCCGCCGGGCCAACAGCCGGCGCAAGCGTGCGCCAGAAAAGTGCGCCGGCCAGCAGTGCCAGCGCAAGCGGTGCTGTGCGCTGCAGCCAATGCGTGCGCTGCAATTGGTGCAGCAGCAGCGCAATCCGCGCTGCCAGCGCCAATGCGGCCCCGCCCGCCGCCAGGCTCACGCCGCGCAGCGGCACTACATCCGGCAATCCGGCGTTGAGCGCACCCAGCAGCAATGGCAGCTGCGTCAACGCAGCAGCCGTGGCATCGGCTGTGCTTGATTGCGATGCAGTCGCGAGCTGCAGAATTTGGTTGGCCAGCTGCCCCGCCAGTGGCACCAGCAGCGCACAAGCCAGCGCCAGCGCTGCCACCGCCCACGGCTCAGCGAGTGCGCCAAAGCGCAAGGTGTCGTACTCCAGCAAGGCACGCGCAAGGCCGGCACCATACGCGCCGCCCAATCCAGCCAGTGCCATGCCAATATAAAGTTGTGGTTTGTTCATGGTCGCTGCGCCGCGCAGCGCGTGCCGGATCAGCCGGCCGCGGGGGACATACCCTTCAGCACAAAATAGGCATCAATAATTTCTTGTGCCACGGGTCCGGCCACCGTGGAGCCTTCCTCGCCACTGTACACAAACACCACCACTGCAATCTCCGGTTTTTCATAGGGCGCGTAGACCACCATCCAGGAATGCGCCGGCCAGGCGCCGAACTGGCAGCGGTCCGCAGCCTGCGCCACATTGTCGCAATATTCCGCGGTGCCAGACTTGCCCGCAAGATTAATGCCTTCCACGCCAAGCTTCTTGCCCGTGCCATCAATCATCACCTGGCGCAGGCCAAGGCTTACCTGGTCAATTACGTACGGTGTGAGCGCCGTCTGCGAATGATTTTGGACGCTGGCTGTGCGCAGTACATTGCCCTCGCCATCGCGCACTTCGCGGATGAGCGTGGGCTTGCGCACGAAGCCATCGCGGTTAATGAACGGCGTGTGAGCCATCAACACCTGCAGCGGCGTGGACAACACGTAGCCCTGCCCGATCGATGCAATGTAGGTGTCGCCCGTCGACCAGTTTTCGCCGATGTTGAGGCGCTTCCAATCGCGCGTGGGTATCAGGCCCTTGCGCTCGCCGGGCAGCTCGATGCCCGTCAGCTGGTCGAAGCCCAGCATGGTTGCATATTTGTGCACGCGGTCTATGCCCAAGCCGCCGTCCTTCACCCCGCCGGCTTCATATCCGCCGCCCAACGCATAAAAGTAAACATCACACGATACGGCAATGCCGGTAATAAAGTTCACATCCCCATGGCCGGCGCGGTTGTAGCAAACCACGCGCCGCGTCTTGCCTGGATCATTGGGGAAGTAGCGGTTGGTGATGATGATTTCACCGGGATCAAAAATCTCCTGCTCTGCCGTGACCACGCCCTCCTGCAGCGCACCCGCCGCCACGGCCACCTTGAACACAGAGCCCGGCGGGTACTCACCGCTGATGGCGTTGTTGAAAAGCGGCTTGTACGGGTGGTCCGCCATTTCCTGGTAGTAGGTGGCGGGAATGAAACGCGAAAACATGGTGTTGTCATAAGTGGGCAAGGAGACCATTGCCAGCACCTCGCCGGTTTGCGGATTGATGGCAATGGCCACGCCGTTGGTTACGGGCTGCGGCGGGCGCAGCGGGTTGGTGTCCGCCTGCGCAATCTGATTTTCAATTTTCATGCGGTTGGCAAGGGCCGCCGCTGCGGCTGCCTGCAGGCGCACATCAATCGTCAGCACCACGCTCTGGCCGGGCACCGGCGCCTGCCCCTCGCCCAGCGTGCGCAGCTCGCGGCCGGCCACATCCACCTCCACTTCTTTGTAGCCATTGCGGCCGGCCATCACGTCCTGCATGCGGTTCTCGATGCCGGCATAACCAATGCGATCGCGCGCCGGATCAAAGCCAAGGTTCACATAAAAGTCAGACTGGTCTTCTGTGATCGGGCCCATGTAGCCCACCACATGCGCGGTCAGTGCACCAGTGGGATAGTCGCGCAGCGCGCGCACCTCCAGCTGCACACCCGGCATAGTGCGCAGCTCCGCACCCAGCACCAGCGCCTGCTCGCGCGAAATATCCGGCGCAATTACCACCGGCCGGTACGGCGCATTCGTCTCCTGCAAAAACACCAGCTCTTGAATGCCCGGCGACGGCGAGTCATCTCCGATGCGGTTGCCGGTTGCGTTTCCCGCATCCAGCGGCGGGGTGGAGACGGGCACACCCGTTAACTCGGACAAGCGTGCATAGAGCTCTGCGAGGCGGCCGGAATCTTCCGGCAACAACGCCGGCGTAATCAACACGCTGATGGCTGGAACATTTTGAGCCAGCAGCACGCCGTTGCGGTCATACACCACGCCGCGCGGCGCCGGCAGCGTAAGGCGCTGCTGGCGGTTGTCGATGGCACGCACTGTATACGCATCAAACCCCGTAATCTGCAGCCGCACCAGCTGATACGCTGCGCCCAGCAGCGCCAGCGCAATCACAACATAAAAACTCCAGATGCGATCGGGGGCGATGCTGGCGGAAGTGTTCTGCACTGCAGTAGCCTAAAGTGAAACCTGCGGCGCAGCAATGCTGCGCGCAATGCGGCGCGCCAGCGGATACGCCAGCAGCATCAATGCCGTATCCAAAAAGACGGCGGGCAGCACCACACTGCTGGCTGCGCTGCGCCAGTCCAGCTGCCAGCCCCATAACTGCAGCACACCAAAATAGATGGCGTGATACAGGGCCACGCCCGCCACCGTGCCCAGCAGCGGCAGCAGCGGGTTTGCATCCCACAGCGGTGTGCCAATAAAGTTGGCCGCCAGGCACACCACAAACAAAGCAAGCAGCAGAGCCCCAAACGGCCCGGCAGAAAAAGTATCCAGCATCAAGCCGCCGGCAAACGCCCACAGCAGCCCATCCGTCCGGCTGCGCGCAAGATTCCAAGCCAGCACAATCACCAGCATCAAGTCCGGGCGCAGCGCCGGAAACGGCAGCTGCGGCAGCACGCTGCTTTGCAGCAGCGCCGCCAGCGGCAGCAATCCGATGCCCAGCAGCAACGGCGTCATGGCGCTGCCGGCACCGGCGTCGCCAGCAAGGGCGCCAAATCCTGCGGCACAAAGTTGGTAATGATCAGCACCAGCTCCAAGTTTGCGAAGTTTATCGCCGATTGCACATCGGCCTCCTGAAACACATCGTAGTCGCGCCGCAGTACAGAAGTGATGGTGCCCACCTGCAGGTCCGGTGGAAAGCGGCCGCCAATGCCGGAGGTAACCAGCTGGTCCCCGGCTGCCAGCTGCGCCTGCAGCGGCACAAAGTTCAGGCGCAGCAAGCCGGGTCCGCTGCCGCGCAGCTGGCCCTCCACGCGCAAGCGCTGCACACGCACATTCACCACCAGGCTTGGATCCGTGATCAGCAGCACCTTGGCCGCAGACGCCGTCGCCTCGGTGACAATGCCAACCAGGCCATCGGCCGCCAGCACGGGCATGTCGGGCAGCAAGCCATCGGTGCGGCCGCGGTCCACCAGCACAAATTGGAGATAGGGGCTCACATCCCGCCCGATCACCTGCGCCGCCAGATAGCGGTACTCCGGATTGGCGCGCGCCAGCTTGAGCAGCTGCGCCAGCAACACGCGCTGGTTTTCAGATTCGCGCAGGCGCGTTACCTCGCCTTGCAGGCTGCTGACGCGCGCCTGCAGCTCCGCCACTTGCGTCAGAACCGGCGCGGGCGCGCCACTGCTGCGCGGCTGGCGCAGCGGCAGCGTCTGCTGTGCCACAAATTGCTGCAGCGGCGTGAGCACGCGGGACAGTGCAGTGCGCAGGCCGCCGGCACCGGCGCGCTGGCCGAGCGCCAGCAGCAGCACCGCAGCCGCCAGCAGCAGCAAGCCCAGTGAAAACCGTCCGAGGAAGGAGAAACGCCGCATTGCTGGCGCGCAGCGCAATCAGCCGCGCCCGCACTGCGGGCGCTCTGGCTACCGGCCGGCTTATGCCGGGGCCGGCTCCCGCAGGCGCTCGCGGAAGGAATTGATAGTGCGCCGCAAACCCTCTGCCAGATCGACGCGCGGCTCCCAGCGCAGCAGCGTACGCGCGCGGGTCAGGTCCGGCTTGCGCTGCTGCGGGTCGCCCTGCGTGCGCCGGTCTTCGCACACGATGCCGGCCGCATTGCCGGTGGCGGCGTTAATCAGCTCTGCAAACTCGCGGATGGTAACTTCATGCGCATTGCCGATATTCACCGGCATGTGCTCGCTGCTTTCCAGCAGCGCCAAAATCCCATCCACCAGGTCATCCACGTAGCAGAAGCTGCGCGTCTGCGCGCCGTCTCCGTAAACCGTCAGCGGCTGCCCGCGCAACGCCTGCCCCACAAAGTTTGGCACCACGCGGCCGTCATCCAACGCCATGCGCGGGCCAAAGGTGTTGAAGATGCGCACGATGCGCGTGTCCACGGCGTGCGTCCGATGGTAGGCCATGGTAAGCGCCTCGGCGAAACGCTTGGCCTCGTCATACACACTGCGCGGCCCGACGGGATCCACGTTGCCCCAATAGCTCTCGCGCTGCGGATGCTCCAGCGGATCGCCATAAACCTCCGAAGTGGAAGCCAGCAGAAAGCGCGCGCCATACGCCTTGGCAACGCCCAGCGCGTTGAGCGTGCCCAGCGCACCGGCTTTCAAAGTTTGAATGGGCAGCTGCAAATATCCGGTGGGCGCAGTTTGCGAAGGGCTGGCGGGCGAGGCGAAGTGCAGCACTACATTGACCGGCTGCTCCAGCGCAATGCGCTGCGCCACGTTGTGCAGGCGCAGCTCAAATTTTGGATGCGCAGCGAGGTGCGCAACATTGGCGCGGCTGCCGGTGATCAAGTTGTCCATCGCAATCACATGCTGGCCGTCCGCCAGCAAGCGGTCGCACAAATGCGAGCCCACAAAGCCCGCGCCGCCGGTAATAAGGATGCGCATCAAGAAATCAGCCGCTGCGCGAACTTGCTGCTGTAGCTGGCACTGCTGCTGCGGGCGAGTTTACCATGTGCCCCAGCTGCGCCATCAATCCGCAGATAAGCATAAATGCAAATGCCAGGTCCACAAACCAATACGATGCATCGACCAAACCGTGTGCGAGCACATTCACCATTGCGGCGCAAAGGCCCACTGCCAGCGCACGCGCTGCGGGGTCGCGCAGGCCACCCAGCGCGCGCCGCGCTTGCTGCCAAAAGCCGGCCAGCAGTGCAGCCGCCAGCAGCAGGCCGGGCAGGCCCAGCCGCGTTGCAAAATCCAGCAGCCAGTTATGCGCATGCGAAAGGTTCGGCTCCTGCCACGCAGCCGGCGCAATGTAGCGGCCGCGATACGCATATAGAAAGTTGTCCAAGCCAACGCCGGTCAGCGGCGCATCGCGCACCATTGTCAGCGCACTGCGCCACAGCTGCAATCGAAAGAACACCGGCCCCGCAGTGTAATCTGCAAGGCGTGCAAAGCGCGCACTGCGCCCGGCAACAAGCAGCAGCACCAGCAAGCCGCCGGCAGCGGCCGCAGCCAGCAGCCGCCCGGCCCGCCGGCCGCCCCAAAACAAAAGCACCACCGCCAATGCAGCCGGCACACCCAATAGCAGCGCACCGCGCGAGAAACTCAGCCACAAGGCAGCAGCCAGCGGCACTACGGCTGCGGCGTACAGGCGGCCGCGCATGTCACGCGCGCCCAGCAGCGCCAGCGCCAGCGCCACCGGCAGCGCCCGCCCCAGGTACAGGCCCACATTATTAGGCGAGCCATACACACTGCGCAGGCGCAGCACGCCATCTTCCGCTGTGATCAGGTTGGTGCCGCTGGCATACTGCCCCAGCCCCACCAGCGCCACGAGCAGCGCCCCCGCCATAAACGCGTCCACCACCAGCCAGCGCTCGCGCTCCGCCATGGGGATGAAGCGCAACAACAGATAGAGCAGCACCGGCTCCAGCACCGTGGTGCGCAGCTCGGTGACAGCCACTGCGCGCTGCGCTGCAAAAAAGATGGAGGCCGTGCTGAGCGCTGCAAACGCCAGCACCGCCCCGTCCAGCAGCGTCAGCTGCGGGCGACGCGCTTTGGCGCTGCCCGCCAGCACCAAAGCGTGCAGCAGCGCCGCGCCCGCCCCCAGCAGCGTGAACACCTCCACCGCCGAAAACATGCGCTCAAACATCGGGCGCGGCAGCAAATAGAACGGCGCGGCAAATGCCACCAGCGCCGCAGCTGCTGCGGGACGCACGGCCAGCAGCCCAAACATGGCTGCAGCGCTCAACACGCTGAGCAGCAGCCACGGCGAAAAATAAAACAGNCCNGCNCTCACCACGGTCAGCAGCACCGGCANTGTTTCTGTGCGCGCGCCAATCAGCTGCGTTAGCGGCTGGCCCCACGCTTGCGCAGCAGAAAGCCAAAAAATTGCAGCTGTTGCGGCCGTCAACGGCGCACTGGCACGCGCAGCCAAGCGCGCTGCAGCATGCGCGAGTGCAGCCGGGCGCACACTGCCGCGCAGGCTCCAGCCCGCAGCGCCGGCAAGCAGTGCCGCCAGTGCAGCGCACACAGCCGCTGCGGTGGTGCGCGTGGCATGCGCCGCCGGCACGTCCGCCACAGCAAAGCCCGCAATCGCCCACTGGTCCCACCCGCGCTCTGCCACCAGCCGCGCCACATGCCGCCCGGGCGCAAGGCCGCGCGCCAGCGTTATCTGCTCCACTTGCGGCTGCAGGTCCGGTGCCGTCAGCACTGCATACGCACGCCCGTCCGCCGCAACCGGCAGCGCATTCGCCGGCACCCCGTCCACCGTTACAAAAATGTAAGCGCGGTAGTTCGCGCGTCGCGCCCGCAGCGCAAGCTCCGTGCCATCAAAAACAAACTCCACGCTGGCCGGCCCTTGCGCCGGAATATCTGCGCCCAGCGCGGAAAACTTCCACGCGCCAGTGTATGTGGCAAATGGATTAACTGCTGCCTGCTCGCCCGGCGCGGCCGCAGCCGCTGGGAGAATCTTGCGCAGCGCAGCCACCGCCGCGCTATCGCTGCCGTCTGCGCCGCGCAACGCAAACCCCCAGCGNGGATCAGTNGCTGCCGGGCCGGCCGGCTGCCAATTTTCNAGCGCCATTACACCGGCCCACGGCCACTCCTGCCGCGCCCGCACAAAAGCTGCGGCAGTGCTGGCCGCCTGATGCGCAGGTGAGACCGCGCCCCAGACATTGCTCACCGCACCACTTGCGGGCTGCACGTACCAGCCAAAGTTGCCCGCCCAAAGCTGCTTGCGGCCGTCACCAGCGCGCTCCATTTCTTCCCGCAATAATATGAAGCGCGAAAAGTTAAAGGCGCCCGCCTCCACCCGCAGCGCTTGCGCATCCGCTGCAAAACCGTACGGCTTGCCGCTTGCGGCATCAAAAAAAGGCGCAGCACCCGCCGCATAAAGCTGGCGCAGGAAAAGCAAATCACTGATGTTGTCCGGGCCGGAATCAATTGAAGGGGAAAGGCTGCCCAGCAAGACCGTGGCACCCGGCTGGGCTGCATGCAGCGCCGGGTACGCTGCCTGCAGCAGCTGCAGGTACGCGGCGGCAGCGGGCTGCGCACCCCAGCCCGCGCGCAGGTTGGGTTCATCCCAAATTTCATAGGCATCAACTTGCTGGCTGAAGCGTGCTGCAAACGCAGCCGCAACTCTTGCAAACTGCTGCGCATCGGCTGGCGGCCGGGCGCCGCTCAGCACTGCAATCACCCGCAGGCCCTGCGCGTGCGCATTTTGCAGCAGCGCTGCGGCCGCCGGCCAGTCCGCGCCGCTGCCGTTGGCGGGCAGCGCCTCCCAATCAAATTCCTGGCGCACCCAGCCAAAGCCAATGCCCGCAATATCACGCAGCGCTGCCTGCTGCGCTGCCGGCGCCGCGCCCAGCAGCGCAACATTTATGCCCGCCAGATTGGCCGGGCGCTGCGCCAAGCCGGCAGGGCTGCGGCGTCCGCGCATACCGCGCGCATCCTGCACCAGCAGCGCAACGCTGGCTGCCAGCAGGCCCGCAGCGCCGATGGCACAGAGCGCTGGCAGCCAGCTCTTCTGTTTCACGGCATCCACGTCGGGCTGCTGGTTTGCCCGTCGCCGGTAAGTTGCTGCGCAACTCCACTTTTGATTTCAATCACCCACAGGTCGCCGCCATCAATAAAAGCCAGCATGCTGCCCGCCGGCGACCAGGCCGGCAGCTGTGGCAACAAACCAGTCTCTCCGGCCGCAGGATAAAGTGCGCTGCGATTGCTGCCATCGCGATCCATCAGCATCAAGCGATAGCCGCTGTTCACGCTCTGCAAGGCATTGATGGCTTGCAGAAAAGCCACGGGGCGTGCCGGATTTCCCGGCGGGCCAAGCACCGGCGCGGCCCACATGCCGGCTTGGGCCACCAGCGTCACACTCAGGCTGCCATCCACCGCCAGCGCTGCCACATCAAACGCCGGGCTGTCTTCCGGCCGCTCCAAGCCAACCGGTGCGGCATGCAGTGCCGCATACAAAAAGTTACCATCCAATGACCAGTCTGGCTCTGGCACCCAAGCCCAATCACTGTAGGTTTGATAGGCAGGGAATTGCGCCAGCACCTGCTGGGTGACGGCCAGCGGATCAGCCACATCCAACACACCAATTGAGTCTGCGGCCGCGTATGCGATGCGGCGCGCATCCGGTGCCCACGCATAGCGCCGGCCGTACCAGCCATACACACCGCCGGATGATGCGGCCAGCAGCAGCTGCGGCTCAGCTAGTTTTTTGCCCGGTGCTGGCAAAGTGAGCAGGTACAAATCATTGTTGGCCTGCCAGCCCGGCGCTGCACTGCGCGGCTCGGCGCTGGAGTATGCCAGCGTGCTGCCGGCTTGCGGGGACCAGCCCGCCCACAGCACGTTGCGCACTTTCAAATCCAGTGGCGCGGCTGCCGCTTCGGCTGTGCTCAAGGTCCACAGCGCGTTAAACGCATCCGCATCGGTCAGGCGGCGCGTGTACAAAATGCGCTGCGCATCCGGTGCCAGCTGAAACACGCGTCCGTCCAAATCGCCGCTGGTGGTGAGCGGCCGGCGCTGGCCGCTGTCTGTGCGCACCAGCCACGCATTGCCNGCCGAGAGATACGCCAAGGTGCCCTCTATCGGNATCACNGTAAAGTTTGTTTGCGCGCTCACCATCACAATNTCGGGCACCGGCGCAACCAGCACCGCCCGGCGCAGCACTGCGCGCGATGCCAAGCTGCCGTCCTCCAGCACCACACGCCACGTAATTTCTTCGCTGCCATTTACGCCCGTCTGCAGCAAGCGCGACTCGCCGGCAGCCAGCCCCTCGTTGCGCACCACCTGTTTCTCAAATGGCAGTTCAAGCGTGTCTGTCTCCAGTGCCTCCACCACGCGCGTCACCTTTACCAGCATGCCATCGCTCAGCACAGCCACTTCGCCGGGCGCCACACGGTCCAGCGTTCCCAGCTGGATTCCCAAATCCTGCAGCACGTCACGCACCGTGGTGCGCGCGGTTGTAAATGTGGTTGTTTGCGAATCCCACTGCACTGTAATACTGGGTTTGGGGGCGGCCGGGCCGGCAGCCGGCTGGCAGCCCCACAAAAACAAGGCCAGCAGCAGGCTGGCGCCAAGGTGCACTTTCATAGCAGGGATGGTAAAGGCGATGCGGACAATCGTCAAACACTGCGCGGCGCTTGACGAAAAAACATGCCGCCCATAGAATAGCAGCGCAGTTGCAAACCTGTGCGCGTGCCAGCGGGGTCGTTTCGGCAATTTTGCGGAACGCCCCCGTTTTTGTTCAGCGCCATTGGCGTACGGGTGCTGCAGCCAGCCTGCAATCTGAAAGGTCGGTAGACATCATGGAAATCGTTGAACTTAGCGCAAACATTCGCACCCGCAAGCGCAAAGGCATCAAGGCACTGCGCCGCGAAGGCCTGCTGCCCGCAGTAGTGTACGGCGCACTGCCGGAACCGCTGGCGGTGCAGCTGGATACGCACAGCACCACACAGATCCTGCGCCGCCTGCACGGCACCACGCTGATTGACCTGAAAGTGGCGGGGCGCACGCACAAAAGCCTGGTGCGCGAAGTGCAGCGCGATGTAATTCGCGGACACCTGATGCACATCGACTTTTTGGCCGTGGCCATGGACAAGCCCATTCGCCTGCAAGTGGCGGTGGAACTGACTGGCATAGCTCCCGTGCTGCAGTTGGGCGGCGTGACGGTAATGCATGGCCTGTCTGAGATCGAGATTGAGTGCCTGCCGGGCGATCTGGTTTCAAACATTATGGTGGATCTTGCCAGTCTGGTGGCAGCCGGCGACTCTATTCACGTGCGCGACATTACTGCGCCCAAAGGCATCACTATCTTAAGCAGCCAGGACGAGATGCTGGCCCGCGCCAGCTTTGTGGAGCAAGAGAAGGAAGAGGCCCCGAAGGCAGCTGAACCGGCTGCGGATAAGGCGCCGGAAAAAGCCAAAGAACCGGCAGCCAAGAAGTAGCCGCTCCCACACCGCCTGTGCAACCCGTTGCGCAGTTGTGAAGGTCGCGCGGTTATAGAAGCGCCCGGATATAGCTGCTGGAAACTGCGCGGCGCGCATCAGCGGCCCATCACCATTGCGGAGGCATTCAAATGGACTTTGCAGTTCTTTCCCAGATTTGTTTTTACGGCGGCTTGCTGTCCATTCCGGCATCGATTGCGCTGTGGTTCTATGGCGCCGCGCTGGTGCCAAACGCGCTGGACGACATCATCGACCCCTCAATGCGGGCAGCCATGATGTCCGCTTATCGCGAACGCTGGGGTATTTTTGTGGGCCTGTGGCCGGCCACTCTGCTAATCCTCAGCAGCATTTTGAAAGACATGTAGCCCGCACGCTACATTTCACTTAAAACAAAACGCCCCATGCTGCCTGCGCGGGGCGGTTTGTTTTAAGTGCGCTGCTACTTGCTCGCGGAGCAGTCGCCGCCATAGATGGTGTGGCGGACACCCACTGCTGCAGCGCAGCA
>JGI25910J50241_10000436_pt1 | contig 13820 bp, 10 predicted proteins | sample LauGreSBDMM110SN_3_FD_50241 | JGI IMG/M metagenome (IMG submission 50241) | reverse complement strand
GCTTACCAAAGGAACCTATTCCCTACAACAACCTACCATTCGTCCTCTTTTTGACACCAAACAATTTCAAGATTGTTTATTGTCGTTAGCAGGAAATACAACTTCGTATTACAATTACCTTCAAGCTTCGGCGGCAGGAATTGTTGCAGGTTCATCTTGGAATACCGTTTTGCATGACGGAGTTTATGCTGGTGTTTCAGGTGGATTAACTGCAGCTGCAGCAAATTATTCAGCAGCAGCAACGGCTTTAGCTAGCGGATCAGCAGCGAAAGGTTTTGAATTAATTTTGTATACCAAAACAGGTTTAGGCGATGGTCAACAAGCCAACAACCCGTGGTTACAAGAATTGCCAGATCCAATTACCCGAGTGTCTTGGGATAATTACCTGTGTGTATCTCGTGCTGATGCCGAAAAATTAGGTTTACAAAACAACAATGTAGCCAATGGTGGTCTTAACGGAAGTTATGCCAACATTACTGCCAATGGCATTACACTTTCTAATGTTCCCGTGATTGTTCAACCTGGACAGGCTAATGGAACGGTTGGATTGGCCTTGGGTTACGGTAAAAAAGCGGCTTTGAAAGAAGAAATGCAAGTGGGTGTCAATGCCTATGCCTTGTACCAAAACTTCAATCACGTGCAAGCGGTTAGCATTGCAAAAGCCAATGGCGAGCACGAATTTGCTTGTGTTCAATCACAAAAAACATTAATGGGTAGAGGGGATATTATCAAAGAAACTACCCTAGAAATATTCAATACAAAAGATGCCAAAGAGTGGAACGTAGTTCCGATGGTTTCTTTGGATCACAAAGAAGTTGAAGCAACCAAAGTTGATTTATGGGAATCATTTGACCGATCAGCTGGGCATCACTTCAACTTATCGATTGACTTGAACGCTTGTACAGGTTGTGGCGCTTGCGTTATTGCTTGCCACGCCGAAAACAACGTGCCTGTTGTTGGAAAATCTGAAGTACGCAGAAGCCGTGATATGCACTGGTTGCGAATTGACCGTTACTATTCTTCTGAAGATACCTTTGCGCAAGACGACGAGAAAAAAGAAAATTTCAAAGGATTATTTGGAGACAATGGATCATTAGGCGGATTCGGTGAGTTGGAACAAGCAGCCGACAATCCACAAGTGGCTTTTCAGCCGGTAATGTGTCAGCACTGTAATCACGCACCCTGTGAAACCGTTTGTCCTGTAGCCGCAACTTCACATAGCCGTCAAGGTCAAAACCACATGGCCTATAACCGTTGCGTAGGTACGCGTTACTGCGCCAACAACTGTCCGTATAAAGTACGTCGTTTCAACTGGTTCTTATACAGTCAAAACAGCGAATTTGATTTCCATATGAACGACGATTTAGGTCGTATGGTTATCAATCCTGATGTGAATGTTCGTTCACGCGGGGTAATGGAAAAATGTTCGATGTGTATCCAAATGACTCAGGCGACTATACTTAAAGCTAAAAACGAAGGCAGAGCAATCAAAGACGGAGAATTCCAAACAGCTTGTTCAAAAGCTTGTTCGTCTGGAGCTATGGTATTTGGTGACGTGAATGATAAAGAAAGCAAAGTGGCCGAATTGGCTGCCGAAGACAGAATGTATCATTTGTTGGAGCATGTAGGAACTAAGCCAAATGTATTCTACCACGTTAAAGTAAGAAATTCGTAAATTAATTAATAAACAAGATAAAGGATTATGTCGTCTCACTACGAAGCACCCATTAGAAAACCTTTAGTTATAGGTGATAAATCATATCACGATGTAACCGTTGATGTAGCTGCACCTGTTGAAGGCAAAGCAAATAAACACTGGTGGATAGTATTTTCAATCGCTTTAGCTGCTTTCCTTTGGGGAGTTAGTTGCATAGTTTATACCATTTCTACCGGAATTGGAACTTGGGGATTAAACAAAACAGTTGGTTGGGCCTGGGATATCACAAACTTTGTTTGGTGGGTAGGAATTGGGCATGCTGGGACGTTAATTTCGGCAGTATTGTTGTTATTCCGTCAACGTTGGAGAATGGCGATTAACCGCTCAGCAGAGGCGATGACTATTTTCTCTGTAATTCAAGCGGGTTTATTTCCAATTATTCACATGGGTCGTCCTTGGTTGGCCTATTGGGTTTTGCCTATTCCAAATCAATTTGGTTCTTTGTGGGTAAACTTTAATTCGCCCTTGTTGTGGGACGTATTTGCAATTTCTACCTATTTATCTGTTTCACTTGTATTTTGGTGGACGGGATTATTGCCTGATTTCGCCATGTTGCGTGACCGAGCTGTTACTCCTTTTACCAAAAGAATTTATACCATCTTGAGTTTTGGATGGAGCGGAAGAGCAAAAGATTGGCAACGTTTTGAAGAGGTTTCCTTGGTTCTTGCCGGTTTAGCTACCCCGCTGGTACTCTCGGTGCACACCATTGTATCTTTTGACTTTGCTACCTCGGTAATACCGGGATGGCACACCACGATTTTTCCTCCATATTTTGTGGCTGGAGCAGTATTCTCCGGATTTGCAATGGTAAACACCTTGCTAATCATCATGAGAAAAGTATCTAAACTAGAAGCCTATATCACGGTTCAACACATCGAATTAATGAACATCGTAATTATGATTACGGGTTCTATTGTAGGTGTTGCCTACATCACCGAGTTATTTGTAGCTTGGTATTCGGGTGTAGAATACGAACAATATGCGTTCTTAAACAGAGCAACCGGTCCTTACTGGTGGGCGTACTGGTCGATGATGACCTGTAATGTGTTTTCGCCACAATTCATGTGGTTCAAAAAATTGCGTACCAGCATTATGTTCTCGTTTATCATTTCTATAGTAGTAAATATCGGAATGTGGTTTGAGCGTTTTGTAATCATTGTAACCTCTTTACACCGCGATTACCTTCCATCTTCTTGGACTATGTTTTCCCCAACTTTTGTTGATATTGGAATATTCATTGGTACGATTGGTTTCTTCTTTGTTTTATTCTTGTTATATGCTCGTTCTTTCCCTGTAATTGCACAAGCAGAGGTTAAAACAATTTTGAAAACATCTGGAGAAAATTATAAAAAACAAAGAGAAGCAAATAAAGATTCACATCATGAGTAATAAAGTTATTTACGCCCTTTATAATGACGATGATGTTTTGATGGACGCGGTAAAGAAAACCCGTGCTGCACATCATCACATTGAAGAAGTATTCACACCATTTCCGGTTCACGGATTGGATAAAGCCATGGGCATAGCTCCAACTCGATTGGCTATCTGCGCTTTTATATATGGCTGTATCGGTTTGTCTGTTTCAGTTTGGTTGATGAACTACATTATGATACAAGATTGGCCGCAAGATATTGGTGGAAAACCAAGTTTTACCTACATCCAAAACATGCCTGCCTTTGTTCCGGTTATGTTTGAAATGACCGTATTTTTTGCTGCACACTTAATGGTAATTACCTTTTACATGAGAAGCAGATTATGGCCATTTAAACAAGCCGAAAACCCAGATGTACGCACAACTGACGATCATTTTTTGATGGAAGTTGCCATACACGATAACGAAACAGAATTGGTAAGTTTTTTCCAAGCTACTGGTGCAGTAGAAGTTAAAGTAATTGAAAAGCATTAATTAGAACTATGAAAAGTGTATATAAAATAAGCCTTTTAGTGAGTTTTGCTGTGTTAGTTTCGTCTTGTCACGACAAATCGAAGCCTAATTACCAGTACATGCCAAATATGTATGAACCAGTAGGCTATGAAACCTATGGCGAATCACAAGCGTTTAAAAACGGCAAAGAAGGGCAGTTACCAGTTGATGGATCAATCAAAAGAGGGCAGGATGTGTATGACTATCCAAACACAACAGCTGGCTATGATTTAGCCAAAGCTAACCTAAAATCGCCCCTTGATTCTGCAGCAGTTGATCTAGACAAAGCAAAAGAATTATATGATATCTATTGTGCCATTTGCCACGGGACAGCTGGAGACGGAAAAGGTAAATTGGTAACCCAAGGAAAGTATTTAGGTGTTCCAAGTTACAAAGACAGACCTACCATTACTGCAGGTAGTATTTTTCACGTTCAAACCTATGGNTTGAATGCAATGGGATCTTACGCGAATCAATTGAGTGCACACGAAAGATGGATTCTTGCTGAGTACGTGTTAAAATTAAAAAGCGAATTATAATTATCGAACCAACTGATCTGAATAGATATGTATACATTTTCCAGTAAACTAAAAACTTTTTCACTAGTACTAATGATTATTGGTATTCTTGGGCTAGGGTATGGTTTTTTAACCGCTCCAAAAAATATTGAAGACGTTGAGAAAATACTCGCTGCTGATGCACATGGTCAACATGAAGCAACTGCAGTACATGCTGAGACGCAATCGCATCCTGCTACTGAAGCCAAAGCGGGAACAGAAGCAGCAACCGATAGCGTTCATGCCGCACACGATTCTACTGCGGTAGATACTGTTGCAGCTGCAGTTGCGCCAGTTGAGACACATCATGCCGAAGCCGCTCCAGCTCACGGAGATGCCCACGCAGCACACCAAGAACACCTCACACACGTTTTGCACCAATTGCAAAATAAACCCTGGTCTGCTTTGTATGTGGCTTGTATCTTTTTTCTGTTGATATCATTAGGAGTTCTAGTGTTTTATGGCATTCAACAAGTGGCTCAAGCGGGATGGTCGCCTGTACTTTTTAGAGTAATGCAAGGAATTACAGCTTACTTACCATGGGGATCAGTAATTTTCTTCTTACTACTAGTGGCTTGTGGACTTCATCTCAACCATTTATTCATTTGGTTAGATCCAGAAGTGGTGGCCCATGATAAATTAATTCAAAATAAAGCGGGTTATTTAAATTTCCCCTTCTGGATTATTCGTGCCGCTATCTTCTTAGCGGGATGGAACTTATACCGTTATTTTTCACGCAAAAACTGTTTGGCACAAGACGAGTCTACAGACAACAGCTACTACAAAAAGAACTTTAATATTTCGGCCATGTTTTTGGTGTTTTTTATCGTATCAGAATCAATCATGTCATGGGATTGGATCATGTCGTTTGATCCACACTGGTTCAGTACATTATTTGGTTGGTATGTTTTTGCTAGCTTCTTTGTAAGCGGAATCACAACTATTTGTATGGTTACGTTGTACTTGAAAGGCAAAGGATACTTAGAGCACGTCAACACCAGTCACATTCACGATTTGGCTAAATTTATGTTTGGAATCAGTGTATTTTGGACCTATTTATGGTTCTCTCAATTCATGTTAATCTGGTATGCGAACATTCCAGAAGAGGTTACTTATTTTGTAACGCGTATTGAGATGTACAACTTGCCTTTCTTTGGCGCTGTTGTCATGAATTTTGTGTTCCCTATATTAATCTTAATTAATACTGATTTCAAGCGTATAACCTGGGTATTGGTTATGGCCGGAACTGTTATTCTACTGGGTCACTATGTTGATTTCTTTAATATGATTATGCCTGCAACCGTTGGTGATCAGTGGTTTATAGGAATACCAGAATTAGGAGCTTTATGTTTTTTCCTTGGTTTATTTATTTATGTTGTATTTACTGCATTAACAAAAGCCCCCTTGTTCCCAAAAAGAAATCCTTTCATTGAAGAAAGTAAACATTTTCATTATTAATATTTAAAGTAAAAACAGATGACAAGTTTGTTGGTAATTACAGTTTTAATTTTATTAGCCGTTGCTTTATGGCAATTGACGAAGATATTTGATCTAACGCAAGTTGGTGTTAAATCGAATTCTCAAGTTGCTAGTGATAATGATAACAATGTGCAAGGATACCTCATGTTTGGTTTCTTGGCTTTTATTTATGTGTTTACTATTTATGGTTTACTTAAATGGGGCGGTTTGGTATTGCACACACCGGCTTCTGCACATGGAGCTATGGTAGATAGTCTCATGAATATTACATGGGTGCTTATATTTTTTGTACAAACCATCACGCAAGCTTTTTTGCATTATTTTGCCTTCAAATACCGCGGAAAACAAACAAATACAGCTTTGTATTTTGCTGACAATAACAAACTTGAATTCATTTGGAGTATTATTCCTGCTATCGTTTTGGCTGGTTTAATTTTATACGGCTTGTATGCTTGGACCAACATCATGTTTGTTGATGAAGACGAGGATGTTGTCGAGATCGAATTATATGCACAACAATTTAACTGGAAAGCAAGATATTCTGGAGAAGACAATGTGTTAGGGAAAGCCAATGTGCGTTACATTGATGGAGTTAACGCATTAGGAGTTGATGCAGGAGATCCAAATGCACAAGATGATAAAGTGGTAACCGAACTGCATCTTCCAGTTGGTAAAAAGATCCTATTCAAAATGCGCTCGCAAGATGTTTTGCATTCGGCCTTTATGCCGCATTTTAGAGCACAAATGAATTGTGTACCGGGTATGGTTACTCAATTTGCATTTGAACCTATCTATACTACTCAGCAAATGAGAGACATGCAATTTATGCAAGAAAAAGTGGCTAATATCAATGCAATTAGAGCAAAGAAAAGCATCGAATTGGTTGCTAAAGGTTTGCCAGCCTTAGACCCGTACACCTTTGATTATTTGTTGCTTTGTAATAAAGTTTGTGGGGCATCACATTACAATATGCAAATGAAAATTGTAGTGGATACACCCGAAGACTACAAAAAATGGTTGGCTACCCAAAAATCATTCAAAGAAGAATTACAAGCAGCTGCTGCTCCAGCTCCCGAAAATGGCATCGCTAAACCTGTAGATAGTTTGGCTGTAAAGCCAACAACAATGGCTGCACTTGTAAAATAATATTATACATTAATTTAAGAACTATATCCTATGTCAGCAGAAGCTCTAGATCACGCACACGATCACGCACACGATCATGATCATGAACACCACCATAAAGATACATTTGTAACCAAGTATATTTTCTCTATTGATCACAAAATGATTGCTAAACAGTATTTAATTACTGGTATCATTATGGGTGTAATTGGTGTAGGAATTTCACTTTTATTTAGATTGCAACTGGCATGGCCAGANGAGTCATTTCAAGTTTTTAAACTATTTTTAGGTGAAAGTTATGCACCTAACGGTGTTTTGTTAAANGATAGATATCTAGCNTTAGTGACTATTCACGGNACTATTATGGTATTCTTTGTTCTAACAGCGGCTTTGAGTGGAACATTTAGTAATCTATTAATTCCGCTACAAATTGGTGCACGCGATATGGCATCTGGGCTCTTAAACATGATTTCGTATTGGTTGTTTTTCCTATCGAGCGTTATCATGGTTATTTCATTATTTGTAGAGTCAGGACCTGCCTCAGCAGGATGGACCGTTTATCCACCATTAAGCGCTTTGCCTCAAGCCATTAGCGGATCAGGAGCCGGAATGACTTTGTGGTTGGTATCTATGGCCATTTTTATTGCAGCCTCTCTATTGGGATCATTAAATTATATCGTTACGGTAATCAACTTGCGCACAAAAGGTATGTCGATGACGCGTTTGCCACTTACCATTTGGGCATTTTTTGTAACCGCTATTATCGGTGTTATTTCGTTTCCTGTATTATTATCAGCTGCTTTGTTATTGATAATGGATAGAAGTTTTGGAACATCTTTCTTCTTGTCAGACATCTATATTGCTGGAGAAGTTTTGCACTACCAAGGTGGTTCGCCTGTATTGTTTGAACATTTATTTTGGTTCTTAGGTCACCCTGAGGTATACATTATCTTGTTGCCAGCTCTTGGAATCACTTCAGAAGTTATTGCAACCAATTCCCGTAAACCAATTTTTGGTTACCGTGCCATGATCATGTCTATATTAGCAATTGCGTTTTTATCTACTATAGTTTGGGGTCACCACATGTTTATTTCGGGAATGAACCCATTCTTAGGTTCTGTATTTACATTTACAACCTTATTAATTGCTATTCCATCTGCGGTAAAAGCGTTCAATTACATCACTACGTTGTGGAAAGGGAATTTACAACTAAATCCTGCCATGTTGTTTTCTATCGGCTTGGTTTCAACTTTTATTACCGGAGGATTAACTGGAATTATTTTGGGAGATAGTACATTAGATATCAACGTACACGACACTTATTTTGTGGTTGCTCACTTTCACTTGGTAATGGGAATCTCAGCACTTTACGGAATGTTTGCCGGAATTTACCACTGGTTTCCAAAAATGTTCGGAAGAATGTTGAATAAAAACCTAGGATATATTCACTTTTGGGTAACGGCTGTTTGTGCGTATGGTGTATTCTTTCCTATGCATTTTATCGGATTAGCCGGATTGCCAAGAAGATATTATACCAATACCAATTTTCCTTTATTTGATGATTTACAAAATGTGAATGTTCTTATCACTGCATTTGCTTTAGTAGGTGGTGCATTTCAGTTGGTTTTTTTATATAATTTCTTCAGCAGTATTTTCTACGGAGAAAAAACAATTCAAAACCCATGGAAATCGAATACTTTAGAGTGGACGGCTCCAATAGAACACATCCACGGCAACTGGCCTGGAGAAATTCCTCACGTACACCGTTGGCCATATGATTACAGCAAGCCAGGACATGACGACGATTTTGTTCCACAAAACGTTCCAATGAAACCGGGTGAAGAAGAATTACACCACTAATATAAATTAAGCCTTTTCTAACCGAAAGGCTTTTTTATTTCACCACCACATTTCCCTATATTTGTTTCATGAACGAGCATTTAAATCCCACCAATTCCAATTTTAATCCCGAAGAGTTAGATCTTGAAAAAAAGTTGCGCCCCTTATCATTTGATGATTTTTCAGGGCAAGAACAAATCTTAGACAACCTCAAAGTATTTGTTGAAGCAGCCAATCAACGCAATGAAGCACTAGATCACACTTTGTTTCACGGGCCTCCAGGTCTAGGCAAAACTACTTTGGCCAATATTTTAGCCAACGAATTAGGAGTTGGCATCAAAATCACATCAGGACCTGTGCTAGATAAGCCCGGAGATTTGGCAGGTTTACTCACCAACTTAGAAGAACGCGACGTGTTGTTTATCGATGAGATTCATCGGCTGAGTCCTATAGTCGAAGAATATTTGTATTCGGCTATGGAAGATTTCAAGATTGACATCATGATTGAATCAGGTCCCAATGCGCGCACGGTTCAAATTAATCTAAATCCATTTACCTTGGTAGGGGCAACTACACGTTCGGGTTTGTTAACTGCCCCGATGCGTGCTCGTTTTGGCATCCAAAGCCGCTTGCAATATTACAACACCGAACTGCTCACCACCATTGTGCAGCGCAGTTCAGCCATATTAAAAATGCCCATTTCTATGGAGGCCGCAATCGAAATTGCAGGCAGAAGTCGAGGCACACCGCGTATTGCCAATGCCTTGTTGCGCAGGGTGCGCGATTTTGCGCAAATTAAAGGAAACGGAACTATCGACATTCAGATCGCCAAGTACGCCTTAGAAGCGCTGCATGTCGATTTGCATGGTCTCGACGAAATGGACAATAAAATACTGCGCACTATTATTGATAAATTTAAAGGCGGTCCAGTAGGTTTGTCAACCTTGGCCACGGCCGTATCAGAAAGCAGCGAAACCATAGAGGAAGTGTACGAGCCCTTTTTAATTCAAGAGGGTTTCATTATGCGCACACCGCGGGGCCGAGAAGTTACCGAGAAAGCCTATCGCCATTTGGGCATTAGTCGTCCTGCAGCGCAAGGGGGATTGTTTTAAGGAGTTTGAAGTGGGAAGTTTGAAGCGGGAAGTTTCATTCTAATTTTGTTCATCATTACTATGAGTTTTAAATTTGAAAAATTACTTATTTGGCAAAAAGCAATGGATTTTGGTGAAGAAATTTACAAGATCTCTAAAAGCTTTCCAAAACATGAAATTTATAATTTATCCTCCCAATTATTACGTGCCTCTGATTCTATTGCTTTAAACATATCCGAAGGTTCTATTGAACAGTCATCTGCTGAATATAAACGATTTTTAGGGTACTCAATACGCTCAATTGCTGAAGTTGTTACCTGTTTGCATAAAGCCAAAAGGAGAAATTATATTGATAATGTTCAATTTGATAAACTCTATAAAGATTCTTTTGACTTGCTTAATATGACAGTGGCCTTTAAGCAAAAAGTAAAATAGAAGTTATTAAAACTAATTTAACTTCCAACTTCCAACTTCCCACTCCCCGCTATGACCAAATCAAACCACACGCAATTGATAAAATCCGAAGCCAAACGCCTCGGTTTTTTATCCTGTGGCATTTCTAAATCTGGTTTTTTAGAAAGCGAAGCCCCGCGGTTGGAGCGTTGGTTAAACCAGAATTACCACGGCGAAATGGCCTATATGGCCAATCATTTTGACAAACGCTTAAACCCCAATTTGTTGGTTGACGGAGCCAAAAGCGTAATCTCCTTGCTGCTCAATTATTACCCAGAAACTTCCCAGCTTGAAGATTCATACAAAATTTCTAAGTACGCCTACGGACAAGACTACCACGAGGTCATCAAGGATAAATTGAGGGAGTTGTTGTTTTTTATTCAAAATGAAATTGGCGAAGTACATGGCCGTGCTTTTGTCGATTCGGCACCGGTTTTAGACAAGGCCTGGGCAGCCAAAAGCGGCCTGGGTTGGATAGGAAAAAATAGCAATCTCATTACCCAGCAAGTGGGTTCTTTTTATTTTATTGCCGAGTTGATTGTCGATCTCGAATTGGATTATGATTCGCCCACCACCGATCATTGTGGTACCTGTACGGCCTGTCTAGACGCCTGTCCCACCCAAGCTATTGTTGCGCCCTACGTGGTCGATGGCAGCAAATGCATTTCTTACTTCACCATTGAACTCAAAAACGAAATGCCAACAGAAATGAAGGGCCAATGGAACGATTGGATTTTTGGCTGTGATGTGTGTCAAGATGTGTGTCCGTGGAACCGATTTTCTACACCACACGCGGTGCCCGCATTTCAGCCTACACCAGATTTGTTGTCCTTTACCAAAAAAGATTGGGAAGAAATTACCCAAGAAACGTTTGGGATTCTAGCCAAAAATTCCCCACTCAAAAGAACCAAGTGGGAAGGGATCAAACGAAACATCGACTTTTTGAAAGGAACCTAATTGAAACTTCGCTCTTTGGTTCATATGAGCAAATTGTTAACTGGTTCTTGATTATACCGGAATGCCTTTTCATTGGCAATCATTTCTAGGATTTGAATCTTCATTTAGCATATTAATTCACTAAATTCGTCGCCTCACAAATACCGAGTTACCTTGAAAAAATTATATATTATTCTGCTGTTAGTTTGTGCTCATTTTTCTTGGAGTCAAAAGCAAATAACGGCATCAACTGTCCAGGTTTACACTACAGCAAAAGAAACCAACGAACGATTGTCTGCCTCTGCAATAGCATCGTTTGCTCCAGCGGGTCAACCCTTTGAAACCCAAATTTGTGTTTTTGTCGATCCCACCAAAAATTTTCAAACCTTTATGGGAATTGGTGGCGCGATAACCGATGCCAGTGCCGAAGTATTTGCCGTGTTGTCGCCAAAAAAACAGCAAGAGTTTTTAGATTCCTATTACTCAAAATCCAAGGGCATTGGCTATACGTTGGCCAGGACCAACATACACAGTTGTGATTTTTCGAGTGGCAGTTATACCTACGTATCCGAAGGCGATGCCGAGTTAAACTCTTTTTCTATTGCACACGACAATACGTTTCGCATTCCACTCCTCAAAAAAGCCATGCAAACGGCCGACAAATTAATCCTTTATGCCTCGCCTTGGAGTCCACCAGCATTTATGAAAACAAACGGAGATATGTTGCTAGGAGGTTCCTTAAAACCTGAATATTACCAAGCCTGGGCCAATTACTTTGTTAAATTTATTCAGGCCTACGAAAAAGAAGGCGTACCAATTTGGGGAATTTCTGTGCAAAATGAACCGATGGCCAAACAGCGATGGGAATCGTGTATTTATTCGGCCGAGCAAGAGCGTGATTTCTTGAAAAATAACTTGGGGCCTACACTAGAAAAAGCAGGTTTGGGCACCAAGAAAATTATTGTGTGGGACCATAACCGCGACCTGATGTTTCAGCGTGCGGCTACTATATTTGATGATCCACAAGCTGCAAAATATGCTTGGGGAATGGGGTTTCACTGGTATGAAAACTGGTCTGGAGGCCAACAAATGTATGAGAATGTCAAAAAAGTGCACGAGGCCTATCCCTCCAAAAATTTAATTTTCACCGAGGGCTGTGCCGAAGCCTTTAACGCAGAAAAATATCAATTTTGGAGCAACGGAGAAAAGTATGGCACATCCATGATTCACGATTTTAATAACGGCACTGTGGCTTGGACCGATTGGAATATTTTACTCGATGAACAAGGCGGACCAAATCACGTAGGTAATTTTTGTTTTGCTCCCATTCATGCCAATACCAAAACAGACGAATTGATTTACACCCCTTCTTATTTTTACATTGGGCACTTTTCTAAATTTATTCAACCGAATGCCAAGCGCATTAGCAGCGTGGCCAGTCGAAGCCAATTGCTTACCACCTCGTTTCAAAATCCAGACAACAGCTTGATTACTGTGGTTATGAATTCTAGCGACGCAGCAGTTTCGTATTATTTATATGTAAAAGACCAGGCGGTAAATCAGCTAATTCCCGCACACGCAATTCAAACGTTTGTATATACAGTAAATTAGTTAGTTCAGAGAGGCGTACGGACTTGCTGTTTTGCCAAAAAGAAATGGTTAATTACTTCCATTTTTAAATGATACTCCTACCTTTGTCAGTTGGAATGAAATCCCAGAATCCCATGAGTACAAGTAAACGCAGAGAAGCCCTTTTATACCACGCCAAACCCACTCCGGGTAAAATTCAAGTGGTTCCTACCAAAAAATATGCAACCCAACGCGATTTGTCGTTGGCCTATTCTCCTGGCGTTGCCGAACCCTGTTTGGAAATTGCCAAAGACATCAAAAATGTATACAAATACACAGCCAAAGGAAACTTAGTGGCTGTAATTACCAACGGAACAGCGGTGTTGGGCTTGGGGGATATTGGTCCCGAAGCATCTAAACCCGTTATGGAAGGCAAGGCTTTGTTGTTTAAAATCTTTGCCGATATTGATGTGTTTGACATTGAGATCGACACCAAAGACATCGATGCCTTTATTGCTACTGTAAAAAACATTTCCCCTACGTTTGGTGGAATTAATTTGGAAGACATCAAAGCTCCAGAGTCTTTTGAAATTGAACAACGTTTGGTTGCCGAACTGGATATTCCGGTAATGCACGACGACCAACACGGCACTGCAATTATCTCCTCAGCGGCCTTGTTGAACGCCTTAGAATTAGCCGAAAAGAAAATAGAAGAAGTAAAAATTGTAGTATCAGGAGCAGGATCTGCTGCCTTGGCCTGTGCCAATTTATATGTGTTGCTAGGGGTGAATCCGGCGCACATCATCATGTTTGACAAAGACGGCTTGTTGTCAAATGATCGAACCGATTTGTCCGATCTGCAACGTCGGTATTCTAAAGATATAAAAGGCACTTCATTGGGAGCTGCCTTGAAAGACGCAGATGTGTTCTTGGGTTTGTCGGCAGGTAATATATTGACCCCCGAGATGTTATTGGGCATGGCCAAAGACCCTATTGTTTTTGCGATGGCCAATCCGGTGCCCGAAATAGACTACGATTTGGCGATTGCCACCCGAAAAGATATCATTATGGCTACAGGCCGTTCCGATCATCCAAATCAGGTGAACAATGTTTTGGGATTTCCTTATATT
>JGI25910J50241_10000420_pt1 | contig 13978 bp, 15 predicted proteins | sample LauGreSBDMM110SN_3_FD_50241 | JGI IMG/M metagenome (IMG submission 50241) | reverse complement strand
TCCGCCCCTGCATCCAAACCAGACACTTTGTCATTCTCAGAACTCTTGGCAGTGAGCATCAAAATAGGAACGGATTTGGTTCTTGGGTCATTGCGCCACTTCCGAGCCCAAATAACACCACTTTGCCCAGGCAACATCCAGTCAAGCAAAATCACATCAGGTAATACAGCGTCAATTTCCCTTTGCGCGCTCTCCCCGTCTTCTGCCCAAATAGGGGTCATACCGTTATGGCGTAAATTGACTGAAATCAATTCAGCAATAGCTGACTCATCTTCAACAATCAGAACTTTGGGGAGATGGCGAACGTTCATACTTTTTGTACAGTAGATTCAATATGCTCGATGGAAGAATGACGCACATCTTCACCTTTGACGATATAGATGATCAACTCGGCAATATTTTTCGCATGGTCACCAATACGCTCAAGCGCTTTGGCCACAAAGAGAAGATCTAAGCCTGCGCTGATGGTTCTGGGATCTTCCATCATGTAGGTGATGAGTTTTCGAACAAAGCCGTCAAATTCTTTATCGATCAAATCATCTTCTTTTAAAATCGTCACGGCCGTGGCCGTATCCAGTCGCGCAAACGCGTCCAAAGATTTTCTAAGTAAATTACTGGCGAGNTCTGTNGCCAGTCTTAATTCAGAGGAAGGCAGTGCACGAAAACNACCTCGGGCCATGATGGATTTCACCATGCGTGCAATCTTGGCGGCCTCGTCACCCGCTCTTTCCAAATTAGCCGTCGCTTTAGAGAGCGCCATCAGTAAGCGCAGGTCATTGGCCGTGGGTTGGCGTCTGCCAATGATGGAGGAAAGTTCACGGTCAATTTCAACTTCCATGGCATTGACTTTGTGCTCATTCTCAATCACAGAATCTGCCACGTTTTCAACAAACAAGGAAAGNGNATAAACNGCTTGTTGAATTTGAGACTCAACCAGCCCGCCCATCTCCATCAAGCGAGATGAGACACCATTGAGTTCATTGTCAAATTGGGNCGATAAGTGTTTATCAGGCATAGCAACTTTCAAAAAATTTAACCAAAACGGCCAGTAATGTAATCTTCAGTTTCTTTACGCTTAGGTTTGAAAAATACTTGTTCAGTCTCTCCAAACTCAACCAGGTCCCCCAAGTACATATAGGCTGTGAAATCAGAAACGCGAGCAGCCTGCTGCATATTGTGTGTAACGATGACAACCGTGTAATCAGACTTCAGCGTGGTCACCAATTCTTCTACCTTACCGGTAGAAATAGGATCAAGCGCTGAGGTGGGTTCATCAAGCAACAAAATAGTGGGCTTGACAGCGATGCCTCTGGCAATGCAAAGCCGTTGCTGTTGGCCGCCAGAAAGCGACAAACCGCTTTGNCCTAGTTTGTCTTTNACTTCATTCCAAATAGCGGCTTTTTGTAAAGCCCATTCGACCCTGTCGTCCATTTCAGAACGCGACAAGTCCTCATACAAACGAACACCAAATGCGATATTGTCATAAATAGACATGGGAAAGGGGGTTGGNTTTTGAAACACCATGCCGACCCGAGCGCGAAGCAAATTCAAATCCTGCTTTGGATTGAGAATATTTTCGCCTTTGAACATGATTTGACCTTCGGCCCTTTGACCAGGGTAAAGGTCATACATGCGGTTCAAGGTACGCAGCAAAGTGGACTTGCCACAACCTGATGGGCCAATAAAGGCTGTGATGGTGTTTTCTTTGATATCTAAATTGATGTTTTTAAGACTGTGAAATGACCCGTAATAAAAATTCAAATCGCGAATTTCCAAAACATTTTGGGAGACAACTTCGGGCGAAAGAGTAGATTGCATATTGAGCTTTGGTTCAATGAATGAAAATGAAGGTAGCGTTTTTAAACAGAGATTTTTTCTTTGAAGTAAGACCTGGCAAAAATATTCAGACCTAAAACCGATAAGGTAATCAGCAGAGCGCCACCCCAAGCAAGGTCCACCCAATTTTGGTAAGGACTCATAGCAAATTGGAAAATAACCGTTGGTAAATTTGCAATGGGCGCGTTCATATCAAAGGAGAAAAATGGATTATTGAGCGCGGTAAACAACAAAGGCGCTGTTTCCCCACTGACGCGAGCTAAGGCAAGGAGAACGCCAGTCATCACGCCACTTTTAGCAGCCTTCAAAACAATGGACAAAGAAACTTTCCATTTGGGTGCGCCCAGCGCAAAGGCAGCTTCACGCAAGCTGACGGGTACCAAACTCAACATGTTCTCAGTGGTTCTCACCACCACAGGTATAGCAATCAGCGTCAAAGCCAAAGTTCCTGCCCAGCCCGAAAAATGCCTCACGTTGACAACAATAAGTGCATAAACAAACAGTCCAATGACAATCGACGGCGCCGAAAGCATGATGTCATTCAAAAAACGGGTGATTTCAGAAAATTTACTTTTTTGGCCATACTCGGACAAGTAAATACCCGCCATCACACCAATAGGGGTGCTGATCAAAGTGCAAGACACCACAATCATCAAACTTCCAATAATGGCGTTTCCTAGGCCACCGCCCACAGAGTCTGGCCCGGGGGTTTTATTCAGAAAGAAATCCACACTAAAAGCAGAGAAGCCTTTAAAGAAAAGAACGGACAAAATCCAAAGCAAAAAAGCCATACCCAAAGTCATCGCACTCATAGACAAAAACAAACCAATCAAATTGGTACGTTTACGCTTGGCATAGATGGACATATTGATTGATTCTTGTGTATTCATCTTACTCACCGGGTGTGTGCTGCCATCTGAGGCTGAAATAGAAGAGGCGGAGTTCATGTTTTAAAGCCTTTTTTGTTTTCAGCCCGAATAAGCATCCATTTAGCCAAAGACAAAACCACAAAAGTGATTAAGAACAAGGCTAAACCTAAAGCAAACAAAGAGGAATAGTGCAAACCTGGTTCAGCTTCGCCGAACTCATTGGCCAAAGTAGAGGCGATGGAATTGCCTGGCGAAAAAAGTGAAGGTGAAATTTTGTGGGCATTGCCAATGACAAAGGTGACGGCCATGGTCTCACCCAAAGCGCGACCCAGTCCCAGCATCACACCACCCACCACGCCGCCCTTGGTGTAGGGCAAAACAATATGGGTAACCACTTCCCACGTGGTACACCCCAAGCCATAAGCTGACTCTTTCAAAATGGGGGGGACGATTTCGAAGACATCCCGCATCACTGAGGCGATAAAGGGCAATATCATGATCGCCAATATCAAGCCCGCAGCCAAAATACCAATGCCGTTGAATGCGCCAGTAAATAGGTAACCAATCACTGGCACCTGACCAAAGGTTCCCGCAAGTGCAGGCTGAATATAATCGGCAAAAATAGGGGCAAAAACAAACAAACCAAACATGCCATAAATGATGGATGGCACAGCGGCCAATAACTCAACTGCCGTTCCCAAGGGTCTACGCAATTGCATGGGACATGTTTCGGTCAAGAAAACAGCAATGCCAAAACTTAAAGGGACCGCAATCAAAATCGCGATGGTTGCGGTAGCCACGGTCCCAAAAATGGCGATGAGTCCACCAAATTGTGAGTTGATGATGTCCCACTCAACCGTATAGAAAAAAGGAATGCCAAATTCTTTAAGTGCGGGCCAAGCACTGATTAAAAGCGAAATAATAATACCCAATAAGGCAACCAAAGTGGTTGCGGCAAATACCATGGTCAGTTTCTCAAAACCAATATCCTGCAGGTATTGCATTCTCATTTTTTGGGTTTGCACAGAAGGAACTTGGGCTGAACTGGTATTCATTAAAGAAATACTCCACTGATAAAAAATGCCCAAGGCGAGTCATCGCCTTGGGTACATAGCTAAACTTTATTTCAAATTAATAGTAGACCAAACGCTCTTGCGAATGTATTCGGTGGTGGCATCAGGCATTGGAACGTACTCTAATTCCAGAGCCATCTTTTTTCCGTCCTTGAATCCGTAGTCAAAGAATTTCAACACTTCAGCAGCAGCAGCTTTGTTGGTAGGTTCCTTGTACATCAGGATGAAGGTTGCGGTGGTGATGGGCCATGACTTTGCACCAGAAGCGTCTGTCAAAGAGGCGGCCATACCAGCATGTTTCGACCAATCGATACCGGCAGCAGCCGCAGCAAAGGTCGTGTCATCGGGAGCAACAATTTGGCCGTCTTTGTTACGCAGATTGGCATGAGAAATGTTGTTTTTCTTAGCGTAGGCGTACTCAACATAGCCGATAGAGTTTTTGATACGGCTCACATTGGCTGCAACACCTTCGTTACCTTTACCGCCTACGGAACTTTTAGCCGGCCATTTGACTGCAGCACCAGTACCTACTTCTTTCCAAGCAGGACTGGCCTTTGTCAAGTACTCAGTGAATGTAAAGGTGGTGCCAGAACCATCGGCGCGGTGAACCACGGTGATTTCAGCAGATGGCAATTTCACTGTGGGGTTGAGGTCTTTGATTTCTTTGTCTTGCCAGTTGGAAATGGTGCCTAAATAGATTTTGGCCAAAAGGTCACCATTCAATTTGAGCTCACCAGGCTTAACGCCTTCAAGGTTGACGATAGGTACAACACCACCAATGACCGCGGGGAATTGAATCATGCCTTCTTTTTCAAGCTCCTCGCCTTTGAGCGGTGCGTCAGTTGCACCAAAATCTACAGTTTTGGCTTTAATTTGCTTGATACCACCTGAAGAACCAATGGACTGGTAGTTCAACTTGTTACCGGTTTTCTCGTTGTAAGCTTCAGACCATTTGCTGTAAACGGGGAATGGGAAAGTTGCACCAGCGCCTGTGATGTCGGCGGCCAAAGACAACATGGATGCAGCTGAAAAACCAGCGGCGATAAGACATGACTTTAAATGAAACATTTTCTCTCCTTGAAAAAATTGAACTGCTTTGAAAATTACGATCCACTTAATACTCTAAGAAGGAAATATGACAGTATCGTGTCTGCAAAGCAGCAGCCAAGGTAAATAACACGAAATTTGAGCTATAAATAATTCAAATATGGGCCGCATAATGATATTTTCATAGCTGAAATAAGTCTAAATTGAAAAATCAACCTTTTATTTGTCATTAATCAGTCATGTTTTCGACACATAATAAAAACTTTAATTAAATGTAAATAGTATAAAAATACTCATATTTACATGCAACTTTGATTTTCACTATGACAGAATCATGAAAAATGGAACCATGTTGGCTGCTGTCGACCTTGGGTCAAACAGCTTTCGCCTAGAGATTTGTCGCTACAGCCATGGCTTGATTCAGCGTTCAGAGTACATCAAGGAAGCCGTGCGTCAGGGCAGTGGATTGGATGAAGAACGCAACCTGAGCACGCAAGCCATGGAGCGTGGCTGGGAATGTCTGGCGCGTTTTGCTGAGCGATTGGCGGGCTTCAAACCCAATGAGGTCAGGGCAGTGGCAACCCAAACCTTGAGAGAAGCTAAAAACAGACATGTTTTTTTGGCCAAAGCCCATGAGTTACTTGGTTTTCCTATTGAAGTTGTCTCAGGGCGCGAAGAAGCCCGCCTTATCTATCAAGGTGTTTCGCATTTTTTACCGCAAACAGATGAGCGCCGCTTGGTGATTGATATTGGCGGCAGGTCAACCGAATTTATATTGGGTGTCAGGCAAGAACCATCTTTGCTTGAAAGCTACCGACTAGGCAGTGTATCTTCCAGTCTTAAATACTTTGCCCAAGGGGAACTTACCCAGACCGCCTTTCACAAGGCAGAGGTGGCAGCCAAGGCTGTTTTAGAAGAAGCTGTAGAAAAATTCCCCCAAAAAGCGTGGGACACCGCCTTTGGCTCCTCAGGCACGGTCAGCGCCGTGGCTGAAGTCTTGGGTGGCGCTGGTTGGTCCGACACAATCATCACCTTAGAGTCCTTAGACTGGTTAAAGCGCCACCTGATTCGCATAGGGCATACAGACCACTTGCGCATGGAGGGTTTAAAGGAAGACCGCAGAGCGGTCATAGGCGGCGGTTTGGCCATTTTGTATGCGGTGCTGGAGTTGTTTCAAGTCAATGAGTTACAGGTCACCCCGGGCGCTTTGCGCCATGGCTTGCTGTATGACTTGATTGAGCGGGAAGACGACACCAAAGACACCCGCGCAGTCACCGTTTTAGGCTTGCAAAAAGAATTCCAAGCCGACGCCGAGCAGGCCAAAAGGGTCAGCAAAGTCGCTTGCTATTTTCTTCTTCAATTGCAAGCTTCCAAACAGACCAGTCTTGACTGGAACAGGCTCTTGAAAAAACTTGATTGGGCGGCTCAATTGCATGAAATTGGAGCGCAAATATCGCATACCGATTCACACAAACACAGCGCCTATATTTTAGACAACACCGATGCGCCTGGGTTTGCGCTGCATGAGTTGCATAGGCTGAGTTTGCTGGTGCTGGGGCACAAAGGAAAACTGAAGAAATTAGAAACAGACTTCAGTGATGAAGGCTTTGCCTGTCAACTGATGTGTCTGCGGTTAGCCGTGATTGTTTGCCATGCAGGCGGGAACCGGACTATAAAAAACTACAACTTCGCCTGTCAGACAAGCAAGCCAACCGTTTTGAATTAAAGATAGAAGCGCTGTGGCCACAGCGCTTCCCCCAGTCCCAACATCTGTTGCAGCAAGAAGTGATTGCTTGGCAAAAGACCTATTGGGAACTTCAACTCAAGTAGCGTTAACGAACGATTTTGAGCAATTCGCGCTTGCCAGCCTTGTAGGTGAACAAAGTCAAAGCACCATTTTTAACGTCGCCTTTTTCATCAAAAGTGATGTCGCCTGTGACGCCCTTGTAGCCAGCAGTTTTGGCCAACACCGGCAGGTATTTGGCTGGGTCAGATGAATTGGCTTTGACCATCGCATCAACCATTAAGTTGACTGAGTCATAGACATAAGGCGCATAGATCTGTACGTCAACATTGAAACGCTTCTTGAATTTCGCCTTGAATGCAGCGCTTGATTTTTCATCAATGCCACCGGCTTCAGCGCAAAAAACTTGGTTGTTACCAACCGCATCGCCACCGAGTTTGATGATTTCATTGGTACAAATACCATCACCACCGACAAACTTGGCATTCAACCCCAGAGACTTCATTTGCTTGATCATGGGACCGGCAACCGCATCCATGCCACCAAAGAACACCAAATCGGGTTTTTTACCTTTGATTGTGGTCAAAATGGCGGTGAAATCGGTGGCTTTGTCGGTGGTGAATTCACGACCCACCACAGTGGCACCAGCTGCTTTGGCGGCTTTTTCAAATTCGTCAGCCACACCCTGGCCGTAAGCGGTACGGTCATCAATCACCGCAATGTTTTTGGCTTTGAGTTCACCAATGGCAAAGCGGCCCAAGGTGCCACCTAAATGCACATCGTCAGCCACCACGCGGAAGGTGGTTTTGTAACCTTGCGTGTGAACTTGGGGTTGGTCGATGAAGGCGAAATTTGGGGAATGCCTGCGTCGCTGTAAATTTTCGAAGCAGGAATGGAGGTGCCGGAATTCAAGTGGCCGATAACGCCATTGACTTTGGAGTCAACCAATTTTTGCGCAGCAGCCGTCCCTTGCTTGGGATCGGCAGCATCATCCTCGGCCAAGAGTTCAAACTTGACTTTTTTACCGCCGATAGACACGCCTTTGGCATTGAGTTCTTCAATCGCCAAACGCGCACCGTATTCATTGTCTTTACCCAAGTGGGCAATAGCGCCACTGAGTGGCGCAACATGACCAATTTTGATGACTTCTTGCGCCATGCTCAAAGAGGACATAAGGCCTAAGACCAAGGCAGTAATTAATTTAAGTTTCACAGGGAATCTCCAAAAAATGATGAAGCCATAAGATAACCCAAAAGTTCAAACTCTATAGCCTATTGACAAAAAAATCAGGGGAGTTTGGGGGTTTCCCCCAAATGCTCGCGGATCACATCGTCTACCGACTGACGCAATAACTCGGGTATCAATTGAGCCAATTGGGTTTCCACTCTTTCAATCACCTTCTGGGCTAAGGCTTCTTGATCGAGCAGATCGGCTGAAAGCCCAAGGTCTTTGCCGGCTACAGGCGCGTTCGCCCAAGGCAACACGGCTGGGCGCAAACTGCCATTGATTTGCACAACCTCGGTCAGCATGGGCACGGGGGATTTGATGATGTCGGGGCGAGTCATGACGCAACGCTTTTTGCATTGAGGTCATGCTTGACCAAGGTATAGCCTCGTTGGGAATAGGTTTTCCATCGTTCGCGGGCATGGGTTTTGTCTTCTTCAGCTAAACCAACCACTTCAATTACCCTCTCAAAGGTCTCATAACCTTCAGGCATAGACGGCGCCAAATTGAGCAATATCTCATGGTGTGGCAGGGGTACGGTTACTTGCTTAGTGTCTGCTTCATAAGGCTGCAAAACAACGCAACTCAATTGAGTTTTGGTGAGGTCATCTGTAGACCAGCAATGCGCAATGAATGAATGAGCTGAAAATGTCCAAAGGGCTTCATCAAGGCTTTGCAATTCCTCGGGGGGCCCCGACACCACCACCCGCGCTTTGGCTTGGCTGGCTTTTCGCAATATCCGGCAGACGTAATTCATTTTGTCCGGCACATTGAAATGAAAAGCCACTTCAGTCATTTTTTGGCAATGGCTTGTTGGCTGACCAAATAGGACAACAGTGCAGGTACGGGACGCCCCGTCGCGCCCTTGGCCGCCCCGCTCTTCCAAGCTGTACCAGCAATGTCTAAGTGAGCCCAAGGAAAATCAGTGGCAAAGCGTTGCAAAAATTTAGCTGCTGTAACTGATCCTGCTGAACGGTCGGCGATATTGGCCACATCGGCGAAATTGGACTTCAAACCTTCCGCATATTCTTCGTCCAAAGGCATGCGCCAGCACAAATCTAAGGTGCGCTCTCCAGCAGCAAGCAGTGCGCCAGCCAATTTTTCATCCGTCGCATACAAACCGCTACGCAAATGGCCAAGCGCAATCACACAGGCGCCGGTCAACGTAGCGATGTCGATCACGGCGCTGGGTTTGAAACGCTTGGCATAGGTCAGGGCATCACACAAAATCAAACGGCCCTCGGCATCGGTGTTCAAAATCTCAATNGTTTGGCCGCTCATGCTGGTCACCACATCGCCAGGTTTCAAGGCTTTACCACCTGGCATGTTTTCACAGGCGGCAATCAGCCCCACCACATTGATGGCCGGCTGCAGCAGCGTCAAAGCTTCGAAAGTTCCCAGCACACTGGCGGCACCGCACATGTCGAACTTCATCTCATCCATACCTGCGCCGGGCTTGAGGGAAATACCACCGGTGTCAAAAGTGATGCCCTTGCCCACCAAAACGGTAGGGGCTTGTGAATCTGCCGCACCTTTGTATTTCAAGACGATAAAACGCAGCGGCTGAGCCGAGGCTTGGGCGACTGCAGCAAACGAGCCCATGCCCAATTTGGTCACCTCTTTCAAGCCCAGCACTTCACAAGACACCCGGGAATGCTTGGCGATTTGTTTAGCGACCTGCGCCAAATGGTCGGGGGTTGCATGGTTGGCCGGACGGTTGCCCCACTCACGAGCCAAGCTCACGCCGGCGATTTGCGCTTTGGCCAATTCAAATGAGGCTTTCAATGGGGCTGCTTGCGGAACACCCAAAATGATTTTTTTGAAACTCAAGGCCTTGGCGCTGGGCTTGGTAGCGGTGTACACATAAGCAGCATCAGCAGCTGCTTGGGCTGCCACCACCAAGTGCTCGGTCTGGGCGGCTTGCAGCAGCAGCGTAACCGATGACGATTTGGATTTTTTCAAAGCTGTGATGCCCGCAGCCACACCTTGGCGGACATCTTGGGCACGGCCTTTGCCAATACCAACCAGTACCAAACGAAGTGCGGCAAGGCCAGGCGGCTTCCACCAAAGCATGCACTGGCCGGAGGATGAATTGAAATCCCCCGTTTTTTGGGCTTGGTCCAGCATGCTCGAAAGCAGCCCCGGCTCTTGTTTTTGGCCCTCTGCCACCAAGACCAGCAAGGCATCTGTTTTGAGAGTGGCAGCTTTTGCCCAAGAAAGCGATTGGAGTTCAAAGTTCATCATTCAGCCCTTACATTTAAGGCTTATGTTATTCCATTCCACATTCCGCGCTGAGTTGTCGCGCTATTTTTGGGCCACCTCGGTTGTTTTGATCAGCATCGTGATGACCGTGCTTCTGATTCGTACCTTGGGTCAGGCCTCGCGCGGCAATATTGACCCTGGCGAGGTTTCCTTGGTGCTGGGATACACCGTGCTGGGCAATATGCACACCATCATTACCCTGGCTTTGTACATCGCGTCTGTTGCGACTTTGTCGCGAATGTACGCCGACAGCGAGATGGTGATTTGGCAGTCAAGTGGCAAAAGCTCGGTGGGACTGGTCAAGCCAGCATTGCTATTTGCCGCCCCCGTGTTGCTGGTGGTCGCTTTACTGGCACTGCTTGTCTGGCCTTGGACCAATGCGCAAACCCATGAAATTCGTGAGCGCTATGAAAAACGTGGCGATCTCGAGCGCGTCAAGCCGGGGCAATTTCAAGAGTCTGCCAGTGGCAGCCGCGTTTTTTTCATCGATAAAAACAGTCCCTCAGACCTCGAAGGCACACATATTTTTATCGCTGCGCAAGAAAAGGAACTGCAAACCATCACCAGCGCCCAAACCGGTAAAGTCGAGTTCAAAGGTGAAGATCGTTATTTGGTGCTCAAGGATGGGCAACGCATAGAAATCAACCCTCTCAAAAACGAAATCAAGGTCATTGAATTCAAACAACACGGTGCCAAGCTGGGAGACACAGCNNTTGAATTGAGTGAGACAGAAGCCCAATCGTCCATGCCCTGGGATTTGATCAACAAGCCCATCCCTGTCAATTTGGGCGAACTGACTTGGCGTATCGGTTTGGCCTTGGGTGCTTTCAACCTGGTTTTGCTTGGGGTGGCCATTCCTTACGTCAATCCACGCACCGGTAGAACCGGCTCTTTGGTGATGGCTATGCTGACTTTTTTCATTTATTACAACCTCATCAATGTCAGCCGCAATGCGGTGGCCTCTGGCCAATGGGGGATGGCGAGTGCCATGTTGGTTTTGCATGGGCCGGTAGCNGTTCTGAGCTTGATCGGTTTATGGTGGCGCAGNGAGCAGACCCACTGGCTGCAAATCATCTACAAAATTTCTTTTTTCAAGAGGGGCGCTTCTTGAAAACCATTCAACGCATGATCTACACCCAGGTCTTGGCAAAAGTCAGCTTTGCTACTGCAGGTTTTGTGGGCTTNTTTTTCTTCTTTGATCTTGCTGATGAGTTGAANTGGATCGGTAAAGGCATTNGACCGGGTTATTCTTTTGAGCATGCCTTGGCCTATGTCTTTTTAATGGTGCCTGCGCATATTTATGAATTACTGCCCATCACGGTTTTGATAGGCACCATCTTTGTCATGTCCCGATTTGCGCAAAGCTCCGAGTTCACCATCTTGCGCACCAGTGGCATGGGACCCAAATTGGCCTTGCAAAACCTCATGGGTCTGGGCATTGCTTTTGTGGTTCTGACCTTTGTGATTGGAGACTATCTTGCGCCTCAAAGCAGCAGGTTGGCTCAGTTACTTCGCACCCAGTATTTAGGGGTTGCCTATACCCAAGGTGTCACAGGCGCATGGCTGAAAGAAAACCAAGACAAGGGCCATAGCGTGGTGAATGTGCTGTCATTCAATCCGCAATTGGAAATGGGGCAAGTCCGTATTTTTGCGTTTGACGCCACGGGCCGCCTCAGCACCATGATTCGTGCTGAAAAAGCCTTGTTTGAAGACTCAGGCGATGCTTGGCTACTGCAAAATGTNTCNCTTGANCACTTCAACTCNGCACAAAGCGGCATGCAAGCCCTTCACCGTGAGCAACTGGCTGACTTACGCTGGCCAAGCCAAATGAGCCAAGAAATGGTCTCNGTCGCCTTACTCAAGCCCGAGCGNATGGCGACCCTAGANTTGTTTCGCTACATACAACATTTGAGTTTGAACAACCAGTCCTCGCAACGCTATGAAATTGAGTTTTGGAAAAAGATTTTTTATCCTTTAAGTTGCTTGGTCATGGTCTTTTTGGCCCTGCCATTTGCGTATCTGCATTTGCGCAGCACCCCAATCACCAGCGTGGTGTTTTTGGGCATACTGATTGGCATCAGTTTTTTCTTGCTGAACAACGTCTTTGGACATATCGGCAATTTAAATGCTTGGGCGCCGTGGCTGGCGGCAGCCACCCCTGGCATCATCTATATGTTGTTTTCTTTGCTTGCGTTTAGCTGGCTGGTGTTGAGGCATTGATGCGAGCCATTGTTTTGTTTGCCCATGGCTCAAGAGACCCCCTGTGGCACATGCCTATGCAAGCCGTGGCGCAACGGGTCGCACAGCATTTACCCAGTGCCCGCGTGGCTTGCGCTTACCTAGAGTTAAGCAGTCCCAGCTTGGACGCTGCGGTGCAGCAACTGGTCGACGACGGCTGCACCGAGGTCCGCGTGGTGCCTATGTTTTTAGGCGTAGGCAAACATGTGCGCGAAGACCTCCCAAGCATGTTGCAAAGCCTGATCGATCAGCACCCCCTGATCACATTTGAACCTTTGCCAGCGATTGGAGAGCATCCCGACTTACTCGATTTAATGGCGCAAATAGCCATCAAAGGCTGGCAAAACCCAGTTTGACCGAAACGAATTGGCATAATAAAGGCTTTTGATATATCTAAAAAGCCATGAACCTACACCAATTCCGATTTGTACAAGAAACGGTTAGACGCAACCTCAATTTGACCGAAGTAGCCAAAGCTTTGCACACCTCCCAGCCCGGGGTGTCCAAGGCAATATTGGAATTGGAAGACGAGTTGGGTATAGAAATCTTTGGTCGCCACGGCAAACGCTTAAAGCGCATTACCGAACCCGGGCAGCATGTGCTTAAAAGCATAGAAATTATTTTGCGTGAGGTAAGCAACCTTAAGCGCATTGGCGACCAATACAGCGCGCAGGACTCGGGCACTTTGTCGATTGCCACCACGCACACCCAAGCGCGTTATGTGCTGCCCGTGCCCGTGGCCCAACTGCGTAAAACCTATCCCAAAGTGAATGTCAGCCTGCACCAAGGCGCGCCCGATCAAGTCGCTCGCATGGTGATGGATGAAACCGCTGAGATAGGCATTGCCACTGAATCCTTGGTCGACTACCCGGATCTCGTGACTTTGCCTTGCTACGAATGGCAACACGTGCTGGTTTTGCCCAAAGACCACCCTTTGGCAGGGGTGGAAAACCTGCAACTCGTCGATGTAGCAGCCGAGCCCATCATCACCTACCACCCCTCGTTCACGGGCCGCACGCGAATTGACAAGGCTTTTGCCGCAGCGCATTTGACGCCGCGCATCGCTTTGGAAGCGATTGACTCTGACGTGATCAAAACCTATGTGCGCTTAGGGCTGGGTGTGGGCATCGTGGCAGAGATGGCAGTACGCGATGCCTCAGACACTGATTTGGTGGTGCGACCCGCAGGTAAGTTGTTTGGTGTCAATACCGCGCGGGTTGCATTCAAGAAAAGCGCTTACTTACGCAACTTCGTTTATGAGTTTGCCCATCTGCTGAACCCCGATTTAACTGCACAGCGTATTGCCGAGGCCATGGGCAACTGAGCTAACGAAGAGATGCGTAAATGGCTTGCGCCAGTTCGGGCGAAATGCCTTCGACCGTGCACAAATCTTGCACGCTGGCCTGCGCCACACCACGCACCCCGCCAAACCGCTGCAATAACTTAGCTCGCTTTTTTGGGCCCACACCCGCGATATCCTCTAGAGAGCTGCCACCCGTTCGTACTTTGGCTCTTTTCGCCCGCATACCGGTGATGGCAAAACGGTGAGCCTCGTCGCGAATCTGCGCCACCAGCATGAGGGCGGCCGAATCTGCATTGAGGCTGAGTTTGGGTCGCTCGTCGGCAAATACCAACTCCTCCAAGCCGACTTTTCGGCCCTCGCCTTTTTCAACACCCACCAAACG
>JGI25910J50241_10000410_pt1 | contig 14120 bp, 16 predicted proteins | sample LauGreSBDMM110SN_3_FD_50241 | JGI IMG/M metagenome (IMG submission 50241) | reverse complement strand
AGTACATGCGCTTGGCGGCCGCACTCTGGGCCGGCACCGACCCACTGCCCTCCATACCCATGAAAGACCGCGATATTTTTGATTTGTTGGGATTTGACTGAAATGAACCAAGCCAGTTATGTAGCGCGCCGTGGCGAAATAGAACACTATTTTGACCGCACAGCAGCCAAGGCATGGGAGGTACTCACCTCCAATGCCCCGGTGGGGCGCATACGCGCCACCGTGCGCAAAGGCCGCGATGAAATGCGCCACACACTTTTGTCTTGGCTGCCCCAAGACATGCGGGGCTTAAGGCTGCTAGACGCTGGCTGCGGCACCGGCGCTTTGGCACAAGAGGCCATGCTGCGCGGCGCCGAGGTGCTGGCCATCGACCTCTCGCCCACTTTGGTGAATTTGGCCCGCGAGCGCCATGCCCAAGAGCTTTTAAGCAACCCCGCGCTCAGCGCCCAAGGCGGCAGCATCACTTTTTTGTCCGGCGACATGCTCAGCCCCGAGCACGGCGAGTTCGACCATGTGGTGTGCATGGACTCGCTCATCCATTACGACACCCAAACCATCGCCAACGCGGTTGAAGCCCTCACCAAGCGCACCCGCCATTCGGTGTTGTTTACTTTTGCACCGCACTCGCCGCTGTTGGCNACGGCCCATGCCATGGGGCGCTTGTTCCCGCGCACAGACCGCTCGCCCCAGCTCGCCCCGATTCGCCAAACCACTTTGCATGTGTATATCGAGCGCGAGGTGCGCCAACACGGCTGGCGTCCAGGCCAAATGAAGCGCGTCTCCAGCGGCTTTTACACCTCGCAAGCTTGGGAATGGAAGCGCACATGAAGTTTGCCTTTCGCCCCCCCGCATGGATGCAGTCGCTGATGATGCAGTACGTGCCTTTTGCGGACGCAGCGTCGCCAGAGTTGCCGCTGGGTCGTATGTTGCGCTTGGCGATGTTTCAGCTGTCCATAGGCTTGACCATGGCGCTGTTGGTGGGCACCTTGAACCGCGTGATGATTGTCGAATTGGCAGTGCCTGCGGCTTGGGTGGCTATTGCCGTGGCCTTGCCTTTGGTGTTTGCACCGCTGCGCGCCCTGATTGGCTACCGTAGCGACACCCATCCTTCCGCCTTGGGCTTGCGTCGTATTCCTTATATGTGGATGGGCAGTTTGCTGATGTTTGGCGGCTTGGCCATCATGCCATTCGCCCTGATGAACCTGAGCGAGCCCCGCGAAGGCTTTGTACTGGTGGGCCGCATCGGCGCTGTTCTGGCGTTCTTGCTGGTGGGTGCAGGCATACAAATCACCCAAACCGCCGGCTTAGCCCTGGCCACCGACGTTGCCCCCGCAGACAAGCGCCCCCGCGTGGTGGCCTTGCTTTATGCCATGCTCTTGGTGGGTCTCATTTTGGGCAGCGGCTTGCTCAGTCTGTTGTTGGCCAATTTCTCGCCCCTTCGACTGATTCAAGCGGTGCAAGGCTGTGCCACCATCGTCGTCTTCATCAATCTCATCTCGCTGTGGAAACAAGAAGCCCGCAGCGCCAAACGCGGCGCACGCGAACCCGATGGCTTCTCGCAAAACTGGCGCGCCTTCATCGAAGTGCCGCATATGAAGCGGTTTTTGTGGACCGTGGGTTTGGGCTCGGCGGCTTTCAGCATGCAAGACATCGTGCTCGAACCCTATGGCGGCCAAATACTGGGCTTGGGTGTGGGCTCAACCAGCGGCCTCACCGCTTTGAGTGCCGGCGGGGCTTTGCTGGCCTTTGTGCTGTCGACCCGCATGCTGCGCCATATTGACGCNGTCAGGCTGGCNGCCATGGGTGCTTTGCTGGGTTTGCCCGCTTTTGCTTGCGTTATTTTTTCTGCCCCCTTGGGCTCAGCGCTGATGTTTCAAACAGGTGCTGCCTTGATTGGTTTTGGCGGTGGTTTGTTCTCGGTGGGCATGTTGCTGACCGCCATGGAGATGGCTGAATCCAAACACGCTGGCATGGTGCTGGGCGCTTGGGGTGCGGTACAGGCCACGGCCTCGGGTATCGCCATGGCCTTGGGCGGCGTCGCCCGAGACGTGGTCGGGGGATTAGCNACCCAAGGATGGTTGGGCGAAGTGCTGGTCTCCGACGTGACTGGCTACAACTTTGTTTTTCAGACCGAGATGGTCATGATGTTTGTGGTGTTGATTGCTTTGGGGCCCTTGGTCAGCCGTAAGCCGGCTTTGGCCTCAAGGTCTCGAGGTTTGGGGCTGGCAGAACTGCCAGGTTGAATGATTTTTTGTCAGGCGCACTATAAGGAGACTTGCCATGGAAACAGGTGCTATTACCCAGTATGTTGATGTTGCACAAATCGTGCTCTACATGTTTTGGGCTTTTTTTGCGGGTTTGATTTTTTACCTCGTACGCGAAGGCCACCGCGAGGGTTATCCGTTGGACAACGGCCGCGCCGAAGGGGGCCCTAAGCAAACCGGCTGGCCCATACCCGAGCCCAAGGTTTACAAACTGGCTGATGGCCGTGAAGTCTTGGCGCCGGATNNCAACCGCTTAGACAGCACTTACTCGGCGCAACCCACACACAGTTGGTTGGGCGCACCCCTAGAGCCCGTGGGCGACCCCTTGTTGGCGGGCGTGGGCCCAGGCGCTTGGGCAGCCCGTGCGGATGAACCCGACCTCTACCACGGCAACCACATCAAGATCGTGCCTTTGCGCATCGCTGCCGACCATGGCGTCATGTCCCAAGATGTCGACCCCCGTGGTTTACCTGTTTACGGCGCCGACAAGCAGTTGGCTGGCACCGTCAAAGACCTGTGGATTGACCGCGCTGAAATGATGTTTCGCTACCTTGAGGTGAGCCTCACGGGAGGTCAGACTGTATTACTGCCCATGACCTTCTCACGCATCAAATCCAAGGGTGTGTTTGTGGGTGCCATCTTGGCCGGCCAATTTGCCAATGTGCCGCAAACCAAGAGCATGGAACAAATCACCTTGCTCGAAGAAGAAAAAATCACTGCTTATTACGGTGCGGGTACTTTGTACGCCACACCCGAACGTCAGGAGCCCATGTTTTGATAGTCAATCCCCACCACGAACACGAATTCGAGGAGGTGCTGGGGCTTCCTCAAGCCTTGCCTGCCGACGAGCGGCTGNTTTGGCAAGGTGCACCCAGATGGAAACAAGTTGCCATTGATGTATTTCATGTGCGCACCTTGGCTTGGTATTTCGCCGTCATGATGCTGCTGCAAGCCGCCTATTTGCTGGGTGAACCCGAGCGCAATGTGTTCAAGCCCTTGGTGCTGAGCTTTGTGCTCAGCGCCATGGCGCTGGCCATTCTCAGCCTCATGGCTTGGCTGACAGCCAGCACNGCCATGTACACCTTGACCAACAAGCGGGTGGTCATGCGCATTGGNGTGGTGCTGACCCTCACCTTCAATTTGCCTTTGCGCATGTTGGCCGGCGCCTCACTTAAAACCAATGCCGACGGCAGCGGCGATATCGCACTGAAGTTGGCCGGCAACGACCATATCGCTTGGCTCAATTTATGGCCCCATGCACGCCCTTGGGTGCTGCGCCACCCCGAGCCTAGTTTGCGCTGCATTGCCAATGTCAGCGATGTAGGCGAACGCATTGTGCAAGCTTGGCAAGCTGTCAACCCGCACATGCCAGTGATGCTGGGTGACACTGCACCATCCGCCACCGGCACTCGCGCTTCCACTCAAGAAATTGCAACATGAACCCCAGCCTTGCCAACGACGGATTGCCCGGCCGCCACGGCCTTACCGGCTGGATATTTATGGGTTTTTTGGCCAGCGTGGTCTTGGTCGTCGCCGTGCTGCGTGGCCAAGGCATGGAAATCCCGCAAGACCAAAAATCTGTGAGTTGGCAACGCACACTGCGGTTTGAAGACCGTCCCAATGGCGATGTCGCTGTGATGGAGGGCCAATCCGCTGTAGAAATTACCCGCTTTGTGGGTGAGCAAGGTTTTGTGCGCGGTATCTTGCGCACGCTTTCGCGTGATCGCATGCGCCGCGGCATTGGGTCTGGCCCCACATTCGAGCTCATCGGGCACACCGATGGACGCCTGACGCTGCTTGACCCGGCCACCGGACAACGCATCAATCTTGAATCTTTTGGCCCAACCAATATGGCTTCTTTTGCCAAATTGCAACCCGCGCCTGCATCCTCAACCTCAGTATCAGCCTCTCAGGAGTAAACCATGACCACCACCGCAGCGATGGAATTCGATCACGTAGAACTGCTTATAGGCAGTGTGGAAAGCGCCGCGGATGCCAACGCCAAAGCTGTTCGCAACACCGTACTAAGCCCGCGCTTTTACACCACCGACTTTGCCGCCATGGACCGCTTAAATATTGAGTCAGTGCGCGCAGAGTGGGACGTCATGATGAAAGAGTATGAGGGCGATAACAACCACGACCACTTTCAACGCGACGCGCAATTTGCCGAAGAAGTCAAAACCCTGATGCCGCAACTCTCCCCTGAGATGCGTCAAGAATTCCTAGACTTCCTCATCAGCTCGCTGACCTCCGAATTCTCCGGTTGCATTTTGTACAACGAGGTTCGTAAAAATGTCACCAACCCCGACATCAAGCAGCTCATGACCTATATGGCACGAGATGAATCCCGCCACGCAGGTTTCATCAACCAGTCGCTCAAAGACTTCGATTTGGGCATCGACTTGGGGCAACTCAAACGCACCAAGTCTTACACCTTCTTCAAGCCTAAATTCATTTTTTACGCCACCTATTTGTCCGAGAAGATTGGCTACGCCCGCTACATCACCATCTATCGTCAACTCGAAAGCAACCCCGACAAACGCTTTCATCCCATCTTCCGTTGGTTCGAGCGNTGGTGCAACGACGAGTTCCGCCATGGCGAGTCTTTCGCCCTCATCATGCGTTCACAACCCGCCTTGCTGCGTGGCNTCAATTTGCTGTGGATTCGCTTTTTTATTGTGGCGGTCTACGCCACCATGTATGTGCGCGACCATACCCGTCCCTTGTTGCACCAAGCCATGGGATTCAAATCAACCGAATACGACTACGAGGTGTTTCGCATCACGTCGGAAATTGCGCGTCAAGTCTTTCCCGTGGAAGTCGATATCGACCACCCNACNTTCCGCGCTTGCATGACGCGCTTGGTTGATTTGTCTATCGCCAACGCCAAAGCCAAGGAGCGCGGTGGTGTGATGGGCTTGTGGGGTCAAGCGAAAAGCGCCNTAGGTGCTGCTTTCACTTTTGGCCGCTTGTATTTATTGCCTGTCAAGCGCAACACCTTGCCCCAAGAAATCCGGGTTCAGCCGGCCTGGTAAAGCATTTTCAATATGACCGATTTTTTCTCCTCCAGTTTGGGAGCGGCACTNTTTGCCTTGCTCAGTTGGTGGCTGGGCACGGGCGCTATTTTGTGGTTGGTGCGACTGCCCTCGGCAAGTTTTCGCTGGAGCATGTGCGGTTTGAGTTTTTTGCTGGGCTTGGGGCTGTGGACGGCCTCTATCAGCATGCGCTCGCATTCTGTGCTCAACGCCTACATTGGTTTTCTCAGCGTGATTGCCATGTGGAGTTGGCATGAAATGGCCTTTCTCACCGGATGGCTCACAGGTCCGCGGCGTGTGGCGCTCGATGCAGGTTTAAATTTTCGCCAACGCTTTATCCAATCAGCGCAGGTTTTGCTTCACCATGAACTGGCTTTGATTCTCAACTTCGGCGTACTTTTGGTCATGCAGCAAGGCCAACCCAACCACATGGCTTTATGCACTTTTGCCCTGCTGTGGTGTATGCGCTTGAGCGCCAAGCTGAATTTATTTTTTGGCGTGCCGTTTGTGGGTGAGCAGTATTTACCGGTGCACTTACGCTATATCGGCAGCTATTTCAAACAAGCACCTGTCACCTTGTTTTTTTATCTCACCATGGGCGTGTCTTGCATCACTTGGGGCTGGATGGTCTGGGAAGTGGCCAGCGGTTTGGTCTTGGTCAATGCCGCGTGGGTGTTGTTGTCTTCGCTTTTGGGCTTGGCCATCATTGAGCATTTGCTGATGGTGTTTGCCCTGCCCTTGCAAAAACTCTGGGGCTGGGCCATGAAGCGCAGTCCTTATCGCAGTCAAGCACCATCAACCGAATTGTCGGCTCCGGTGGCACTGCCTAACCGTGGGGACCCCGCATGAATGCATTCAGAACCCTGGACGATCGCAGTATTTTCAAAGTACCCCAACAACCGCGCCGCGCCGTCATCATCGGCAGCGGTTTTGGCGGATTGGCCGCAGCCATTCGACTCAGCGTCAAAGGCTATCAAGTTCAAATTTTCGAAAAATTAGACATGGCCGGTGGTCGTGCCTATGTCCACAAACAAGACGGCTTCACCTTTGACGCGGGCCCGACCATCATCACCTTGCCCTATTTGATTGAAGAACTGTTCACGCTGTGCGGCAAACAAATGAAAGACCACATCGACCTGCGTTTGATGTCGCCGTTTTACCGCATCCGCTTTGACGATGGCACGCATTTCGACTACAGCAACAACGAGCAAGCCATGTTGGCTGAAGTTGCCAAATTCAGCCCTGAAGATGTGCAAGGTTTTAAAAACCTGATGAAAGCCTCTGAACAATGTTTTCAGCTGGGTTTTCAGGACATGGGTTTGATTGCCTTTGACTCCGTCACCAAAATTATCAAAGCCATGCCGAAATTGATGCGCATGAAAGCCTGGCGCTCTATTTACAGCATGGTGGCGCAACACATCAAGCACCCCAAGTTGCGCATCGTCATGAGTTTTCACCCCTTGCTGATTGGGGGCAACCCGTTTTCAGTCACCTGTGTTTACTCGCTCATCCATATTTTGGAAAACCGCTGGGGCGTGCACTCGGCCATGGGCGGCACCGGTGCCATCGTGCAAGCACTGGTGAACTTGATCAAAGGCCGCAACATCCCTATTCACTACAACGCCCCTGTCACGCGCATTCGGGTGGAAGAAGGCGCGGCAGTAGGTGTTGAACTGCAGAGTGGCGAGTTTGTGCCCGCCGACATTGTGGTGAGCAACGGCGACGCGGCTTGGACTTACAAGCACCTGGTCGAGCCGCAGCACCGCGCTCGTTGGACCGATAAACGCATTGCCAAAGGTAAATACTCTTCCGGCTTGTTTGTTTGGTACTTTGGCACCAACCGCCAGTACAAGGACGTGCCTCACCACATGATGGTGCTGGGGCCGCGCTACAAAGAACTGCTGCAAGATATTTTCAAGAACCACCATTTGGCCAAAGACTTCAGCCTGTACTTGTACCGACCCACGGCCACTGATCCCTCGCTGGCCCCCGAAGGTTGCGACAGTTTTTATGTCTTGTCGGTGGTCCCCAACCTGAGCAGCGGCACCGATTGGCCCGCCGTCACCGAGCAGTACCGCCAAGCCATTGCCACGGTGTTGCAAGACTCGGTATTGCCCGATTTAAACCAACATGTGGTCAGCTCCAAAGTTTCTACACCACAAGATTTTCAAGACCGTCTGTGGTCTTACCAAGGCGCGGGTTTTGGCTTGGAGCCCGTGCTCACCCAAAGCGCTTGGTTTCGCCCACACAACCGCAGCGAGGATGTGGAAAATTTATTCATGGTGGGTGCCAGCAGCCAGCCCGGCGCGGGTGTTCCCAGTGTGTTGATGTCTGCCAAATTATTAGAAGAGGTTGTGCCCCATGCCTTTGCCGTTCACTGACCAAGCTGAAAACGATTTAGACGCCTGCGTCGAGATGATGCGCGGCGGCTCCAAAACTTTTTTTGCAGCCAGCCGTTTNTTACCCTCACGTGTGCGCTCGGCCGCCATCGCTTTGTATGCGTTTTGCCGAGTGGCCGACGACATGGTCGACCAAGGCGGTGTGATCGAAGACAGTTTGCGGGTTTTGCATCACCGCCTGGACCTCATGTATGCCGGCACACCCATGAACACCGTGGAGGACCGCGCCCTGAGCATCGTGGTGCACCGACACGCCTTGCCGCGCCATTTGCTAGANGCTTTGCTCGATGGTTTTGCCTGGGACGGTCACGGCAGGCAGTATGAAAGCATGGAAGATTTGCACGGCTATGCCGCACGCGTGGCGGGCAGTGTGGGCGCGATGATGTGCTGGATCATGGGTCCGCAGCAGGCCTCCACCTTGGCGCGTGCCTGCGAGCTGGGTGTGGCCATGCAGCTCACCAATATCGCCCGCGATGTCGGTGAAGATGCGCGCAACAAACGTGTTTATTTGCCTTTGGAATGGATGCGCGAAGAAGGATTGAACCCACAAGAATGGCTGGCCAAGCCCACACTCAACCCAGCGGTGCAAAACGTGATCAGCCGTGTGCTCGTTGAGGCCGACAGTCTTTACAAACGTTCCACCGCTGGCATTGCCGAATTACCGCGGGACTGCCGCTCGGCCATTTTGGCCGCCGCTTTGATTTACGGCGAAATTGGCAACGAACTGCGCCGTTGTGAATTGGATTCTGTGAACCACCGCGCAGTGGTCAGCGGTTTTCGCAAAGCGGTTTTGCTGCTACAAGCACGTATAAAAGCGGGTTGGATATTTACCCAACGCAACCCNCCACTGCCTCTGGCAGGTATTGCTTACTTGGTCGAGCAGTGCCAAGACACCGCCTCATCGCGCTTGGCCTTGAGTGGTTTCCCCAACCGCGCCATGCCCCAGCGCATCGAATGGATGCTGTCNTTGTTTGAGAACCTAGAGCACAGTCGCTTAGAGAAAAAACCAAAAAACTTATAACTGAACGCCCTTGGTCAAGGCGCCGTCAACCACCAAGTTGGTGCCGGTCACAAAACTGGCCACGGGGCTGGCCAAAAACACCACCGCATTGGCNATTTCTTGTGGCGTGCCCATGCGGCCTGTGGGGTTCATGCCCAAAGCCACTTTAAAGAAATCTGGGTTGCCGGTTTCGATTTGACTCCACACACCGCCTGGGAAATAAGTGTTGCCAGGCGAGACGCTGTTGGCGCGAATGCCTTTGCCCGCCAAGTGGTAAGCCAACCTTGGGTGTAATGCACCAAAGCGGCTTTGAAAGCACCATAGGGGCCAGAGGCGAAATCGATCTCGCGCCCCGACACGCTGGAAATCGTCACGATAGCAGGGTGCTGGCTTTTTTCTAGGAAGGGCATGGCGCTGTCGACCAAGCGCACACTGCCCATGAGGTCCACCTCAAAGCCTTTTTTCCAGCTCTCTTCGTCTGGTGAAAGCGCCAATGCACTCACATTGGCCACCACAATGTCTATGCCACCCAAGTCGGCCGCTGATTTTGCAACCCAGGCTTTCAAACTGTCCGCGTTGCCCACATCCGCCACCGAGCCAATGACTTTGCTGCCGGTTGCCGACATGGCTTTGGCCGCCTCGGCAACTTCAGCAGCATTGCGCGCACAAAAAGCCACGCTGGCGCCTTCTTTGGCCAAGGTTTCAGCAATCGCCCGCCCTATGCCTTTGGTGCCGCCTGTGACGAGTGCGCGCAAGCCCTTGAGTTGCATGTCCATGGTGTGTCCTTGGGTTGTGTTGAAAAAAACTGGCTGAATCAGGGCGTGCTGCTGACACCGGTGTATTCGCTGACGGTGTCCAAGTCGGTGAGGTGTTCGCGGGGAATTTCACCGGTGATTTGCCCGCGCTTGATAACCATCACGCGCTCTGACACCGAGGCAATGAAGTCTAAGTTTTGCTCAACCAAGATGATGGTGAGAGAGCGCTGCTTACGCAACACAGTGAGGGTGTCGGCAATCTCATCGATGATGGAGGGCTGAATGCCCTCGGTGGGCTCATCGAGTAACAGCAACTGAGGGTCGCCTGCCAAGGCGCGCGCCAAGGCCAAGAGTTGTTGCTCGCCCCCCGACAAAGAGCCGCCCATGCGCTCCAGCAAGGGCTTTAAGCGCGGAAAGTTGTCCAGCAAGGTGTCGATATCTTGGGCTGAAGCACGCCCGCGTTTGACCCAGCCCATGCGTAAGTTGTCGGTGACGGATAAATTGGGAAATATTTCACGCCCTTGCGGCACATAAGCCATGCCCAGTTTGGCACGTTGGTTGGGGGCCAAGCGGCTGACGTCTTGGCCGTTGAATTGAACACGGCCTTGGGTGGGCAACAAGGCACCGATGATGCTGCGCAGAAGCGTGGTTTTGCCCATGCCGTTGTGGCCCAAAATGCCCACNGCNTCNCCNGCGGTGATGTGCAAATCGATACCACGCAGCACCGGAATGCTGCCGTAGCCTGCGTGGAGCTGTTGAATGTCGAGCATGCAGGTTCTTTCTGATTAAGCGGCTTTTTTGCCCAAATAGACTTGGCGCACCGTGGGGTTGTTCATCACCGCATCAGGCAAGTCTTCGGTGAGGATGGCACCTTGGTGAAACACAGTGACCATCTTGGCGATCATGCGAATAAAACTCATGTCGTGCTCCACCACAATCAAGGCGTGGCTTTTGTTGATTTCCAAAATCAAGTCGGCGGTGCGACGCACCTCTTGGTCACTCATGCCGGCAGCGGGCTCGTCTAACAAAATAAGCCCAGGGTCTGCGGCGATGACCACAGCCAACTCTACCCACTGGCGCTGCCCATGCGCCAGCATGCCGGCGGTGGACTTTTGCAGATTGGTCAAACCCACTCGCTCTAGGGTGTCGCGGGTGACTTCCAAGGCTTTGGCCTTGGGATACACACGGCAAGCGGATAACCACACGTTTTCCCACACCGACAGGCCATTGAACAAACTGGGCACTTGGGTTTTGATGCCAATGCCCAAACGCGCGGGCACATGCGGCTGGCAACCGGTGATGTCTTGGCCGCGAAACAGCACTTGGCCCGAGGTGGGGCGTAACTGACCGGTGAGTTGCTTGAAGAAAGTGCTTTTGCCCGCACCATTGGGGCCGATGATGCAACGCAGTTCACCGTCGCTGAGTTTGAAATTGACGTCGCGGGTGGCATGCACACCACCGAAGCGCATGTTCAAGTTGCGGGTTTCAATCAGGGGCACAGTGCTCATGCGTCTTCTCCCTTGGCGACTTTTTTACCAAAGAGCTTTTGCAACACATCGCCCAAACTGGGGATGATGCCTTTGGGCACCAACAACACAAACACCACCAAGATCACACCCAAGACCAAGTTGGAATTGAAGGTCTGCTGTGTGCCGATTTGGGTGGTTAACCACTGTATGGCCATGCATCCGATGATGGGGCCGACCAAGGTACCCAAGCCGCCCACGATGACCCACACAATGATTTGTGCTGACTGACCCAAGCTGAACACAGTGGGACTGGTGAAGGAGCCCCAGTTGGCAAAAAAGCAGCCTGACAGCCCCGCAATACAACCACCCACGGTGAACGCAAACAACTTGAATGCCCGTGCATCAAAGCCCAGCAAAGTAGCGCGTTGTTCGTTTTCTTTGATGGCCACAATCACATGCCCAATGCGTGAAGAGATGAGCCAGCGCAAACCGCCGTAAATAGCGATCAAACTGAAAGCACACAGGTAAAAGAAAGTGACGGCGTCCAAGGGGTCTTCAGGGTTGCCAGGGAAATTGATGGAGGGTATGGCCGGTATGCCGTTGAACCCGCCCAAAGGTGCGTTGCCTATGCGCCACTCGGGGCCTGCGGTGGAATTGACCGAGCTGAAAAAAATCAAACTCACTGTGAGGGTAATAACGCCCATGTACACATCGGAGAGGCGACCATAAAACATAAAGTAGCCCAGCAACACAGCAAACATACCCGGCAAGGCGATGGCCAAAAGCACAGGCAAGGTGCTCTCGCCCATGTTGACCACAGCCAAGGCGTAGGTGTAGGCGCCCAAGCCAAAAAACGTGGCTTGCCCAAAGCACAAAATGCCCGAGAAGCCCCAAATAAACGCTTGGCTGATGGCCAAGATGGCCATCACCACATAAATGGTGATTTGTATCAAAGCGAAGTCGTCCACCCATTGGGGAATCGCCAAGGTAGCCATCACCCCTAGCAACATCACCAACACAGCACTCCAGGGGGATTCTCGAAAAGCGGTCACAACGATCCTTTGAAAAAGCGTCCAGTAATGCCTTGGGGCAGCATGCGCAACATCACCACGGCGGCAATGAACAGCGCGACTTCACCAAACACCGGCGTGGTGATGAAGGTGGCCAACTGGTTGATCAGGCCAAACAAAGCAGACGCCGAGACGGTGCCAGCCAAAATAGAACTGCCCCCACCAATGACGGTGATGAAGGCCTTGGCAATGAAAGAGCCGCCCATGGTCGGCACCACCCCAGACACGGGCGCCAGCAAGCCACCGGCCAAGCCCGACAAAGCCGCACCCACGGCAAAAGTAATGGAATAGACCCGCGTAGGGCTGATGCCCAGCACATCGGCCATGCGGGGTTTTGCATGGTGCCGCGAGCGATCAAGCCCCAATCGGTGCTTCGCAAAACCCAACGAATCGCCAACAACAGCAGCACGGCAATGACAATCAACGCCATGGTGTACAAACTGACCGAATAAGCACCTATAGAGAAACTGCCCTCTGGCGTAGAAACGCCTGAAGTGGTGTTGCCAATGAGGGAGGTGACTAAGCCCACGCACAACAGCGACAAGCCCCAAGTGGCGAGCATGGTGTCGACCATGCGGCCATAGAGGTGACGAATGATGAGCCGTTCGACCACGATGCCAAACAGCCCCACACAAATAGGCGCGACCACCAGCATGGCAACCCAAATATTGACGCCTGCCTTGGTCGCAAAAATAGCGCTGTACGCGCCCAACATCAAAAACTCGCCGTGCGCGAGATTGATGACGCGCATCATGCCAAAAATAACCGCCAACCCTGATGAAATGATCACCAGGGTGGCGATGGCGTACAGGACCTGTACGGAAACAATCAGTGCCAGATCCATGTACGCCTTCTCTCTTTCAATCTCTCAAACCATCAACCGTGTTTAAACCTTGATGACGAACTGCTTATTTTCAGCAGGGTTCTTCTTGAGGTTACACACCGAGCTGGTGTCTGATGGCGCTTGCTGCGAAAACGTTTGAAGAATGTCGAGCTTTTTGTTTTTCACTTCAGCCAAGCTCACATCCAAAATACAGTGGTGTGATGCGCCATCGACGGTGACCTTGCCGCTAGGCGCTGCAATGCTGATGCCGCTCTCCATGGCTTCGATGACTTTCATGCGGTCTATGCTGCCGGCTTTCTTGACAGCTTCGGCCCACAGCTTGAAGCCTTGGTAAGTGCCCATGGCCAACTCGGTCACGTTGGGGTAATCGGCACCAAAACGCTTTTGAAAGGCCGCCAAGAAAGTTTTGTTTTCTGGTGTGGCGATTTTCTGGAAGTAGTTGTAAGACAAGACCATGCCGTTGCACTCTTCAGGCGCCAACACGATTTGCTCGTTACCCACGGAGAAAGTGGAAGAAGCCATAGGAATCTTCTTCAACATACCTGCTGCGCCCCATTGGCGATAGAAGGACATGTGTGCGCCACCGACCAAAGCAGACATCACGAAGTCGGGTTTGGCGGCTTCAATTTTGGCGATGGTGGGGCCAAAGTTGGTGACATCCAAGGGGAAGAATTCGACGGCTTGAACGCTGCCGCCGCCTTCGGCAACATATTTTTTGACCCACTCTGAAGTGATTTGGCCGTAGTTGTAATCAGCTGCAACGATNTAGACCTTCTTGCCCCATTTTTTCATGGAGTAAGGAATCAGTTTTTGCACGGTTTGCGCAGGTGTTACGCCGGTACAGAAAGTGTTGCGATCGCAAACGCCGCCTTCGTACTGGGTGTTATAAAAATACAAAGTTTTGTTTTTGGTCAGCACNGGGCGAATCACTTCGCGTGAAGCGGAGGTGATACCACCATGCACCACAGCAACCTTGTCTTTCAAGGCCGCCATTTGNGCGTACTCGGTGTACTTTTGCATGTTCGACTGTGAGTCATAGTTGATCAAAGCCACTTTTTTGCCCAGCAAGCCGCCAGCCGCGTTTTGCTCTTCGATGGCCAAGGTCAATGCGTCGACCATGGGCTTGCCATAAATGTCCAAGCCACCCGACAAATCGTGGATGCTGCCCACTTTGATGTCGTCAGCGGCCAGGGCTGAACTGCCGTACATGCCAGCGGTGCCGGCTGCAATGCCACCAGCGGTGGTCTGAATAAACTTTCTGCGGTCCATGATGTGTTCCTCTTT
>JGI25910J50241_10000361_pt1 | contig 14851 bp, 17 predicted proteins | sample LauGreSBDMM110SN_3_FD_50241 | JGI IMG/M metagenome (IMG submission 50241) | reverse complement strand
CCGTTGTTGAGATAGGGCGAGAGAAGTGAGTGGGCAAGATGCCAATTGGATTCGAGCATCGCGTCTTCGTGCTCACCGAATGTTGGCAAGATTTCGTTGACGAAGTAGTGCAAGCGAGCGAGTGCACCTTCGCGAGTGGTGGCCCACAAGCCAGTGGGCTTTACACCCCACACGTTGGATGGCAGATCGTTGAGTACTTGATGATCGATGTCGTCGAGGGCGTGCACTTGAGGTACGGGCCAACGGTCATGCCCGGTTTTTGGTGGCGGGAGGCGGTTGTCTTCGTCAAAGTTCCACTGGCCACCAACGGGTTGATCGCGTTTGTCGCCCTCCATGAGGTATTCATATCGCTTGCGTTGCCAGCGATAGAAATCTTCCATCTTCATTGACTTCTTGCCCTCGGCAAACTTGGCAAAGTCGGTGGGGTGACAGAGAAATTGGTTGGATGCAGTGGTTTGAATGCCGAGTGACGAGACAAGTTGACGAGCGGTGTAACTGTTTGGCTCGGTGACGTCTATGTGAGTGGGCGAGAACTCAGCAATGTGGTCGGCAACACCCTGACGCATGGTGGGGCTTTTGCGATAGTCAACTTGGAAGCCCTCTTGCTCGAGAGTGAGTGCAAATCGGCGCATGGAAGTGACGAGAAAATGGGCGCGCTGTATGTGCCAGGGACGAGATGCGATTTTGCCCGATGACTCGATAATGAGGACGCGATGCGTGTTGGGCTGTGCTGCTTGGAGCGCACCAATATTGCGATTGAGCTGATCGCCAAAAACCCAAACGGTGCGCAGCTGGGCCGACATCGGTACCAATGTAGAACACGTATCAAGCTTTGGTGGGGTTCGCGACCGAATTCATACCGATTTNGCTAATGGGGAAAGCACAATTTGGCCCATGATCATTCCCGTTAAAGACGAGTGTTACTGTTTGTTAGCAGTAATTAACTGTGAAACACCATACCAACATTGAAAGGCAATCAACATGCTCAGGAAACTGAAATCATTGGGATACAGCGCGAATCTTTCGTACGCACTGGGATTCTTGTCAGTAATTGCAAGTATCGCCATTTGGTTCACCCAAGGTGGAACAGACGGTGGAGAAGCAGGCGCATCAGGCGAGCGTTTCGGAATCTTCATTGGCCTTTGGGCACCGACATTTATGTCGATTGGAAACGGAATTGACAATTTGTCAGACGGCAAATAGTCGCTAAGCAATAAATACGAAGTACAAGTAAGTCCAAAGTTGAATTAGAGTCGAGCGACGCTTGCAATGAAAACTGCGAGCGTCGCTCCGACAACAACTATTGGCGCGATAAATCGCTGAAGAGAGTTCATGCTCTTAGTTAACCAGACTTTTCACCCTCGGTAGGGTTCCTTCAAGAAAATAGTGCTGGAATAAAAAATGGTGCCTGAGCCGCAAATTGCGACCCAGACACCATTTGTGTCACTGCGTGACGTAACTACTTAGTGGCTGTCGCCCGAGCGTGCCTTGGCGATGCTGAGAATCATCAAACCGTAGAGTCCCTTTGCCGTGATGTCGGCAACGGTGTACGCAATTTGACGACCTGCTTCTGCGCCATCACTTACGGTGAAGACAACTGGGATCAAGTATGCAATTGGGTAGACCAACCATGTGACAAGAAGAATTCTCGTCGCGTTGGTGATCGACTGGGAGACGGCGCCGGTTTCACGTGCCTTAGCAGCCTTGAGCTCACCGCTAAGTGTGAACAAGATGTAAGCAAATGGAATCATTGCAAGTACCCAGTAGAGCCACTTGGTGTTTTCAACCGCAGAGACTTCGCCTGGGTATCCAAGGGCGATCATCAATGCGCTTGCTGGAACCAATGTTGTCAAGAGCTTCTTGCGGCGCTCGGCGGTTACACCGAGGACGATAAGCAATTCATGACGAGCAATGGAACAGTGATCAGCCAGTCGGCGTATCGGTAGCCCTCGTTGACAGTGCCTTCTGCCCAACCACTCCACATGCGGAAGTAGTGGTATCCAGCGATTCCAACGACAACAGCGGAAACTGCAACACCATTTCGGTACTGCTTCGCAACGCTATTGAGTTGGGTAAGGAAGTAAACGAACGCGCCGAGCATGACCGCTGTTCCGAAGGACAGGGTGTTGTAGACGAGTAGGTTCATTTGTGCATCTTCTAACACTTGCTTCATAATTTGAGTGCCTTTCGGTTAGTTGTAATTCCATCCTCAGATTAGCCATAAACAGCGTGGTGGGCAAGGTTTGTGCTGGCAGTTTCAGGCCCAGCACCACCAGTTAGGGGTTCGCCGAGAGATTAAAGGGTGATCGTTAAATGGAAAATCTCAGCGGCGAGACATAGCGGACGAGATTTCTGCCGCAGTTTTCACCAACAAGGGAAGAAATTCTTCGACAATCTGCTTCATAGACACTCGGCCCGATTGAGTGCCCACATTGATGGCAGCGATAGTTCGTCCCGTCTTGTCATGGATAGGCGCCGCGATTGATCTCACCGTCTTCGAGTTCTTGATCAAGTAGAACCCACCCTTGTTGGTGGATTTTGACGAGGGCTTTTTGCAGGTCTTCCTTATTCGTCAATGTTTTATTTGTCATTTTTGGCATTGGTGCCGCTTTGACGAAGGCTTTTTGCTCTGCCGGTGGGAGGTCGGCGACGATCATGCGACCCATTGACGTAACGAGGGCAGGCAGGCGCGAGCCGAGAGAGAGTCCAATGCGCATGATTCGTTTCGTCGGCATTCGTGCGACATAGACGATGTCGAATTCGTCTAACACTGCAACTGATACCGATTCATTGATTTGAGCAGATAGCGCTTCCATGAATGGTTGGGCGATGTCGCCGATTTGGGCCGAAGAGAGGTATGCATATCCGAGATCTAAAACCCTGGGGGTCAGTTCAAATTGGCGGCCGTCGGTGATGACATAGCCGAGTTTTTGCAGGGTATGGAGACTGCGTCGCACGGTTGCTCTAGTAAGACCAGTGAGTCGAGCGGCATCGGCCAACGTAAGAGACGGATGTTCGGCCGAAAAAGCGCGAATGACGAGTAATCCTCGGGCCAAAGATTGAACGAAATCTCTAGAAGTGTCCGTTTCGTTTGACAATGTAGATTGCCTCCTGTAAGAATGTTCTACAAGCGTACAGCTGTACGCACAGCGAACACAAGTCAATCTGGGGGGTTATGACTTACAAGACAATTTTTGGTTCTTTGAGCAAGTACGAAAAAGGCCACATTGACATCATCGACGATGATGCNAAGCATTATGTCTTTTCAAATATGTTTGAAGTAGCGAACAAGTCTCAGCCATGGGAAAAAGTAGCTGTCGGCATCAATCAAGAATATGTGCTGGAAGCAATCCGTGCCGAGGGTAAAAGCGGTTGGTTTACGTGCGACCATGACGAAACAGTGTTGTGCATGGATGGAAGTGTGCGCATTGACTACGTGAAGCTTGACAAGCCACTTGCGCAATCAGGAAAAGGTGGATCAATTGCAGTGAATGGTGATCCCGTAGGAAAGAAAATGGGACACGTTGTCTTGCAACAAGGACATCAGGCTTTATTGCCAAAAGGAAGTGCCTATTCATTTACGGCTAAAACAACTGGAGTACTACTTCAGCAGACGATTGTTGGTGACCTCACCAAGCAACGCTGGGCCCAGATTTGTCTGAGTTAAAGGAGAACATGTCATGACAACAGCACATGCATCAGAAGTAAATACAAGTGGACCGAATGAATTTGGTTATAACAACTACGCACTTGGCAATTTTAGTTTCAGGCGCGACGAATACTTTGCGCACGTGACCTGGCCAACTGGTTCGCACACAATCAGCATTGACGATTTCTTGCGCGCATTACAACGCGATTGCGCATGGGACTTTTTCTATGGCACAGTCAACTTCGATCACGTAGTTGGAACAATCAATCACTACGGCAACGTTGATTTATTTGCTGGTCGATTTAATGCGGCCTTTAGAAAAGCAGAGATTGATTATCTGCAGAATTTTGAGACACCGGTCATTCGCAACACGTTTCATACGATGCTCGACAATTGGACCAACTCAACATTTGATCCTTTTGCAAGTCCTGCCGAAACACAGGCCCCATGGGGCAATAAGTCGGGTAGTAATACTGAAGCAGTGACCCGTAGGCGTGTCGCTGCACAACGCATGGTGGGTGTGCAAGGCGATGAACAAATTCGGAGTGACGCAACCGGACACCCAATCAATCGAATGTTTGAAGATGTGCCGCAGAGCGAACCAGAAGTGCATGCAGAGCCTGGCTTTGAAAGCGAGATCGCTGCATTCAATTTGTTTGCATACCTCTCACGTTCAAACGTGACATGGAATCCATCGGTCGTGAGCGTGTGCAAAGAAAGTCTGTACTGTCCAACAACCGAGGAATACATTTTGCCAATCGTCCACGGCAATGACCGCGTTGAATGGTTCATTCAGTTGTCAGATGAAATTACGTGGGACGTGGCCGACCGTGAGACTGGTTCGCCACGAGCAAAGGTTGTGATGAAAGCTGGAGATTGCGCAGCAATGCCCGCTGATATTCGCCACCAGGGCTTTAGTTCTAAGCGTTCGATGCTGTTGGTATGGGAGAACAACTCAGCCGATTTGCCTGACTTGATCGCAAGCGGCAAAGCACCTCAATATCCGGTCACGTTCTAGAACGAATTTTGTGCAAAACCAGCTGTTTATCAACGGTGAGTTTGTTGATGCTGTTGGAGGAAATCGTCTTCCAGTTTTCAACCCTCATGATGGCTCAGTTATTACCGAAATTGCCGAGGGGCGTCAGGCAGACATTGATTTAGCCGTTGCTGCGGCAAAGGCGGCATTTCCTAAATGGAGAGCGACACCAGCAGCAGAACGTGGGCGGCTGTTGCTCAAACTTGCTGACGCACTTGAATCAAATTTGGAAGAGTTTGCGCAATTAGAAAGTCTGAATACGGGTCACCCAATCAAAGACTCGAGATTTTTGGATGTTCCGCGAACTGCCGCTTGTTTTAGATATTTCGGAGGCATGGCCGACAAGATTCAGGGCGACGTTATGCCAGTTGAAACTGGATTTTTGAATTATGTCGTTCGCGAACCGCTTGGAGTGGTTGGCGCAATCGTGCCCTGGAATTTTCCATTGATGTTTTGTAGTTGGAAGATGGGTCCAGCACTTGCTGCCGGTAATACATGTGTGCTCAAGCCCAGCGAACTGACTCCGCTCACCAGTTTGAGACTTGCTGAATTGATGCGCGAGATTGGATTCCCAGCAGGCGTCGTCAACATCGTGCCTGGTTTTGGTAATACAGCAGGCGAGCGACTTGCGAGTCATGACGATGTTGCAAAGATTGCATTTACTGGTTCGACAGTAACTGGTCGAAAAGTTGTTGAATACTCGGCAGGCAATTTGAAGCGCGTACAACTTGAGCTCGGTGGCAAAGGTGCCAACATCGTTTTTAACGACGCAAATATTGACGCAGCAGTTAATGGAAGCGCATTTGCAATTTTCCACAATCAAGGTCAAGCATGCATTGCCGGTAGTCGATTGATTTTGCAAGAGGGCATCGCTGAAGAATTTGTGAACAAGTTTGTGAAACTTGCCAAGTCGATCAAATTGGGTAACCCACTTGATGCAACGACCGAGATGGGTCCGCTTACATCCGCGATGCATCGAGACCGAGTTCTTGATTACGTAAAGATTGCAATTAGTGAAGGTGGCGAGATACTTGCTGGGAGGAACAGCGCCTGACGAACCAGAACTTCGCAACGGTTGCTATGTGTTGCCGACTGTTGTCAGGGTGCGCGATAACAACAGTCGTGTGTGTCATGAAGAAGTGTTTGGACCATTTGTCACAGTCACTACTTTTGCAACAGAGCAAGAAGCACTTGACATTGCAAATTCGACTGAATATGGGCTGGGAGGTGGGCTGTGGACCAACGACTTGTCCCGTGCGCATCGCGTTGCATCAAACATCCGCAGTGGCATGGTGTGGATCAATTCATACAAGCGTGTGAGTCCAAACTCTCCATTCGGTGGCACTGGAAAGTCGGGTTATGGGCGCGAGATGGGTTTCGAAGCAATTCGTGAATACACCGAAGCAAAAAGCATTTGGGTAAATGTCGATGCAAAACTCCCACCGTGGTATCCCCGCGAAAAGACGGGTAATTAATGGCCGAGATACTCTCTCTTTCTGACGCAGTAGAAAGTCATGTGCGCGATGGATCGACTATTGCAATGGAGGGATTTACTCATCTCATCCCACATGCGGCCGGACATGAAATCATTCGCCAAGGTCGTCGCAATCTGCATGTCATTCGAATGACGCCGGACATGATTTACGACCAGATGATTGGAGCAGGGTGTGCGGCAAAACTTACATTCTCTTGGGGTGGCAACCCTGGTGTCGGGTCATTGCAGAGATTTCGTGACGCTGTAGAAAATGGTTGGCCACACAAGATCGAAATCGAAGAACACAGTCACGCAGGAATGGCTGCGCGGTATGTNGCAGGCGCATCNGGTCTGCCATTTGGTGTGTTACGCGGTTATGCCGGCACNGATTTGGTGGAGCAAACATCGTCAATCAAAACAATCAAGTGCCCATTCACCGGTGAAGATCTCACTGCAGTTCCTGCCATCAACCCAGATGTCACGTTTATCCATGCACAACGTGCAGACAAAAATGGCAATGTTCAACTCTGGGGATTGCTGGGAGTGCAACGCGAGGCAGTGCTTGCCGCAAAAGCGTCGATTGTGACGGTTGAAGAAATTGTCGATGAGCTTTCTCCAATTGCTGGCTCAATCGTTCTGCCAAGTTGGGTGGTGAGTGCAGTGTGCTGTGTTCCAAATGGAGCACATCCGAGTTATGCAAGCGGGTATAGCGAGCGAGACAACGCTTTTTATAAGGCATGGGATGACATCGCCAAGGATCGAGAATTATTTCTCGAGTGGATTTCGCAGCACATTATTGGTACCGCTGATTTTGCACAGTATTGCGATTCGGTGGGTCTTGGTCGACTGGTGGTAGCAGGTGAATAGCACGCTGAATATCACTACGGACGAATTGATGATCGTTAATGCTGCACGAGCCTTGGGTAATGCGGCTGCTGCCGGCAAAGGTGTGTGCTTCGTGGGTATTGGCTTGCCAAGCACTGCCGCAAACCTTGCACGACGTCTTTATCAGCCAGAACCAGTTTTAATATACGAATCGGGTTGCATTGGATCCAAGCCAACTCGTTTGCCATTGTCAATCGGCGACGGGGAATTGGCCGATACATCCGACTCGGTTGTAAGTGTCCCCGAAATTTTTGCATATTGGCTGCAAGCAGGACGTATTGACATTGGGTTTTTAAGTGGGGCTCAGTTAGACAAATTTGGAAATATTAATTCGACAGTTATTGGCTCTTATGACGCGCCTAAAACGCGGTTGCCTGGTGCGGGTGGTGCACCAGAAATTGCGTCTGCCGCCGGCCAAGTGATGGTGATCATGCGTCAATCGAAACGATCGTTTGTTGACAAAGTTGATTTTCGATCGTCGATTGGTTTNGGCGAAGGTAGAGGACATCGGGAACGTCTCGGATTACGAGGCGGTGGACCTCGGATTGTGATCACCGATTTAGGTGTAATGGAACCAGACCCAGAAACGTGTGAACTCGTACTTACTCAAGTGCATCCAGGAGTTACCCCAGAACAATGCATCCTGAACACCGGTTGGCAACTACGGGTGGCATCGACTCTTTTGGTGACGGAGACCGTCACAGCTAATGAGATTGAAACCCTGCGCGCACTACAGGCGGCCCAATGACCGTTACCTCATTTACGTATGCGCAACATGACCGCAGAATGGTTTTCGGCCCAGGCGTACGAAATATTTTGGCATCTGAGATTGTTTCTTTCGCAGCAAAAAAAGTTTTCTTAATTCTTGATGGTGGTGCATTGAGCCTTCAGTCAGAAATCGAAAAATTAATTGGTTCATCACTTGTCACTACTTGGACTGACGTGCAGCAACATGTACCTATTGCACTTGCCGAGTCGGCTCGAGAATTGGTGACAGCAACAGGAGCCGACCTACTTGTATGCGTNGGTGGTGGCTCGTCGACTGGACTTGCTAAAGCGATTGCNCTCTCGCATCGATTACCAATCATCGCAATTCCGACTACATATGCAGGTAGTGAACAGACAACTATTTACGGACTGACTGGAGACAGACATAAGCAAACAGGAAGTGACCCAATTGTTTTGCCGCGTGTGGTGTTGTATGACGCTGAATTGACAGTTGGTCTACCTGCAAACGTAACTGGAGCTTCTGCGTTCAATGCATTGGCACATAGCGTCGAATCGTTGTATGCCACAGGATGCAATCCGATCACGACAGCAATTGCACTTGAGGGTGTNAGGGCTATCAACCGGTCACTTCCCAAAGTGATGGCCTCACCAACTGATATTGAAGCGAGAGGGCAGTTGCTTTACGGGGCGGCGATGAGTGGAATTACTTTGGGTGATACCGCTCCGGCGTTTCATCACAAGATATGCCACGTACTTGGCGGCACATTTGGAATGGTGCATGCTGATGCACATTCAGTCGTGCTGCCTCATGCAATAGCGTTTAATGCGCCAGCTTTGCCATTGGAAATGTCGCAACTTGCTTCGGCGCTTGATTGTCGCGCCGATGACGTTGCAGGAAGTTTGTGGGATCTCGCTAAAGCAAGCGGTGTCCCAACATCACTCGCAGATCTCGGCTTGCGCCGAGATGATCTGGGCGAAGCAGCCACTCGTGCTGCAGCTGAGATCCGCACCAATCCTCGGACGTTTACTGCAGGAGATATCGAACATCTCCTACTGGATGCGTTTGATGGAAATAGACCAAAACCAATCCTTTAGGGGGAAACACATATGAATGAAGAAAAAGATCAGGAACAGAGCTTTAGGGCTCCAATGAGTCGACGACGCTTCTTTGCATTGAGTGGTGGCGGTATTGCCGCTGCACTTCTCGCTGCATGTGGAAGTAGTTCGTCTTCATCAGACACAACTGCAACAGCCGACACAAGTGATACTACAAGTGGTATCACAGGTGGCGGCGGTACCGATGGAACCATCAAAATTGGCTACGTTTCACCTGCGACAGGTCCACTTGCCGCATTTGCATCGGCCGATGCATTTATCTTCGAAGGAATTAAAACCTTCTTGGCAGATGGACTTCGTGTTGGTGGCAAGTCGTACAAAGTGGAAATCTTGTCAGAGGACTCTGAGTCTGATCCAACCAAGGCTGCTGCCAAGGCTGGAAAACTAATTACCGAAGACGGCATTGACTTAATGCTTGTCGGTAATACTCCAGACACAACCAACCCAGTGTCAGATCAGTGTGAAGCAAACGGTATTCCATGTATCTCGAGCGTCGCACCTTGGCAAGCTTGGTTCATCGGTCGTGGTGGAAAGCCAGGAGAAACTACTTTCAACTGGACATACCACTTCTTCTGGGGTCTTGAAGACATCATTCCACAGTTCGTTAATATGTGGAACGGCCTTGAGACCAACAAGTCGGTTGGCGGATTGTTCCCGAACGATGGAGATGGAAACGTATGGGGCGACACCACNGTTGGTTTCCCACCAGCGCTTACAGGTGCGGGATACACACTGACCGATCCAGGTCGTTATGAAAACCTCAACCAAGACTTCACNGCACAGATTGCTGCATTCAAGGCAGCAAAGACAGAAATTATTACTGGTGTGCCGATTCCTCCAGACTTCCCAACTTTCTGGAAGCAAGCAAAACAGCAGGGCTTTGTTCCAAAGGCTGCATCGATCGGAAAAGCATTGCTCTTCCCAGAATCGATTCAGGCACTGGGCAAAGATGGCATTGGCTTGTCCTCCGAAGTTTGGTGGAGTCCCAACCATCCATATTCAAGTTCACTCACTGGTACGTCAGCGAAAGAACTTGCGGATGCATATACAGCCTCAAGCGGTGCTCAGTGGACACAACCAATTGGTTTTGCTCACGCATTGTTTGAAGTTGCCATAGCAACTCTCGTTGCAGCCGGAAGCACTGATAAAACCGCAGTTCGTGATGCAATCAAGACGATGAAAATTGACACCATCGTTGGAACGGTTGACTTCACTACAGGACCAGTACCAAACGTTGCAAAGACGGCGTTGTGTGGTGGACAGTGGCGCGAAGCTGATACTCCAACCGGATATGACCTCGTGATTGTGGACAACAGCCTCAATCCAGGTGTGCCAACTGGTGGAACTATTGAGCCGATCTCGGCATAAGTAAAAAGAAACTCAGAAGTGACAGCGTTACTTGAACTGGTGGGGGTCTCGAAGCAATTCGGGACCCTCACTGTTCTCGATTCATTGAACGTAAGTGTTCAACAGGGCACAGCGCTTGGCATCGTTGGACCAAATGGTGCTGGCAAAACAACAATGCTCAATATTCTCGCTGGTGATTTAACACCTACGCACGGAAAAGTTTTATTTGATGGCACAGACATCACAAACATGCCAAGTCATGAACGATGTCAATTAGGAATAGGCAGAACTTCACAAATTCCTCGCCCGTTTGAAGGTTTAACAGTTTTCGAAAATGTGCTTGTCGGTGCGACTTTTGGGCGTGACAAAGCTCGTGTCAAGACGATGCAGCATGAAGCGAGTATGAACGCCCTTGACCGTGTAGGAATGACGGGCAAAGCAAATGTTTTAGCTGGTCGGCTCACATTGCTAGAACGAAAGCGACTCGAATTGGGTCGAGCGCTTGCTTTAGAACCATCAGTGTTGTTGCTCGATGAAATTGCTGGTGGACTCACCGAGATGGAAGTGCTCGAGCTTGTTGACACAATCGCTTCCATCCAACAATCTGGCGTCACATTGGTGTGGATTGAACATATTGTTCACGCGCTGCTTAAGGTCGTCGATCAACTTCTTGCAATTGACTACGGAAAGATGTTGATGATTGGGGATCCGCAAACCGTAATGGCAAGTCCAGCCGTGCAAAATGTTTACATGGGTGCTGAGTAATTGACAATGACACTTCTTGAAGTTAAAAACCTTGACGCTGGCTATGGGCAGTTTCAGGCATTATTTGATGTCTCGCTCAACCTGAAAGAAGGTGAAGCAATTTCAGTTATTGGTGCGAATGGTGCTGGAAAGTCAACATTGCTAAAGGCGATTGCAGGCACAGTCAACATGAACTCTGGCGATGTTTTGTTGGATGGACAATCAATATGCGACATGCAACCACACGAACGCCTTCTGCAAGGCATTGCGCTTGTGCCAGAAGGACGGCGAATTTTTCGGAGCCTGACTGTGAAAGAGAATCTCTTGATTGGGGGGTATTCATCTCGATCCGGATCATGGAATGTGGCGTCAATTCTTGAGGCATTTCCAATCTTGGAAAATTTTATTGGACGAGATGCTGACCGGTTGTCGGGTGGGGAGCAGCAGGCTCTTGCTATTGGGCGTGCACTGATGAGCAACCCTCGAGTGTTATTGCTGGATGAAGTGTCACTTGGACTTGCACCCATAGTTGTCAAGCAGCTTTATGCCGCACTTCCAATAATTCGCAACAAAGGCTGTGCGTTGGTAATAGTTGAACAAGACACAAACCAAGCACTAGCCGCGAGTGATTACACGTACTGCATGTTAGAAGGCCGTATTTCGCTTGAAGGAAAACCATCAGAGTTGACGCGTGAGCAAATTTCCCAGGCTTATTTCGGACTTGGAGCGCATGCATGAACTGGATAAATGCAATCGTGCAAGGAATTTTGGTGGGCGGACTCTATGCAATGTACGCAACTGGTTTGTCGGTGTCATTTGGTGTAATGCGCTTGGTCAATTTGGCTCATGGAGATCTAGCGGTTGGTTCTGCCTTTCTCGCAAGTACTTTTTGTCTGAGTACAGGGTTGAGTCCGTTTTTATCTGTATTTATTATCTTGCCAGTCGCTGCACTTTTTGGAGTTGGGCTTCAATTGCTCGTATTTAGTCGAGTTGTAGGGGTTGAACCTGCATACCAAATCGTTGCGACGTTTGGACTTTCGATTGCGATTCAAAACGTATTATTGCAGCGATACTCGGCGACTCCACGCGCACTNTCTATTGGCGATTTTGGNAATCGNTCATTAAAAATTATNGGAGACCAGGTTGTTGTCGGATGGTTTCCACTCGCGAGGTTTCTCGTTGCGGTCATCATGTTNATTGCGCTTTCATTGTTCATCGGTCGAACGCGATTAGGTCGTGCATTTCGAGCGACATCTGATGATCCTGAAACAGCACAACTTATGGGTATCAATATTCGGATTGTGTATGTGATCGCGTTTGCGATCGCAGTAACGACGGTCGCTTTAGCTGGAATTTTTAATGGGATGCAGACTCAATTTTCGGCAAGTGATGGTCCGGCATTATTAATTTATGCATTTGAAGCGGTAATCATCGGTGGTCTCGGATCTCTCTGGGGCACCTTGTGTGGTGGGATTATTCTCGGTGTTGCACAAACAATTGGTGCAGAAATAGACCCAGGTTGGAAACAATTAGTGGGTCACTTGGTATTTTTGGCGGTGCTACTTCTGAGACCTACAGGCATTTTCGGTAGGGAGGAACTGAAGTGACATCACATGATTCGCTTGTTATCAGGCGCAACTCGCGTACGAGCCGAATCGCACAAGCCGTACTTGGGCTTGTGGTGTTTCTGATGCTCGTTGTCGCATTGGGTGACAACAAAGCATGGCAGGGCAAGATTATAGATATCTGTGTTCTTGTTGTGCTCGCAACGATGTGGAACCTTCTGACCGGTTACAGCGGACTTGTCTCTATCGGGCAACAAGTTTTTGTGGGACTCGGCGCCTATGGATTGATAGTGATGGCAAATGGATTAGGACTCAATATTTATGTGTCAATTATTCCTGCTGCGATAATTACGTCGATATTGGCGATTCCGATTGGCTTTATTGCGTTTCGATTGCGCGGTGGTTACTTTGCAATCGGTACTTGGGTGGCTGAAGTGGTCCGACTACTAATTAAAAGTATTAGATCTGACGTTGTTGGTGCGGGTACTGGAACAAGCCTCAAAGTTCCTGAAACATTAAAAGATGGCCGGTATACGACAACTGGAGTGGTGATCGTAGTGGTGACGGTTACCGCAGTTGTGTCGACGTATGTTTTTCTTCGAAGTCGATTTGGTTTAGCACTACAAGCCGTTCGCGACAATGAAGGCGGAGCACGCTCGCTTGGTGTCGATGCTTATCGAGTTCGATTTATTGTGTTTATTGTTGCATCGTTCTTTACTTCGTTGGCTGCGGCAACGTATTACATTAAAAGTCTCAATGTGCAACCTGATGCGGCTTTCAGCATCAGTTCTTGGACTGCTCCGATCATCGTGATGGTGGTAATTGGTGGCATTGGCACCATAGAAGGACCAATCATTGGAGCCATTCTCTATTATCTCGTGCGTGACTATGTCAGTTCACATGAATTTTTCTCTGACTCAGCATTTCTTATCGTCACTGGAGTCGTGGCAGTTCTTTTTTCGATGTTCGTAAAAGGTGGAATTTGGGGACTTGTGACTTCGAGATTTCCTGGTTTCACAATATTTCCTGTACGACGTCAAGTTCATCTTGACAACGTCAATTTTGATCAGAGAGGTCATGGAAAATGAGTAACACAAATATGAATGATGTTTTTATTGTTGATGCGGTTCGATCTCCAGTTGGCAAGATTGGTGGCGCATTTTCAAATGTGCGTCCCGATGATCTGGGTGCGCATGCATTGAAATCATTAATGGATCGAATGCAATCAGTCGATCCAACCCAAATTGAAGAAGTGTATTTTGGTGCAGCTAATGGAGCTGGTGAAGATAATCGCAATGTTGCTCGAATGTCTGTGTTGCTTGCCGGATTGCCTACTTCATCCCTGGTGCAACAGTCAATCGGCTTTGTGGTTCGGGATTGGAAGCAGTATTTAGCGCTTCTCGCGCAATTGCGGTTGGTGATATCGATGTAGCAGTAGCCGGGGGCGTTGAGTCGATGACTCGTGCGCCATGGATAGTGCTCAAACCAGCGAAGGGTTTTCCGACTTCGCATGAGCAAATGTGGAACTCAACTCTTGGGTGGCGAATGACCAATCCGAACATGCCGAGCGAATGGACTGTTGCATTGGGTGAGGGTGCAGAGATTTTGGCCGATAAGTACTCAATTAGTCGACAAGAACAAGATGAATTCGCTGCTCATTCGCATGCAAAGGCAGCCGCTGCATGGGCAGCTGGTCACTTTGTAGGCGAAGTTGCTCAATATCCAGGCGTGACGCTTGAACAAGACGAGTGCATTCGAGCCGATTCAACAGTCGAAAAACTTGGGACATTAAAGCCTGTCTTTCGTAAAGAAGGTTCGGTCACTGCAGGAAACTCTTCGCCCATGAATGATGGTTCGGCTGCAATGTTGCTGATGTCTGGGAATGGAGTCGAGCGTCATTCTGTGAAAGCGCGTGCGAGGATTGTGGCGCGCGCAACAAGCGGAGTAGAGCCCCAGTTGTATGGGATTGGACCAGTTCAAGCCGCACAAAAAGCGCTGACAAATGCAGGGCTCACATGGTCAGACATAGATGTAGTCGAACTTAACGAAGCTTTCGCTGCGCAAAGTTTGGCGTGTCTGCGTGAATGGCCAGAACTTGATACTCAAAAGGTGAATCCTTTGGGAGGAGCAATTGCGCTCTGGTGTTCGTTTGCTTACAACCTTGACAAACCAACTTGAACGCACTGGCGGGCGTTACGGTCTTGCAGCAATGTGCATAGGAGTTGGTCAAGGCATTGCATTAATTATTGAAAACAACTTATAAATCAACACGAAAGCGAAAATTATGTCAATACCAATGTCACCAG
>JGI25910J50241_10000349_pt1 | contig 15023 bp, 10 predicted proteins | sample LauGreSBDMM110SN_3_FD_50241 | JGI IMG/M metagenome (IMG submission 50241) | reverse complement strand
CCTGCACGAAAGTCCCACTTTAATCACGTTTCCGTTAATCGTATTGGCCATTTTGGCTGCACTTGGCGGCGCGATTAATTTACCGGGCAGCACTTGGCTCAATCACTACTTGGCTCCTTTATTTCAAGCCGAAGAAGCCGAACATGCCTTGGGCACATTAGAATACAGTTTGATGGGTGTAGCCTTGGCCGGAGGAATTTTTGGGATTTTGTGGGCTCGACGTCAATTCATCACCCAAAAAAGTTTACCCAAACCTGACGAGCAAATGGAAGGCTTTGCCAAAGTGGTGTACCACAAATATTATGTAGATGAAGCCTATATGCGCTTNATCGTCAACCCAATTAACAGCGCTTCCCGATTTTTCCGTGACACGGTAGAAACCAGTTTGTCGGCAGTTGTTTTTGGTTTGGCCAAAGTAACCTTGGCACTCGGCGCACAAGGCCGAAAAGTNCACAACGGAAACACNGGTTTGTATTTGTTTGCCTTTGTATTGGGTGTAATTGCCCTTATCACNTATTTGTTCATCGTTCAATAATTATACTCTAATGGATATATCGTCAGTATTACTGTTATTATTAGTTGGGTCAGTGGTTACCTTTTTGGTTGGAAACCAATGGGCATCAAAAGTAGCCTTGTTGTTTTCGGCATTGGCCTTGGGTGTTTCCTGCTATTTGTTGAACGCATATCAATTGGGACAACACATTGATTTTGTAGCGCCTTGGATTGCCAATCCCAATGTGAGTATTGCTTTGTTGGCCGACGGCTTGTCTTTGGCTATGGTGTTGCTTACCACAAGTTTGATTCCCTTAATCATTTTATCGGGCTTTGGCTCGCATTTCGAAAACGCCAAATCGATCTATGCTTTGTTGTTGTTTATGGCCTTTGCCATGGTGGGAACATTCCTTGCGGTTGATGGGTTGTTGTATTATATTTTCTGGGAATTGTCCTTAATCCCCATCTACTTTATTGCCTTGCTTTGGGGCAACGGCGATGCCGACGAGCGCAAAAAAGCAGTCGTGAAGTTCTTTATTTATACACTTGCAGGCTCGTTATTTATGTTGGTAGCCTTTGTCTACATGTACCAACAAACCGGCAGTTTCTTGTTGAAAGATTTGTACCAATTAAAGCTTTCGGATACCGAACAATTTTGGATTTTCTTGGCTTTCTTTTTGGCTTATGCCATCAAAATTCCGTTGATTCCATTTCATACTTGGCAGGCCAACGTATACCAAAAAGCACCTGCAATTGGCACGATGCTGTTGTCTGGGATTATGCTAAAAATGGGATTGTACAGCGTAATCCGTTGGCAATTGCCATTGGCTCCGCATGCGGCCATCGAATACAAAAATTGGTGGATTGGCTTGGGCTTGGCTGGCGTAATATATGGCGCTGTAGTTGCTTTGCGTCAAAAGGACTTGAAAAAATTATTGGCCTATTCGTCTTTGTCGCACGTAGGAATTATTGCGGCAGGAATTTATACCTTGAGCCTAGATGGTCTGCGCGGAGCTGTGATGCAAATGATTGCACACGGATTTGTGGTGGTAGGCTTGTTCTTGGCTGCCGAAATCATTTACAGACGTTACCAAACCCATGCCATCTCAGAAATGGGTGGCATCCGAGCACAAGCACCGCGATTCACTTCGTTGTTTATGTTGTTGGTTTTGGCTTCGGTGGCCTTGCCGACTACCTTTAACTTTGTAGGAGAATTTACCGTATTGTACAGTTTGTTCACCACCAACATATGGTTTGCTGTAGTAGGCGGATTAACAATTATTCTGGGCGCCTATTACATGCTCAAAATGTTCCAATACGTAATGATGGGAACAACCAATGCCAAAGGTTTTTGCGACATCAGTCTTACGGAAGGCATTACGATGGTAGTGCTTGTAGCAGTTTTGTTGTTTTTTGGGATGTATCCAAAACCTATTAACGACTTGATTGCGCCGAGTTTGGAAATCATTGCCAAGCGTTTACAATAAATATAGAATTAGAGAAAAATACCGAAGATGCCCAATTAATGTGCCTCTTTTGACACTAAAATAACACACCTATGAATACATTAATTGCCATTATCGGATTAGGAATTTTAACGTTGCTGTTGGAGATTCTCAACCTAAGAAAAGCGATTATTCCCTTTACTATGTTGGGCTTGTTGGGCATTTTGGGGCTCACTATGCTCGATTATGATGCGCCAGCGGCCTATTATAACAACATGATTGTGGTCTCAAACTACTCGGTGTGTTTCTCGAGTTTATTTATTNTATTGACTATTTTCTTGTTGGCCTTGAGTCATGATTTTTATGACAACCAATCCAGCAAACTCTCTGATTTTATTGCGATTAAAATATTCTTGTTGTCTGGTGCCGTTGCTATGGTTTCGTTTGGCAATTTGGCGATGTTCTTCTTGGGCATCGAGGTTTTGTCTATTTCCTTATATATTTTGGCGGCCAGCAACCGATTAAACCTGAAAAGTAACGAAGCCGGTATGAAGTACTTCTTGATGGGCTCGTTTGCTTCGGGAATTTTATTGTTTGGAATTTGTTTAATCTACGGCGCGATGGGCACTTTTGATGTAGCCGAAATCGCCGAATTATCGCACTCGGCCGAATTGCCTAGCTGGTTTTTTGTAGGGGTTTTGCTCATGTGCATCGGGATGTTATTCAAGATTGCAGCCGTACCGTTTCACTTTTGGGCACCCGATGTATACGAAGGTTCGCCTGCCTTGACTACCGCCACCATGAGTACCTTGGCCAAAGTAGTGGCGATGGCAACTTTTTATAAATTATTGGTGGTAATAAACCCCGAATTGTCCTTCCATTTTAATACTACCATTGCCATCATTTCAATCGCCTCCATGACCGTTGGAAACATCATGGCGTTGCAACAACAAAACGTAAAACGGATGCTCGCCTTTTCAGGAATCTCGCATGCCGGATTTATGTTGATGTCCTTGTTGAGTTTGAGCACGGCTGCCAGCAGTTTGTTTTATTATGCAACCGCCTATGCCATTGCCGGAATTGGTGCTTTTGCAGTAGTGTTATATGTCTGTAAAAATCGCGAAAACGAAGACTATGTAAATTTCCATGGCTTGGCCAAAACCAATCCGGTGTTGGCTGCTGTAATGACCATCTCGTTGTTGTCCATGGCAGGAATTCCTATCTTCTCTGGCTTTTTTGCCAAGTTGGGCTTGTTCAATATCACGCTAGCTTCAGGCTTTTTGGTGGTAGTTATTGCCGCAGTAATCAATTCGATTATTAGTGTGGGGTATTACTTCAAACTCATTTTAGCCATGTACACCAAACCCGCCAACGAAACCAAAACGGGAACTCCAGTTTTGTTGTATACCGTGGCGATTTACGCAGCTTTGCTCACAATTGCCCTGGGATTATTCCCGCAGTTAGTACTGGGTTTGTTGTAGGGAGTAATTTTAATCCATGCTAAACAAAATCATATCTTTTTTCATCCATCCCCTTTTTATTTTGGGTGTAATTACTTGTTTGGAGTGCATTCCCTATAAGTCAGACTTAGGTAAAATAGTAGTGCACGAAATGCCAAAAGTGGGAGACAACTTCCAAATAGCAGGTGATTTGGCTGTGTATTATTACAACGGAAAAGGAAAGTACTCCTATGAAACATCCGACTGTTACTTTAGCTTTGGAAATCCTGCCTGGTCAGCCAAATATGAAGATGGTGGAATAAAAACAGTAGACGCAAAAACCGCCAATACGATTCCGTTACTTGGAAATATGTGTGACTCATCTACGCACATCAATTTTGAGAAAAACATTCCTAGCCAAAAATTTAATTTTTCAACCAATGTGTTGCTTGAAAATTTTTCCAACATTTCTCATGTGGCCTGCTTCTTTTTGTTTACGCTGTCTCTGTTGTATTATTTTCGTTTTCATCCCAAACAATATTGGATTGCTTTTGCAGCGAGTTTTGTNGCNGGNGGTACATTAGAGTTTGTACAGAAGTTTTTTGTAGAGGGCAGAAGCGCCAGTATAGATGACCAACTGCGCAATACTTTAGGGGCTGTTTTAGCACTGGGATTGTATGCGGGAGTACATGCACTAAAATCAAAAAAAACGACTGTTCACTAGCAGCTATTAGCTTCGAGCTTTTAGCCACGAATGCACGGATTCTAATCCCGAAACTTCGGGATTGCGTGAAACTCTTTTATTAAAACTTTAGCCTAACGCAACATCACTTTGCGATTCACGCGTTTGTTTTCAGTAGTTAGAGAAAGAATATAAATCCCAGCAGAAAGTCCGGTTACGTCAATTGAGTTTGACGCATCTATTTTGCCCGACAGCACCTCAGCGCCTTGCGTGTTATAAAGACAGAAATTGGCATTGGTCAAGTTATTCGAAACTTTAATTTGATGCATAGCAGTATCGGCAAAAACCACAAAAGTTTTAGTCTCATTTTTAGGGGTATTCAGTGCGCCATATTTAAGCTCAGAATAAATGATGTTGTTGCATTCAATTTCAATCACCACCTCAGCTGGTAACGGCCTTGTTTCATAGGTATTGGTATCCATATCATACAAATACAATTCCTGTGCGCTGAAGTCTAAATTGTAGGCCACAAAAAGTAATTTTTTATTGGTTTGATCAAAGCTGCGGTTGTAAAATTGATAGCCGCCAATTTCGTTTAAGGCATTCAGCACGCTAATTTCTCCTGTAGCCGTAGCAATGGCTCCCACCACAAAAGTGCTGGTTTCGGTGTCCGGATTATAAGACGAATAAATACAGTATACTTGATTGGTTTCGTTGCTAAACTCCAATCCAATATTGCCCGTAATGGGCATTCCACTCAATAAAGTAACGGTGTAACTAAACACCGGATTGTTTACGTTTACAGACACCAATTTTCGGCCCTCTGTGTCCAATACCACAATATAGTAAATCCCCAAGTTCGAGTCAAAGCAGGATCCATCAGGAAAAAAACTAGTGTTGGGCAAAAAATCAAAGGTGCCAACCACTTCTACTACATTGGTTTGCGGATTGTATTTGTTTAACTCCACTTCGTCGAGTGCATTTCCGTCGTAGTTATAAATGTAGCCGGTTTGCATGTCGCACTCAGAAGAGCCGTTGTAAAAACTCGTCGCTTCACTAAAACTTGCAGCTGCAGTATTGATGTTGTATTTGTAAATGCCAGAGGTGTTATCCGTATGGGTTACCCGGGCTATGTAGTCGCCGGTATTGGGATTAAAAATAGAAGAACCTACCAGTATACTGGCTACATCGGTGGGTGCTGAGTTGAAATTAGTCGGACTATTTACTTCCCATTGTATAATTTCGCTTGATTCAGACATTCCGTTGTACTTGAACGCAATGAGATTGATGGGTGTTTCTTGTGCTTGAGTAAGTAAGGAGTAAATTAAAGCAATAATAAGGGGTAATTTACCGGTGCTATTTTCCTTCATACTAGATTTTTTTGCAAATAACGATAATTTTTTTTACAGCATATGCAGTAAAAGTAGGTTTTTACACACAATACTAGGGTCGGTATTTGTTGATTTCTCAGCTTTGGATGTTAATTTTTGTTAAATGTGCAAAATTTTGACTTTTTGTTTGTTGCCAAATTATTTTGTTTATTATATTTGCCGAAACTTTAAACAAAATAACAAACTTAATAAACAAAACAGTATGAAAAAATTATTTAGAATCGTAGCTATTGTAGCTCTTTCAATTGTTGCTATTTCATGCAGCAAAGACGAAAATCAACCAGCACAGCAAACAATTACTGAAATTGCGGTTGCTACCCCAGATTTTTCAACGCTTGTAACCGCGCTTACTCGNACAAATCTTGCAGGAATCTTAGACGAGCCAGGAACCTACACTGTTTTTGCACCAACCAATGCAGCTTTCAACACATTTTTCGCCTCGCTTGGTGCAAATGTAACTGTCGATAATGTAGATGTGAATGTGCTTAAAAGTATTTTATTAAACCATGTAATTGGATCAGAAATTAAAAGTGCCGCAATACCTGCTTCGGTGTATGTATCCACTTTATCTCCAATTAATGCCACAACCAATGCTCCAACCATCAGCATGTTTGTTCAAAAATCAGGCATGAATGTATTCATCAATGGTGGAACAGCTACAACTGGTGTACGAGTTACTACTGCCGATGTTGACGCTAGCAATGGTGTTATACATATTGTTAACGCTGTAATTCCTATTCCTACTGTTGTAGATCATGTAGTAGCAAATCCTGAATTTGAAACATTACAAACAGTGGTTACTGGTTCTGCACAAAGCGGAGTATTGGATGCTTTAAGTGGTTTAACTGCTGCAGCTCCAGCTACTCTTTTTGCTCCAAACAATGCCGCATTTGCTACAGCTTTGGGCGCGGGTGGTTTTGCAAATGGTGCCTCTGACGCGGCTGTATCTGTAGTTTTACAATACCATGTAACAACAGCTGGAAATGTTCGCTCATCACAGCTTACAAATAATCAATCTGTACCTATGTTTACTAATCCGGTTCAAAACACAACCGTTATATTAGGCGGTGGAAATGTTGACATTCGCGATACAGCAAATAATTTATCAAGAGTATTCCAAGCTGACATTCAATGTTCAAATGGAGTAATTCACGGAGTAACCAAAGTATTGCAGCCACTATTGTAATACTAGCTTATACCAAAGAAAAGCGCATCAGATTTGATGCGCTTTTTTTTGCTCTATATTTTGGTAAGTTGTAAAGTGTAAAGACGGTTAAGCGTGAAGTTGGAAGTTGGAAGCGGGGAGTTTCTTTGATCAACTCTAAACCCTAAACCCTAAACCCTGAACTCTAACCAAAAAGACGAATAGTCTAATAGATATGAGATAAAAAACAGTTCTTAGGAAGTGAGCCTATTTTGATCGCCGAAAATCCCAGGTCTTGTTTTTTTGTTTCTTTTTCATCAAGGAAAAAGAAAGGTTTAACGATTTAAGATCAACGAATTTTGATTTTTGAATTGCAGAATTATACTAAGAACAGGGGTGTATTGGTTTTGATTTTTAATTTAATTAATCTTTCACGCAACGAACAGAGTAACCATAGTGCTTATTGCTAGCATATGTTGAAGCTATGTCATCATTATAATGTAGACTAATTACATAGGCATTTGGGTTGGATATCGCATATTCTGTTCTACTCCACCAAAAACCGCCGATACCAATATTACCGTACTCACCAAAACTGACACGCCAACCACCTGGAAGTCCTGTAAATCCACTTATATTATTTGCTGCCGTATTAGGGCTTAACCAATGTAATGTACCTGTTTCTTTCATTTTGCTCCCAGCAACAGCTGAGCCTCCAAGGCAATCAATAAGTGTTGTCCATTCATTTTTTGTAGGCACATGCCAACCTTCTGGAGCTAAGCCCCTTGGGTCGACAACTGCATACCAATTATAGAGTTTACCATAAGTAAGTTCATTAGCTGGGTCATTATTGTAATAACACCAAGCGCCTGTAGTAAGGTTAGCCCATCCTGAAGCAGATACCTGTGGTATCAAGTCCCCATTTTTGTACTGTGAAACATTTAGATTATTTCGCATCCAAGTTTGATTGCAAATATTTACAAATTGACTAGAGAGATTAAATTCATTAGAATAAGTAAGTGAATTACCAAGTGAATTGTATGAATAAACTCTATAGGTATAAGTAGTACCCTCTATTAACCCAATGTCGTTGAATGTTGTGATGTTTATTCCTGTAGTTCCAACTATAGAAAATGCTCCGGCTCCTGATTTACGTTCAATCTTAAATCCTGTTTCGTTTGTTGAATTATCTATCCAAGATAGATTAATTTGAGTTGCAGATGTGAAAGCCCCTGTTAAATTAGTCGGAACTAACGGTATAACTGTTGTGTTAGGATTTCCATTTGAATCTGTGCTTGTAGAACATGAATATATCAGGGCTATTAACAATAAAAAAGAGAGTGTTTTTTCCATAGTATACAAAATTTATTTTATCGTCATCAAATCTACTTATACTTCTACATATAATAATAGTAATAAAAAAATATTTGAGACTTGACGGGCTAAGGTCGGGCAAATACAATAAAAAAAGCCCGTAATATATTGATTCACAATATTTTTACGGACTTTTAATGTACCCGGAGCCGGAGTCGAACCGGCACGGTTTCCCACAGGTGTTTGAGACCAGCGCGTCTACCAATTCCGCCATCCGGGCGTAGCAGACGAAAAAAGGAAAAATCCTTTTATCGCAAAAATCTGTTTTGCAACAGATTCCTATAACACGCTGCAAATGTAAAAAAAATACTTACATACACTAAAAAAAATACTCCGTTTTTTCCTTTCCCACTTCGATTTAATTCCTAAATTTGCACCTCGTTAATTCGACACGCAACTAACTAACTACAACCGAGGCGTTTATCTACCTCCCGCATTTATCAACAGTGATAGTGCACCCGGGTACTAAGCGCAGCGTACATTAACAACCGAATGCAATGTCACACCTAGAACCAGAAGCAAAGATTTTTGCATGTTCGCAAAGTGTATATTTGGCCGAAAAAATTGCCAAAGAATACGGCATTCCGCTTGGTAAAGTAACCTTTTCTTCCTATAGTGATGGCGAATTTCAGCCGTCATACGAAGAATCGATTCGAGGATTACGCGTGTTTATCGTCTGCTCTACGTTTCCATCGGCAGATAATTTGATGGAATTGTTGCTCATGATTGACGCGGCAAAACGTGCTTCGGCCCGACACATTACGGCAGTAATTCCGTATTTTGGATGGGCACGCCAAGACCGTAAAGACAAACCAAGGGTGCCAATAGGCGCCAAATTGGTGGCCAATTTACTAGACGCGGCAGGAGCTACACGCATTATGACCATGGATTTGCACGCCGATCAGATTCAGGGGTTCTTTGAAAAACCGGTTGACCATCTTTTTGCTTCGACCATCTTTTTGCCGTACGTGAAAAGTTTGAAATTAGAAAATTTAACCATCGCATCGCCCGATATGGGAGGTTCCAAAAGAGCCTATGCGTATTCCAAGTATTTGGAATCGGATGTGGTGATTTGTTATAAACAACGAAAAATTGCCAATGTGATTGATTCGATGGAATTAATCGGAGAGGTAAAAGGACGTCACGTCATCTTGGTGGATGACATGATTGACACCGGAGGAACCTTGGCCAAGGCCGCAGATTTGATGATAGAGAAAGGAGCCTTGAGCGTAAGAGCCATTTGTACACACGCGATTTTATCGGGTAGTGCCTATGAAAAAATCGAAAATTCCAAGTTATTGGAACTCATCGTTACCGATTCGATTCCGCTCAAAAAAGAATCCAACAAAATAAAAGTGGTGAGTTGTGCTCCACTTTTTGCCGAAGTAATGCACATGGTACAACATAACAATTCCATTAGCGGGAAGTTTTTAATGTGACCGAGCGTTATGAAACAGTCCAGTGGACTGTTTTAGCGAAGGGGCAAGGCGGCGCGAGGGCCAACTAATGAAGAGTTTTGTACATAATCGCGTTAGGGATAGAGGCAAGCACCGCGTGCAGCTGAAAGCCCGCCCCGAAGGACACGAGGCTGGTAAGCCGAGAGCCCGCAGGGAAACGCCATTAAACTGTTAACTTTAAACCGTTAACTGTAAACTAGAATATTTTTTTATTAACTATAATTTTTTTACAATGAAATCGATTACGATTAAAGGATCAGAAAGAGAAAGCGTGGGCAAAGTTGCGACTAAAGCCTTACGTAATGCTGGAAAGGTTCCTTGCGTGTTATACGGAGGAAATCAAGCAGTACATTTCTCAGCAGAAGAAATTGCATTCAAAAACTTGGTGTACACTCCAAACGCGCATACAGTAGCGATTGAGTTAGGAAAAGACACCTACAATGCAATTTTGCAAGACATTCAGGTACACCCGGTGTCGGACAAAATTTTACACATTGACTTCTTTCAACTGAACGAAAGCAAAGAAATCACGATGGAAGTTCCGGTAAAAATTGTGGGAACATCGCCGGGAGTATTATTAGGAGGCGAATTGCGTTTAAACCAACGTCGTCTGAAAGTAAAAGCCTTACCAAAACACTTGCCTGACTTCATTGAAGCCAACATTTCAGAATTAGAAATGGGTAACAAGTTGTATGTAACCAAAATTGAGGCCAACAACTTCAAATTGATGCATCCAGAAAACACGGTGGTTTGTCAAGTGAAAATCTCACGTGCGGCAATGAAAGCAGCTCAAGAGGCAGCCAAAGCGGCCAAAGCACCAGCAAAAGGAAAGAAAAAATAAGTTCATTCCGGCTACTACAAAAAGCACTCGTTTATTCGGGTGCTTTTTTTTTGCCGAAACTTTTTGCACTTTTTATTTTACATTTACCGCATGAATTGGTTTACACGAATATTTCACAACACTGCACCACCCGAAACGATTGCTCCCATGAAGAAATTTTTGATAGTTGGCCTTGGCAATATTGGGGCCGAATACGTAAATACGCGACACAACATTGGGTTTAAAATCTTGGATTTTATGGCCAAAAAAGAAGCACTTTCGTTTGAGACTGTAAAACTGGGCGCCTTGGCCGAATACAAGTTTAAAGGCCGTACCTATTTGTTGCTCAAGCCAAATACCTACATGAATTTGAGTGGCAAAGCAGTGCAGTATTGGATGGAAAAAGAAAAAATAGCCAAAGAAAATGTGTTGGTTATTGCCGATGATTTGAATTTGGCATTCGGCACGATCCGCATCAAGCCCAAAGGCAGCGACGGCGGACACAACGGCCTGAAAAACATCAATTTGGTATTGAATAGCAACGAATATCCGCGCTTCCGATTTGGCATCAGTGACGCCTTCAAAAAAGGCCAACAAGTAGATTATGTGTTGGGCGAATGGGGCGAAGCCGAACAAGGATTATTGCCCGAACGATTGGAGCTCGCTTGCGAAGTCATCAAGTCATTTGGCACTGCAGGACTAGAATTTACCATGACCGGCTTTAATGGCAAGTAGCCGTTTGGGTTTTAGCAAAGCAAAAAAAGAGTGTAACCAATGGATACACTCTTTTTTTATGCAGTTAAAATAGCTTAGTTCCGTCGTGCACGCAGGGCATATTTGGTGCGTTTCACCAAATAGAACATCACCGGCACCATTACTAGCGTGAGCACGGTGGCATAGGTGAGTCCGAAGATGATGGTCCAGGCCAAAGGTCCCCAGAACATCACGTTGTCTCCACCAATAAAGAAATGCGGATTAAACTCGGTGATCAACGCAAAGAAGTCAAAATTCAATCCGATGGCCAACGGAATTAATCCCAATACGGCGGTTAAGGCGGTGAGCAATACCGGACGCAACCTCGATTTGCCCGATTCGATAATTACTTCTTTGATGTCTTCTAGCGATAAATCGTCGTGGCTTTCTACTTTATTATCAATCACTTTTTTGTCTAATAACAACACAAAGAAGTCCATGAGTACAATTCCGTTTTTCACCACAATTCCAGCCAGGGAAATGATTCCCATCATGGTCATGAGGATTACGAAATCCATGTTGGCAATCACATAGCCGTAAAATACGCCACTAAAACTGAGCAATACGGTAAATAAAATCACGACGGTTTTGGAAACCGAATTAAACTGCAGCACAATAATAAGGGCAATACCTGCCAAGGCCAAGAATAAAGCATACATCAGGAAGCTTTGGTTTTTGCCTTGCTCTTCTTGCACACCCGAAAACGAATAGTTTACTGTTTTGGGGAGTTCATACCCGTTTAAATCGGTTTGGATTTGTTTGCTAATCGCATCGCCGTTAAAGCCCGTGAGCACATTTGAATAGATGGTCATGACGCGCTTTTGGTTTTTGCGCTTAATCTGGTTGTAGGTTGTGGTTTTTTCGGTAGCTGAAATGGCCGAAATGGGCACTTGCATCATTTGCCCGTTGTTTGGATTTCTAAACGTGAGCGACTGATTAAACAACACATCTTCGTTGTTGCGCTGATCGTCTTGCATGCGCATGGTAATGTTGTAGTCGTTATCACCTTCTTTGTAGGTAGAAATTTCTTGACCGTATAACGAACGACGCAAATTGAAACCCACTTGTCCGGTAGATATGCCCAAACTTCCGGCTCCTACGCGGTCTACTTTGAGTTCCAGCTCGGGACTTTCTTTGTTGATGTCTACTTTGAGTTTCTCAATTCCAGGAATATTTTTGGCATTGATGTAGGCAATCATTCTATCGGCCTCTTTCAGCATTTGCTCGTAGTCGGCACCCGTGAGCTGAATACTGATTGGGTAACCAGCTGGTGGGCCGTTGGCGTCTTTTTCTACGGTTACACTCGCGCCCGCAATTCCTTTTACCTTGCCGCGAATTTCTTCTAAGATATCGGCTGTATTGATACCTTGTCTAAATTTAAACTCCGAGAAATTTACCGTTACTTTCCCTTTATAGGGCGTTTCAGAAGCAGAGCCGGCATCGACATTTGGATTTCCAGCACCCACGCCCACCTGCGACACGATAGATTCGGCTAGGAAGTTTTTGCTGGTTTTGGGATCCACATATTTTTGCAAGATGCCAATCACTTGTTTTTCTACAAACAAAGTGGCTTTGTTGGTTTTTTCGATGTCGGTTCCCTGCGGATATTCAATATAAGTAATCACCTGATTGGGAATATTTTCGGGGAAGAACAATACTTTTCTCGGGAAAATGCCAAGCAAGATAAAGGAGAAAAACAGCATACCGATTATCCCGATTAAGGCATACCACGCTTTGCGACCAGTGAGGATTTTGGCCAAGAAGTTTTTGTATTTTTCTTCCATTTTTGGGAAAAACGAATGCTGAAAATCTTGTGTCCATTGGTAGATTTTGAGTTTGTACAACCACATTAACACCAACGAAATAATAGCCAAATGGCCAATGGCTTTGGCCAAGGTGCTGTCAAAACTGTGTCCAAGTGCTACAAAAATGAGGGCGATGCACGCAAACACAATGCTGTAAGTTTTAGCCGATTTTTTAGTCACATTTCTGTCCTCGATGTCCATTGAGCCTCCGGTCATTGCGGCATTCACCACCATCGCTACAAACAACGAAGCCGTTAAGGTTACCGTGAGGGTAATTGGGAAATATTTCATGAATTTCCCCATCGTACCGGGCCACAAGGCAAAAGGTAAAAAGGCCATCAGCGTAGTAGCCGTAGAGGAAATTACCGGCCAGGCAATTTCGCCAATACCTACTTTTGACGCTTCAATTCGTGACATGCCTTTTTTCATGTTGGCAAACACATTGTCTACCACTACAATTCCATCATCCACGAGCATGCCCAATCCCATCACCAAACCAAAAAGTACCATGGTGTTTAGGGTGAGGCCAAACGCCGACAAAAAGGTAAAAGCCATCAACATCGATAGGGGAATAGCGGCGCCCACAAACAAGGAGTTGCGCAGTCCCATGGTAAACATCAGCACAATCATCACCAGGATAATTCCAAAGATAATGTGATTGGAGAGTTCGTCTACTTGGTGCTCCACGCGCGACGATTGGTCGTTGGCGAGTTCCATTTTTAGGTTGGAAGGCAAATACGACGATTTGGCTTTTTCTAAGCGTTCTTTTACTTGTTCAATGGCTGAGATCATGTTTTGTCCCGCGCGTTTCTTCACATTGAGCATCACCACTTCAGTTCCTTTTTCGCGGGCATAGGTGGTTTTTTCTTTTTCTTTGAAGGAGATGGTCGCAATGTTTTTCAAATAGACGGTTCCGCCATAGGATTTCACAACAATGTTTTCGAGTTCTTTCGGATCTTTAATTTCACCGATAATACGGATGTTATTTTTTGACCCTTGGGTTTTTAGATTCCCGCCCGAAAGCGTCATGTTCTCGTACTTTACCGCATTTTGAATTTCGTCAAACGAGACTTGTGCGGCGGTCATTTTAAAAAGATCTACTGCAATTTCAACCTCTTTGTCGTCTACGCCCAAAATGTCTACCTTTTTTACTTCGGCGATTTCTTCCAAGTCGTCTTGAATCAATTCGCCGTATTTTTTGAGTTGCTGGGTCGTGTAATTTCCTTGCAAGTTGATGTTCAAAATGGGCACTTCTTCCGAGATGTTCAACTCAAACACGTTGGGCTCTACTTTACTGCCGTTGTCTAGGTTGGGCCAATCGGGATCAGATTTCACCACATCAACCTTGTCTTTGATCTTGGTTTTGGCTACATCAATCGTTACTTTATCAGCAAATTCTACGATGATCATGCCGTAATCTTGAAACGAACTCGAGCTAATTTTCTCCACGCCCGAGATGTTTTTGAATTCTTTTTCGAGCGGTTTTACGACCAATTTTTCTACGTCTTCGGCCGAGTTTCCGGGAAACACCGACGAGATGTAAATTTTGTTTTCTATAATTTCAGGAAAATCTTCCCGCGGCATGGTTACATAGGCAATTACGCCAGTAACCACAATCAGTAGTGTTACGATATAGACCGTCACTCGGTTGTTAATCGCCCAAGTTGATATGCCAAATTCTTTGTTTTTATGTCCCATAATGTGCGGTTTAGGCCTGGTGTATGATTAAAAATTCAATTTCATGCCTTCAGAAATGGCGTTGGCTCCGTCGGTAACAATAAGGTCTTTGGGGTGTAAACCGCTTAGAATTTCGGTTACATTATTGGCCGATTTCCCCGAAGTAATAATGGTTTTTTTGGCGATGGCGGTATTGCCTTTCACCGCTGTTGCGGTAAACACAAATTGATTGCCTTGTCCGTCTTTTTGAATGCTGTTTGAAGGCACCGTTAGGGCTTTCGGATTTACATAATCGGTAATTTTTAATTTGGCCACTTGGTTGGGACGCAATAAATTATCGGTGTTGGGAACGGCAATTTCTATCCCAAAACTGCGGTTGCTGGGGTTGATGTTGCTGGCCACTTGACGCACTTTTCCGGCATAGGTTTTGCCCAAGGCTGATAGCTTTACTTCTACTACCGTGCCTATTTTTAATTTGCCAATATAGGTCTCCGGAACCATAGTTGACACATACATATTACTAAGATTAACCAAACGCATCAAT
>JGI25910J50241_10000345_pt1 | contig 15077 bp, 14 predicted proteins | sample LauGreSBDMM110SN_3_FD_50241 | JGI IMG/M metagenome (IMG submission 50241) | reverse complement strand
GAGCGATTCATGATTGTGGCCACCAGCGACTTCAACATGGGCGCCATGGAAAACAAAGGCCTCAATATTTTTAACACCAAATATGTGTTGGCCAACCCTGCTACAGCAACCGACTCTGACTATGCCAACATTGAGAGCGTCGTTGGCCATGAGTATTTTCACAATTGGACTGGCAATCGAATCACCTGCCAAGATTGGTTCCAGCTTTCCCTCAAAGAGGGCTTGACTGTTTTCCGCGACCAAGAGTTCAGTCAAGACATGGCGGGCATTCAAAGTGCACGCGCCGTGAAGCGAATTGAAGATGTTCGGGTGCTTCGAACCGTTCAGTTTCCTGAAGATGCAGGCCCCATGGCCCATCCCGTCAGACCTGACAGCTACGTTGAAATCAACAACTTCTACACCGTCACCATTTACGAAAAAGGCGCTGAAGTCGTGCGCATGATGCAAACATTGGTAAGCACGCCTGGCGATGAAGAAGGCAAGCAAGGGTTTGCAAAGGGCATGACGCTTTACTTCAAACGGCATGATGGTCAGGCCGTGACGTGCGACGATTTTGCTCAGGCTATCGCCGATGCCAACCCCAGCTCTCCTTTGGCGCATTTGCTCCCCCAATTCAAGCGCTGGTACAGCCAAGCGGGTACTCCGAGGTTACAAGCAGAAGGCATTTTCAACAATGCCACCCAAACCTACACACTGACCTTGTCCCAGTCATGTGCCGCCACAGCCGACCAGCCACACAAAGAGCCTTTAGTCATTCCCGTTTCATTGGGCCTCCTTGATGCAGCTGGTCGTCCCATTGCCGTTCAGTTGCAAGGCGAAGCTCAGTCGCAAAGCATTCAATTCAGCAAAACTTTGGTTTTGAGTGAGGCGACAAAATNCTTTGTGTTTGAAAATGTGACATCAGCACCCACCCCATCGCTTTTGCGAAACTTCAGCGCGCCAGTCAATCTGGACTGTGAGCTCACAGAAGAACAATGGCTCACACTTTTGGCAAATGACACGGACGCCTTCAACCGATGGGAAGCTGGACAACGAGTGGCTGTTCAAGCTGCTTTGCGTTTCATTAGGGGTCAACTGAATCCAAAAACAGAAGCTGTTTTAGGCAGCGATTACCTGCAAGCCATGCGTCTGGTTTTAAACCATCCCGATTTAGATTCAGCCTTCAAAGAGTTGGTCCTCACCCTGCCCTCAGAAACCTATATTTCTGAGCAACTTGAGTCTGTAGACCCACAGCAAGTGCATGCTGTCAGAGAAGCCATGAAGCTTCAGCTGGCACTTTCATTGAAGGCAGAGTGGCAAACTTGCTATGAGCTCAATCGAGTCATGGGTGCTTACTCACCAGATGCCGGCTCGAGCGCCAAACGTGCCTTGTCGAGCATGGCTTTAAGCATGTTGTGTTTGGCAGCTGTACACGAAGGCACTTCCATTTGGCCAGGCAAAGCTTTGCAAGCTTTCAAAGATGCGCACAACATGACCGACCGCTTCAATGCCCTCATTGCATTGGTGGGCAGTGGGCATGAATTGGCCAACCAAGCTTTGACACACTTCCATGCCTTGTTCAAAAATGAGGCCTTGGTGATCGACAAATGGTTTGGCCTGCAAGCCAGCGCGCCTGACCACGACGGCCATATTTTGCCTATCGTGCGTCAACTCATGCAACATCCCGACTTCAACCTTCGCAATCCAAACCGTGCGCGCAGTTTGATCTTCAGCTATTGCAGTGCCAATCCGGGCGGGTTCCACCGAAGCGATGCCGCAGGTTATGTCTACTGGAGTGAGCGCGTCATTGAGCTCGATACCATCAATCCTCAAGTTGCTGCGCGCTTAGCCCGTGCCTTAGATCGTTGGAAAAAATTGGCAGAGCCTTATCGCCAAGCTGCTAGGGCCGCCATCGAACGCGTTGCTGCAAAATCCGACCTCAGCAATGATGTGCGAGAAGTTGTCACGCGTGCTTTGGCCGAATAAACCTGGAGAATTCGATGACCCAGAAAATATCCTTATCCCGCTATTTGGTTGAACAGCAACGCAGCAAGGGACGAATCCCTGCGCAACTTCGTCTTTTATTGGAAGTGGTTGCGCGAGCCTGCAAAAGCATCAGCCATGCTGTTAACAAAGGTGCTCTGGGGGGCGTTTTAGGCAGCGCAGACATCGAAAATGTTCAAGGTGAAATTCAAAAAAAATTAGACATCATTGCCAATGAAGTCTTGATTGAAGCCAATGAGTGGGGCGGTCATTTAGCTGCCATGGCCTCAGAAGAAATGGAATCCATTCACCTGGTACCCAACCGATATCCACAAGGCGAATACCTGCTACTATTTGACCCATTAGACGGGTCTAGCAACATTGATGTCAATGTCAGCATTGGCACCATCTTCAGCGTTCTTCAAAAACCGGAAGGCAGCGAAGGCGTCACTGAAAACGATTTTCTGCAAAATGGTGGCCAACAAGTGGCCGCAGGTTATTGCGTTTATGGCCCTCAAACCACTTTGGTCTTAACGGTGGGCGATGGTGTGGCCATGTTTACCCTGGATCGAGAACAAGGCTCTTTTGTCTTAACCCAAGAGAACGTCAAAGTTCCTGAGGACACCCAAGAATTCGCCATCAACATGAGCAACATGCGCCACTGGGATGCCCCCGTGAAACGCTATGTGGACGAGTGCTTGCTAGGCAAAGAAGGTGTGCGCGGCAAAGATTTCAACATGCGCTGGATTGCCAGCATGGTGGCCGATGTGCACCGTATCCTCACACGAGGCGGCATTTTCATGTACCCCTGGGACAAGCGAGAGCCTCACAAAGCAGGCAAGTTGCGTTTGATGTACGAAGCCAACCCAATGAGTTGGTTGATCGAGCAGGCGGGCGGTGCATCTACCAATGGCCGAGAACGCATTTTGGACATCCAACCCAAGCAATTGCACGAACGAGTAAGCGTTATTTTAGGCTCTAAAAATGAAGTAGAACGCGTCTCGCGCTATCACCTAGAAAAATGAAATTCTTTAGCCATGTCATGAGGCTTCGATGCCTCACTTTCACTCTGATGGCTGCTATGGGGCCCATGGCATGCATGGCACAGTCACAAGTCAAATCCATCCCTGAGTTTGATGTTTCTCGCTACATGGGGACATGGTATGAAATAGCCAAGCTCCCCAATTGGTTTCAGCGCAAATGTGTGCAAGGCACGCAAGCTCGGTACAAAGTTTTGGGCCCCACTCAAATTGAAGTGAATAACAAGTGCACCACAGCGTCGGGGGAAGAGACTCAAGCCATTGGCCTAGCAAGACCCAATGGCAGCGGCCGGCCTGCGCAACTAGAAGTCCGTTTCGCGCCAGAATGGACAGCCTGGCTGCCCATGGTTTGGGGCGCCTATTGGGTTTTAGATTTGGATGCAGAATACCAACTTGCCGCGGTAGGCGATCCCTCCAAGTCCTACCTTTGGATTTTGTCGAGAACACCGCAAGTTTCAGCAGAGCGATACGACGCCGTTTTGCAGCGATTGAACGTGATGGGTTTTGACATCACAAAATTAGAGAAAACGCGTCAAAATTGAATTTGCAGGCCAGTTGGGATAGCTTCACATCCGCTTTTTTAGGCTGATGATTTAACGGACCAATTGACAAGGCGCTTTGATGTGCCTTGTGGCTCTCTGCTCGTCACAGTTTTGAATGGCTTTGCGCTCTGCAACGGCGGTCAACTTGACATAAATAGAACACGCGAAAGCCATTTTGGCGTCCTCTGTTCTGCTGTCAAATGCGGCGGCACACTGACCAAACTTGCCCAAGCTAGGTTTGTTGACTTGCCAACTGAGTTGAAGTGCCTTGGGTAACAATTCAGGGGCAATTTGCTTGCGCTCTTCTTCAGCAAGAGTCGAAAATGGCATGANCAAAAAGCAACCTACCCACACAGAAAACAGTTTGAACAGCATTTTTGTATTCATGAGGTCATGCTAACAAAGATGTTTCGTGACAACAAGGCCGTTCAACACATGATTTGATGCACATCAGCCCACAATACCCCTTTTTCGCATTTCACTGATTTGATCTTCAGAGATCCCTAACTCTAAAAGCAGTGCATCTGTATCCTGACCCAAACTTGGGGCATTGCGTCGATGCTGACCAGGNGTTCTGGACAACTTTGGAACCATACCGGGCACTTTCAAAACGCTGCCATCGCTCAAGCTCACATCGGCCAACATGCCGCGTGCCAAATAGTGTGGATCGGCCGCAATGTCTTCTACAGTGTAAATNCGACCAGCAGGAACAGCAGCTTGGTCAAGGACAGAGAGCACTTGAGCCACATTCAGTTTGGAAGTCCATGCACCAATGGCGGCGTCAATTTCTTCAACCCTCTGCACTCGACCCGCATTGTCTGCCAGNGTGGGGTCGACTGCNAAATCATCGCGCCCAATGGCAGCCATTAATCGCTTGAANATGCTGTCGCCGTTTCCTGCAATCAAGGCGCATTTGCCATCTTTGCAAAGGTAGGCATTGCTGGGGGCAATGCCAGGCAGTGCACTGCCTGCAGGCCCGCGTACTGCGCCAAATGCACTGTATTCAGGCAGCAAACTTTCCATGCAATTGAAAACGGCTTCATAAAGCGCCACATCAATCACTTGACCGAGCCCGCTTGTTTGTTTTTCATGAAGCGCCATCAGAATTCCGATCACACCATGAAGCGANGCCAAGGTATCGCCAATGCTCACGCCCACTCGAACCGGCAAGCGACCTGGCTCTGCACTGAGGTGACGCAAACCACCCATGGCTTCAGCCACAACGCCAAATCCAGGCTTGTCTTTGTAAGGGCCCGTTTGACCATAGCCACTGATGCGAAGCATGATCAAGCCAGGATTGAGTTCAAGCAAGGCATCAGGGCCCAAGCCCCAAGACTCCATGGCTCCTGGCCTGAAATTTTCAATCAGGATATCCGCTTCGCTGATCAGCTTACGCACGATGGCTTGTCCTTCTGNCTGGCGTAAATCGAGCGCTAAGGAGCGCTTATTTCGTGATTGAACCTGCCACCAAACCGAGGTGCCGTCTTTGATCAGACGCCATTGCCGCAAGGGATCGCCAGCACCTGGAGGTTCAATTTTGATGACATCTGCACCGAAATCAGCCAATGTTTTGGCAGAAAAAGGGCCAGCAATCAGCTGCCCCAACTCCACCACCTTCANGCCGGTCAATGCCCCCCGGGAATGTTTGAATTCAGTCGTCACTTAAATCGGCTTTTCAATCAAAGGNGCCGAGGCCAAAGGGTCGCTGTTCTGTGCAGACTCTGTTGCATGGGTACCCAGCGCCACGGCCCTGAATATTTCTCGCAGCATTTTCTTTTCTTGCAGGGTCAAAGCGCGCGTTAAACGATGGCGCATGCGAAGTAGCAACTGACGATCAACTTCTTGCGGAATACCGCGACTGAGGTGCAAGGCATCGCGGAGCTCTTCTCGCTTATCCTCCGGCTCGTCATCCCACCATGAAACAATGACTTCCGTAATGGATTCACCAATGACTTCAGGATCTTCTTGGACCTGAGAGGCCTCTTTGCTGACAGAGCCCTGCAGCATATGACCAAGAGATTTAGATTGAACGACAATACGTCGATCTGCTTGTGACAACAAGCGCCCCCAGCCTGGATCCGATTGGTGCAATTGCTGCATATTGCTGGCCGCATCATCTGCCAAGATATGAACTTGCAAACCCGTGAGTTGCGCATCATCTATAGCAGTCAAGAAGCGTTCATCGTCTGTGGCTAGCAATATGTGCTCACAGGCCTTGCTTTCTGCAAGCCGACTTAAGTCTTGACCAAGAGACTTCAGCAAGGAGATACCACCATCTGAATCGTGCGATAAAACTTTACGGACAATTTGTCCGTCAACATCGAGAATTTCATTTTCTTCGGCGTACCAATAAATTCGCTTGATGCTCACATCCAGACCAACATGTCCCAAGGCACCGCTCAAGAATTGAGCCAGATCGAATCGATTGAACGCTTCTTGTTTAATCCCTACCTGGTTATGTTGTGCAAGCCAAACTAAAAATCTGGCGTCAATCAAAGCGATGCACGAGTCGCCTTGTTGATCGAGGGCTTGACGGTGTGCATCCTTGGACGTATTAGAAAAATAATCGCGTTTCATCGCAGCCTTTGAGGTTTTAAGATAATTTAACGAGGCGCCCTTAAATTGGCGTTCCTCAGCGTAGCGGTTCTGCGAACCCAGACCCTATTTTAACGACTCGGAGCTTCTACGCCTGATGTTTCAGGCTTTAAACTCAGGGATTATTGATTTCCACCTCTTTAAATTCACATGTCCCACTACGATATTTACGCCATTGGCAACGCGTTGGTAGATTCTGAATACGAAGTCTCAGACGCCCTTCTCCAATCGATGGGCGTTGACAAGCGCCACATGACCCTCATTGACACGCCACGCCGCGCAGAATTGCTTCATCACGTCAAGAGCATGACACCCCGCCAAACTGGTGGTGGCTCTGCTGGCAACACGGTTGTGGCCCTTGCACAGCTCGGCGGCAAGGCTTTTTATTCGTGCAAGGTGGCACACGATGATTTGGGTGATTTTTACGTCAAGGATTTACAAGCTCGCGGCGTCGATACCAACCTGAATCACACACGCGCTTTGGACGGTCAAACAGGCAGTTGCATGGTTCTGGTCACCCCTGACGCCGAACGCAGCATGTGCACCTTCTTGGGCGTTTCAGCCGAGTTGGACGACAAGGCACTGCACCCTCAAGACATTGCCAAATCTAAAATTTATTACATGGAAGGCTACTTAGCCGCCTCACCAACAGGTTTAAACGCAGCACTCCAAGGCAGAAAAATTGCAAAAGATGCCGGGGTAGCTTTAGCCCTCACGCTGAGTGATGTCAGCATGATTCAATTTTGCAAAACAGGGCTGGATGCCATGCTGGGGGATGGAGTTGATTACTTGTTTTGCAACCAAGAAGAAGCCCAAGTTTGGTGTGGCTCAAAAGATTTGAATGTTGTGAAACACATGTTGCAAAATTTGGCCAAAATAGTTTGCCTCACACGCGGGCCTGATGGCTCAGAAATTATCACCTCAGAGCAAACTTGGCACGTTCCAGCAGACAAGGTCAAAGCCATTGATACCAACGGGGCAGGCGATATGTTTGCAGGTGCTTTTTTGTATGCTATTTCACGCGGTTATTCGCCAGACAAAGCAGCCAACCTTGGCAACCATGCAGCCGCAGCGGTGGTTAGCCAACACGGCAATCGCTTAACGCTGGGGCAACTGAGCACCATCAAAGCTTACGCGCTACCACCACTTAAATAATCAGAAAGTTTCGGCCTGCGAAAGCGGCAACGCGGCTGCATCTTTGNCCGCCAGCACCGGGGCAGAAAANCCCTCGGGAAAAGGCCACTCTATGCCCAATGCGTGGTCGCTCCAAAGCAAACTCCGCTCATGCTCTGGGTACCAATAATCGGTGGTCTTGTACAAAAATTCAGCTGTTTTGCTGAGCACCAAGAACCCATGTGCAAAGCCTGGAGGCACCCAAAGCTGAGTGGCTGTTTCTGCGCTCAAATGACACCCCGCCCATTGCCCAAAGGTGGCAGAACTCTTTCTCAAGTCGACTGCAATGTCAAAAACTTCACCCTGAACCACTCGCACCAATTTACCTTGCGGATGCTGAATTTGATAGTGCAGACCACGCAACACGCCCTGAGATGACAGACTGTGGTTGTCTTGAACAAATTCGACCTTGAGGCCCGTTGCTACCTCAAAATCGCGGGCGTTGTAACTTTCATAAAAGAAGCCACGTGCATCACCGAAGACTTTGGGTTGAAGAATCAATACCTCTGGCAAATTGGTGGGCGTAACGGTGTAGGGCATCAATGAGACTTCAGTAAATTCAGCAAATATTGACCATAGCTGTTCTTGGCCAAGGGAGTGGCCAGTTTCTCCAACTGTGCCGCATCAATCCACTTTTGAGCGAAAGCAATTTCTTCAGGACAAGCCACCATCAGGCCTTGTCTTTTTTGCANTGTGGCAATAAATCCTGCNGCCTCGAGCAAACTGTCATGCGTGCCCGTGTCAAGCCATGCATANCCTCGGCCCATCATTTCAACACTCAACTGGTTCTGCTCTAAGTAACACCGATTCACGTCGGTNATTTCTAATTCACCCCGGGCAGAAGGTTTGATGTGGGCTGCGATATCGCACACTTGTTGGTCGTAAAAATACAGGCCAGTTACAGCGTAGTTGCTTTTGGGCTGTTTAGGCTTTTCTTCAATGCTCAATGCACGCTGCTGATTGTCAAAAGCCACGACACCATAACGCTCGGGGTCGTGCACGTGATAAGCAAAGACGCTAGCACCAGAGGTTTGCGAACCGGCCCTTTGCATGAGCTTGACCAAGTCGTGGCCATAAAAAATATTGTCCCCCAAGACCAATGCACTGGAGTGGTTTCCCACAAATTCTTTACCAATGATGAAGGCTTGCGCCAAACCATCAGGGCTGGGTTGCACCGCATATTGAATGTTCATTCCCCATTGACGGCCGTCTCCTAGCAGTCCGGAAAAACGCGGCGTGTCTTGTGGTGTACTGATCAGCAGCACGTCTTTGATGCCTGCCAACATGAGTGTGGTCAAAGGGTAATAGACCATCGGCTTGTCATAAACAGGCATCAGTTGCTTCGAGACAGCATGTGTCACGGGATACAAGCGAGTCCCTGACCCGCCCGCCAAAATAATGCCTTTGCGTGTATTCATTCGGCGATTTTGCCACGACTGATCCTCAGATCAAGCCATATGCACTTATGCTTGTCCTCTATGTCGTTTAAAGATCTGGGCCTTTCGCCCGAGTTGCTCAAAGCACTCAAACCCAAAACTTACCCAAGTCCCACCGAGGTTCAACGGGAACTGGTTCCCGCTGCCCTTAAAGGCCAAGATGCTTGGGTGACCGCACCCACGGGGTCAGGCAAAACCTTGGCCTACGCTCTTCCGCTAATTGAGCACTGGGCGCTTTCAATCTCAAAAAATGAAACACCTGGACTTTCGAAGTCAGGTTATCTCAGGACGACCAAAACCACCCAATCTGTGGTCTTGGTACCCACCCGAGAATTGGCAGTTCAGGTCAGTCAACTNTTCATGAGCTTGGCNGCCCAGTGGGGCCANCTCTGCAAAATCACCGTTGTCTTTGGCGGCGTTTCNATCAACCCTCAAATGATGGGNCTGAGAGGCGGAACTGATATCTTAATTGCNACACCAGGCCGCTTAATTGATTTGCTAGAACACAATGCNCTGAAACTGTCAGGCGTGCAAACCTTGGTTTTGGATGAAGCCGATAAATTNCTAGAACTTGGCTTTCAAGAAGAACTCCAATACATCTTGAGCCTGCTTCCTGCCAAGCGGCAAAACTTATTTTTGTCTGCTACCAAACCCCAAAGCATGGTGGCTTTGGCCCAGGCCCTCCTGTACAACCCCCTTGAAATTCACATCGAGGGCGAAGCACCCCAACCTGCCGAAATTTTGCAGCGAGCCATTTATACCGACGTCGCCAAACGCACACAGCTTCTAAAACACTTGCTCAAAGAAGAAAATTTGAAACAAGTCTTGGTCTTTGTCGCCACGCAGCACAGCAGTGACATGGTGGCAGCCAAATTGCGTGTTGCTGGCATTGCCGCAGAGCCGTTTCATGGACAACTGAGTCAGGGCAAAAGACAACAAGTCTTGGCAGACTTCAAAGCTCAGCGCGTCAAAGTGGTCCTCGCCACAGATCTGGCTTCGCGCGGCCTAGACATCGAAAAACTACCAGCTGTCATTAACTTCGACTTACCTAGATCGGCTGTTGATTACACCCATCGAATCGGCCGCACCGGCCGCGCTGGCGAAGCTGGGTTGGCCATCAGCTTTGTGACCCCTGAATCCTTGAGCCATTGGACATTGATTGAAAAACGCCATGCGGTGAAACTCGAAAGAGAATCCATCCAAGGTTTTAAAGCCAGCTCACCGGTTCCAGAAAATGAAACTGGCAATGGCGGCATCAAGGGCAAGCGTCCTAGCAAAAAAGACAAATTACGTCAGTTGGTTGCAGCGAAGAAGCAATTGGCCCCGTGATGAAGTCGACTTAAAAAGGTGCTGCCGATCCGAAGCGACGGTCTCGTTTTGAGAACCATTCCAAGGCCTCATTGAACTGCTTGACACTGAAGTCTGGCCACAAGGTGTCAATGAAAAAAAGCTCAGCGTAAGCAGCTTGCCAAAGCATGAAATTGCTGACGCGGGACTCGCCGCCCGTTCGAATGAGCAGGTCCATCTCAGGTGCACCTGCCGTGCTTAGGAATGGCGCGAGTGCAGCTTCTGTGAGCTGGTCGATGCCCAGGCTAGGATTTGCGCGCTGCCACGATTTGGCAGCTTGGACAAAATCCCACCGGCCACCATAGTTAGCGGCCACTCTGAGAGTGATCTTGGTGTTCTCTTGTGTTTGCTCTTCAGCCCGCAAGATCAAGTCTTGCAATTCAGGGCTGAATTTGGACTTGTCCCCGACGACTTTCAGGCAAACGCCATTGCCTTCCATTTCGTCCACTTCTTTTTGCAGGTAACTGGCAAAAAGGTTCATCAAAACGGAAACTTCCTCGGGCGGACGCCGCCAATTTTCGGTGCTGAAAGCGAATAAGCTGAGATGCGCAATATCTGAACGAATGCATGACTCCACAACCGCACGCACACGTTTTGCGCCGGATGCATGTCCCAATGCGGCGGGTAAAAGACGTTTTTTAGCCCAACGGCGATTCCCATCCATGATGATGCCGACGTGCTTTGGGAGGGTATTTGATGACAATCGAATTCACTTATTAAAAGACTATGTGATTCTATAACCTCTCACCACATGAAAAAGGCCGCTAATCGCGGCCTTTTTAAATACCACTCAAGGCGTTTACACAATTAAATATTTATTGCGGTCTTGACCATCAATCCATTTAGGTGCTTTACCACGACCAGTCCAGGTTTGACCCGTAGTTGGATCACGGTATTTGGGGGCAACTTTATTTCCTGTAGATTTTCCCGCTGATTTAGCAGCGCCCCGGCCAGCAGGGAATATATCTTGAACAGTTAATCCAAATTCAGCCACCAATTCACGGGCTTTTCGAACAGCCTCAGAAATCTCCCTTTCACGAGCAGATGCAATAGCTTGCTCCAATGCATCACGTTGCTTCAATAATTCTTTGTAAGAGTTATTCATATCGATCCAATCAAGATAATAAACTTNTTTAAANAACAAGACTCAGAATAATATCAGGATTCTAATACAAATAAATGAGATTANTTATTTATAAAATCTACAAATTCGATAATTAAATGATAAATCTNGCATTTACCTTGTCTATTCGGCGCCCCTCAAGAGATATAACTTCAAAATGCCAATTTTCAATTTGAACAATATTACCCACTTCAGGTAAATAACCCAACTCTGCCACAATAAATCCACCTAGAGTGTTAAATAATCCCCTTTCCTCTCCATTCAATTGCTTAATGTCAAGCCTCGATTTAAGCTCATTGATGGGCATTAAGCCATCCAAGACCCACGTGCCATCTGCTTGAGATGAGGCCCATGCATCTTCAACCGTCAANGGGCGCAACTCGCCGGTAATNGCCTCCAGTAAATCTCTGGGCGTTAATAAGCCCTGAACCACGCCATATTCATCCACCACAAAGACCATTCGGCCAGATTTATCGCGAAGTTGCTCCAATAGGTTCATGCCACTCAATGTTTCTGGAACAAATGTGGCGGGAAGGGCATAGGCTTCAACGGGTGCGTCGTCAGCATTTGACAAAGATACCAAGCGCGCAAGACTGACCACCCCAATCACATCGTCCAAATTGCCGCGACAAACGGGGTACCAAGAGTGCCCATCAACACCCTCATTAAATCCCGCCTGTGCCAAACACTCAGAACGCGTCATATCGCCTTCAAACCATTGGATATCAAGGCGTGGCACCATCAAGGAAGTCAGGGGACGATCGTCCAAATGAAAAACATTTCTCACCATTTGATGTTCATGTTCTTCGATCAATCCAGCGTCCACGCCCTCTTCCAAGCTAGCTGTAATTTCCTCTTCAGTCACGCCGCGATTGCCACGCGTATCAATGCGCAGCAGTTTCAAAACAGCATGGGTCGTGATAGAGAGCAAACCGACAAAAGGTCTTGCTGCACTGGCCAGCCAAGCCATCGGCCTAGACACAAGCCTTGCCACAGGCTCGGGATACAGTTGGCCAATTCTTTTAGGGACAAGTTCCCCAAAAATAATGGTTGTAAAAGTAATGGCGGTCACAACCAGTGAGGTGGCTGTGAAACTTGCAGCGGAGTCTGAAAGACCCCAACTGATGAGCCAAAGTGCAACATCACCACTGAATGCGGCCTCTCCGACAATGCCATTCATGACACCAATCGAAGTAATGCCCACCTGCACCGTTGACAAGAACTGCGTAGGGTTCTCAAGCAATTTAAGGGCAGCGGCTGCNCCTTTGTCCCCCGCTTCCTCCATGGCCGCCAGCCTTGCCTTGCGGCTAGAGGCCAGGGCCAATTCGGACATGGCAAACACACCATTCACCAAAGTTAAAAACACAATCAGTAAGAAATCCATCCCTCCATTGTGCCAAGGCCTGAAGACGAATGAAATAGCCGCCTTGCCATGGGCCCAAATTAGGCAAAAAACATCCACAATTGGGTTTTGTTGAGATTTTGGAANCCAATGTCTGTTTATTGGGTCGGCGATCTNCAAGGCTGCGACGAACCTCTGGGCCTATTACTGGACCAAGTTGGTTTTTCAGCCAGTCGCGACCGTTTGTATGTGCTGGGTGATTTGGTCAATCGGGGGCCCTCCTCCTTGGCAGTCCTACGGCGCTTGTCCAAAATGGGAAACAGTGTTGAATGCGTTTTAGGCAACCATGATCTACATCTACTGGCCCTTGCCGCAGGTGCACGACAACCAAGCCGAACCGACACGCTCCAAGATGTCTTGGAAGCCACCGACAGACACGCATTGCTTGATTGGCTTCAAAACCAAGCCATAGCACTTTACAAAGAAGATGTGCTGATGGTTCATGCGGGCGTGCTACCGCAGTGGTCACTCAGCACCACTTTAGAGTTAGCACATGAAATTGAAAGCGTTTTGCGCGGGCCCGATGCTGCCGAATTTTTCATGAACATGTATGGCAATGAACCCGCCCAATGGCACCCCAGCTTGAAGGGTTTGGACAGGCTGCGTTGCGCCCTCAATGCCTTCACCCGACTGCGCTTTTGCTCTGCCACTGGCCATATGGACTTTAAGGTCAAGGAAAACAGCGCCAAAGCACCCGAAGGTTATCTGCCATGGTTCGAAGTTCCCCATCGCCAAACCATTGGCACAAGGATCGCATTTGGACATTGGTCCACCCTCGGCGCCGTGAATCAAAAAGACATCTGGGCCATGGACACAGGGTGTGTTTGGGGCGGATGTCTCACGGCCATTAAACGCGATCAGATTGATCAGACGCCCCGCAAAATCGAAATCAAATGTCCACCCTACCAAACACCTTTTTAAATCTGAGACGTCCAACATGGCTTCCTCTCTGACATGAAACACGCCTTGGGCTTTGACCCCCGCGAAATCCCGTGGACGCTCCAACATCAAGATTGGCCTGCACTACCGTCCTCATCATTAAATGCTGAGCGTCTGAGGTGGGTTTTTAAAAATCCACCAGAATGGACACCTGAGCTGAAACGTGAGCCTTTAATTGGCCAGCGCGCCCCTCAAGCAGCGGCCGTCTTGATGCCTATTGTGATGAGGGGAAAGAATGGCCAAGACCCCCATCTCTTGCTAACGCAAAGAACCCAGCACTTGTCTTCACATCCGGGACAAATTGCATTCCCAGGTGGCAAGGTAGACCCAGAGGACGCGACANTAGAGCAAGCGGCACTTCGCGAAGCGCAAGAGGAAGTGGGACTNGAATCTGAATTTGTAGAGATTTTGGGTCAACTGCCAAGTTATGTCACTGGCACCTCATTTCACATCACACCTGTGGTGGCCTTGGTCTCACCGCATCACACCATTACAACCAATGTCAATGAGGTGGAGTTTGCATTTGAGGTGCCTTTGTCCTTTCTCATGAATCCTCAAAACCACCGCCTGCATGAATGGGGCAGAGATGGCGTTGTTAAACGTTGGTACTCCATGCCTTATCCAGCCACATCACCCAACAAGGACCCAGATCAAGCAGACCATTTCATCTGGGGAGCTACAGCAGGGATGATTCGAAACTTTTACCGTTTTTTATTGGCCGCGAATTCTTTATGATGCGGGCATGAGCTTTTTCTCTATTTTTTTGGCGCTGGTCATTGAACAAGCACGACCTCTGGGCTCGTCGAATTTTTTGCATCAGTGGTTAAGGCGTTGGGCTGACTGGGTCGCATCCCATGTGGACGGCGGAACGCGCTCACAAGCCTGGCTCGCCTGGGGCTTACTCATTGGTGCACCAGCATGCCTTGCCGTACTCATTCATTGGTGTTTGGCTTTTTTCTTGGGCTGGTTCTTTGCAGTGGTTTGGAATGTGGGTTTGCTCTATGTCACCCTTGGATTCAGGCAATTCAGCCATCACTTCACTGGCATTCGCGATGCACTGAACGATGGCGATGAACCATTGGCTCGCGAGTTATTGGCCAATTGGCAACAGATAGAAATCAATGACCTACCACGCAACGAGATTGTTCGCCATGTCATTGAACACTCTGTTTTGTCTGCGCATCGACACGTTTTTGGTGTCTTCTTCAGTTACGCATTGCTTTCCATCGTTGGCCTTGGACCGGTGGGCGCTGTGGTCTACAGAATTGCTGAGTTTGCAAAACGTTATTGGTCGCAAGCACCGTCTGTTTCAGCAGAAACAGCAACTACGCCAACTCAACAAGACAACGCAAACTGGCACAGCGATTCATTGAAAATGGTCGCTACCGAATCTTGGCACGCCATAGATTGGCTACCTGCCAGAGCAACGGCCATGGGCTTCGCCATCATGGGCAGCTTCGAAGATGCGATGGACGGCTGGCGACACCATGCCGAAAAGTTTCCAGATGACAACGATGG
>JGI25910J50241_10000342_pt1 | contig 15112 bp, 15 predicted proteins | sample LauGreSBDMM110SN_3_FD_50241 | JGI IMG/M metagenome (IMG submission 50241) | reverse complement strand
GCACCTACCACGGCAGTGCCATGAGCGGCATGGTGCAAGCGGCCTCCAAGGCCCTTTGGCAAGACGAGGTGCATGTGCGTGAAAACCGCCAGATGTACCGCGAAAAATTTGCCCGTGTAACGCCCGTTTTGGCCCAGGTGCTGGACGTGCATTTGCCAGATGCGGGCTTTTATTTGTGGGCTGGTTTGCCCCCAGGTTGGCAAAACCGCGATGACCTTTTTGCCCAGCAACTGTTGGCTCAATACAATGTCACTGTTTTACCCGGTAGTTATTTGGCGCGCGAGTTTCAAGGCGTTAACCCCGGGGCAGGTCGCATCCGCATGGCTTTGGTGGCACAAACCGAAGAATGCTTGCAAGCGGCCGAGCGCATCGTTCAATTTCTTCAACACAACCCAGTCCTTCCATCATGAGTCAACAGCTTCAATCCATCATCGACAACGCTTGGGAAACCCGGGCCCAACTCAGCCCTGCGGCAGCCCCCAAAGAGGTGGCGGAAGCGGTGGACCACGTCATCGCCGAACTCAATGCCGGTCGTTTGCGGGTCGCCACCCGCGAGGCCGTGGGCCAATGGACCACCCACCAATGGATCAAGAAAGCCGTTTTGCTGAGCTTTCGGCTGAAAGACAACCAAGTGGTCAAAGCGGGTGATTTGGGCTTTTACGACAAGGTGCAAACCAAGTTTTCACACCTGAGCGAAGCCGAAATGAAAGAAAGCGGTGTTCGGGTGGTCCCCCCTGCCGTGGCCAGGCGTGGCAGCTACATTGCCAAGGGTGCCATCTTGATGCCCAGCTACGTGAACATTGGCGCTTATGTGGATGAAGGCACCATGGTGGACACCTGGGCCACCGTGGGCTCGTGTGCGCAAGTGGGCAAAAATGTTCACTTGTCCGGTGGCGTGGGTTTGGGCGGGGTGCTCGAACCCTTGCAGGCCAACCCGACCATCATTGAGGACAACTGCTTCATTGGGGCTCGCTCTGAAATTGTCGAGGGCGTGATCGTTGAAGAAAATTCGGTCATCTCCATGGGCGTGTACATCGGTCAAAGCACCAAAATTTACGACCGTGCCACAGGACAAGTGCATTACGGCCGCGTGCCTTCCGGTTCGGTGGTGGTGTCGGGCAATTTGCCCAGTGCGGATGGCAAGTACAGCCTGTACTGTGCGGTCATTGTCAAGCGGGTCGATGCGCAAACACGCGCCAAAACCAGCCTCAACGATTTGCTGCGCGACTGATGTCGCGCACCCTGCAACTCACCGAGCAGCTGATTGCTCGGCCCTCGCTCACGCCCGACGACCAAGCTTGTCAAGACCTGATTGCCAAACGCCTGGAACCCTTGGGGTTTGTGTGCGAAAGCATCATCAGCGGNCCCGAAAATTTTCGCGTCNCCAATTTATGGGCCCTGCGCCCCAGCACCCAGTCGCACAGCCGCACCCTGGTGTGGGCGGGGCACACCGATGTGGTGCCCACGGGTCCCCTGGCGCGCTGGANCAGTGACCCCTTCACCCCCAGCCACCGCGATGGGCGGCTGTTTGGGCGCGGCGCCAGCGACATGAAAACCTCTTTGGCCGCCATGGTGGTGGCGACCGAAGATTTTTTGCAGGCCAANCCAGACACCTCGCTCAATATTGCGTTTCTATTGACCAGTGACGAAGAAGGCCCCTCGGTGGATGGNACGGTGGTGGTTTGCGAACAATTGAAGGCGCGNCNACAGGTGCTGGACTGGTGCATCGTGGGCGAGCCCACCTCNGTGGACAACACGGGTGACATGATCAAAAACGGGCGCCGGGGCTCCCTGAGTGGAAAACTATCGGTTCAAGGCATCCAAGGGCATATCGCTTACCCCCAATTGGCCCGCAACCCCATCCATGAGCTGGCCCCCGCATTGGCTGAGTTGGTGGCCCTGCGCTGGGACGCGGGCAATGCATTTTTTCCACCCACCAGTTGGCAGGTCAGCAACATCCATGCGGGCACAGGGGTGGGCAATGTGATTCCGGGTGAAGCGGTGGTCGACTTTAATTTTCGNTTCAGCACNGAGTCCAGCGTTCAATCATTGAAAGACCGCTTGAGCGCTGTGCTGGATCGCCATGGTTTGACCTNCCAAATTCAATGGACCCTGGGCGGTTCCCCATTTCTCACCCAGCCTGGCGAGTTGAGCCAAGCGGTGCAAGCTGCCATCTTGGCTGAAACCGGCATCAGCACTGAACTCTCGACCACGGGTGGNACCAGCGATGGTCGCTTCATCTCTCAAATCTGCCCGCAAGTCATCGAGTTGGGCCCGCCCAATGCCAGCATTCACCAAGTCAATGANAACGTGNGCATCCAAGACATCGAGCCCTTGAAAAACATCTACCAAGGTGTGCTGGAAAGACTGGATCGGCTGGTCGCCGCCCATCATCCATGACCTTGGCTGAACTGATGGCGCAGGGCAGCCACCTGCTGCAGTCATCCGATGTGGCATTGGGACAAGGCACGTTGGAGATGACCGATGAGGCCGCTTGGCTGGTCTTGTGGCGCCTGGGCTTGCCCCTGGACACCGACCCACAAATGCATGCCGATCCCTTGTCTGAGGCGCAAATCCAGTCGTGCCTGGCACTGTTGCAACAGCGCATTGACCAACGTTTGCCCAGCGCATATTTGACGCACGAAGCCTGGTTGCAAGGCGTTGATTTTTATGTGGACGAGCGCAGCATCGTGCCGCGAAGCTTGATCGCAGAGGTTTTAGCCCTGCAAAGCATTGACCATTTCTTAAGCCCAGCGCCCCAACGCATATTGGACTTGTGCACGGGCAATGGCAGTTTGGCGGTGCTGGCCGCCATGGCCTACCCCGATGCAAACATCGAAGGCAGCGACATCAGCACCGATGCCTTGGCCGTGGCCCGCATCAATGGCGAAAGGCATGGCCTGTCCGATCGCATCCAATGGCGCGCGGTGGCCGGATTGACAGCACCCCTTGGCCAATACGATTTGATTTTGTGCAACCCCCCTTATGTGAATGAGCGCAGCATGCAATCGCTGCCGCCTGAATTTTTGGCCGAGCCTCGCTTGGCCTTGGCCGGAGGGCACGATGGCATGGACTTTATTCGGCCCTTGCTGGCTTGTGCCCACCAGCACCTGAGCCCCCATGGGGTTTTGGTGCTGGAAATTGGCAACGAGCGCGACCATTTCGACGCGGCTTTTCCATGGCTTTTGCCCATTGGGCTGAGCACCAGCGCAGGAGACGACCAAGTGTTGTTGCTGGACCAACAACAACTGAAAAAAGCCCTATGTTGAACTTCAAAAAAATTGTGTTGCGCCGGGGGACCAAGGTGGTTCTCTCACAAGCCACGGCGACCATCCAAGTGGGTGAAAAAGTGGGCTTGATTGGTCGCAATGGGGCTGGGAAATCCAGCCTGTTTGCGTTGATCACCCGGCAACTCCAAGAAGACCAAGGCGAATGGTCGATGCCCGACAACTGGGAGATTTCGCAAGTCGAGCAGCACATCCCCGAGACCGACCAAGGCGCCACCGATTTTGTGCTCGAAGGCGATCTGCGCTTGGGTCGCGTTCTGGCTGAATTGCACCAAGCCGAGCTGCGCGATGACGGTGAAGCCATGGCCTTGGCGCATGCCGCTTTGGATGATGCGGGCGGACACACGGCCCGTTCTCGCGCGCAGGCCATGCTGCTGGGTTTGGGTTTCAAAAGCGATGAACTCGACAACCCAGTCAACAGTTTTTCGGGGGGCTGGCGCATGCGCTTGCAACTCAGCCGAGCCTTGATGTGCCCCGCTGACTTGATGCTGCTGGACGAACCCACCAATCACCTGGACTTGGATGCCTTGGTGTGGCTGGAAGATTGGCTCAAGCGGTATGAAGGCACCATGCTGGTGATCAGCCACGACCGAGATTTTTTGGATGCGGTCACCCGGGTGACCTTGCATTTGGACAACTCGCAACTCACCCGCTATGGTGGCAATTACAGCGCCTTTGAAACTTTGCTCGCCCAGCAGCAGGCCTTGCAGCAATCGGCCTTTGAAAAGCAACAAGACCGGATTGCCCATTTGCAGAAATTCATCGACCGCTTCAAAGCCAAAGCCAGCAAAGCCAAACAAGCGCAAAGCCGGGTCAAGGCCTTGGAGCGGATGCAACGGGTGGATGCAGTGCTCGATGCGGCCGACTTCCAATTTGAATTCAAGCCCCCGGAGAGCCTGCCCAACCCCATGCTGTCCCTGCAAACTGCCGATTTGGGTTACACCACAGATCAGGGCGCAACGACCATCTTGCAGGGGGTTGGTATTTCGGTCTTGGCGGGTCAACGCATTGGCATTTTGGGGGCCAATGGTCAGGGCAAATCCACCTTGGTCAAAACCATTGCGGGCGATTTGAATCTGATCTCGGGCGAAATGGTCGAGGGCAAGGGCTTGCGCATTGGGTATTTTGCCCAGCAAGAGCTGGACGTGTTGAAACCCGACGACTCCCCTTTGCAGCACATGATCGATTTGGCGCGCAAAGTCTCACCCCATGCGCGCGAGCAAGAGTTGCGCAATTTTTTGGGCAATTTCCGTTTTGTCAACACCATGGTGGGGCAAGCCGTGGGCACCTTGAGTGGCGGCGAAAAAGCCCGCTTGGTGCTGGCCATGCTGGTCTGGCAGCGGCCCAATCTGCTGTTGTTGGATGAGCCCACCAACCATTTGGATTTGGTCACGCGAGAGTCTNTGGGCATGGCGATCAATGGCTTTGACGGCACGGTTTTATTGGTCAGCCATGACCGCGCTTTGTTGCGCGCTGTGTGCGATGAATTTTGGGTGGTCAGCCAAGGTCGCGTGCAATCCTTTGCCGGCGACTTGGATGATTACCAACGCATGGTGGCCGACAACACCAGCCAAGCAACGGGGTCAACCAAGCTGTCCAAAAAGCCCAGCGCTGTGGAGCCCNCGCAATCGGGTGGGCGACAAGGCCGCCAACGCCAAGCGCAAATGCGCCAAGACAAGGCCGATCGCCTCAAGCCGCTGAAGAAAGAATTGCAGCAGCTGGAGACATCCATGCAAAACCATCAAGCAGAATGGGCGCTGTTAGAGGCCAAAATGCTCTCCAACCAGACAGGCGCCGAGATGGCTGAGTTGGGGCGGCAAATGAAAAGCAAGCAGCAGCAAATGGCCCAAGCCGAGGAGCGCTGGTTGGCCTTGAGCGAGGAGCTCGATGCCCTGGGCCAGCAGTCAACCGCTTAGCCGGCGACAAGCCTCAACTGCCCATGCAAATGGCTGGACCTTGCAGGGGTTTGTTGCAGGTGCAAACCAAAACATAGCTTTTGATTTTGTCTTTTTCTGCGGGTGACACGCTGGCTTTGCGCATGCCTTCGGTGGGCAAATACAGTTTGGGTCGCAGCTCTTTGGTGCTGGTCTTGTCGTTCTTGTCGACCAATTGAACCACCGGACAAAAAACGGCACCAGGCAAGGGATTGCGCACCTCAAACACCATGGTTTGCGCTTCGCCAAGGGCCCATCCCGCATTGATCTTCAACTGCTTGTATTCGGCAGCGGTCAGCATGACCGATTCCACGGGTGTGGTGGGTTCAAAAAACCACCCCATGGCCAAAGCTTGGCATGTCAGGCTGATCGCGCAAACACCGCTCATCCATCGAAACCAAAGACTGCTGGGCATGTGGCATCACCTGAAACAAAAAACGGGTGACAGATCAACTGTCACCCGCCAATGTTGGTAGGACGTACAAGATTCGAACTTGTGACCAACGGATTAAAAGTCCGCTGCTCTACCAACTGAGCTAACGTCCCAAATGCTCGCCAAACGAATCCGGCGAAGCCACAAATTATAGCGAATTTTTCGTCGACTTGAGGTTTGTGAAATGGGCCAATTCATTGATCACCCAGCCAGCAGCACATTGACCAAACGTGGCGGTCACGCTGACCACAGAACCCAAACCGTGGCAGTTCAATCCACCGTCCTCCAAGGGCTCACAGGATGCCGACGGAGGCGTGACAAGCTCTTTGCTGAAGACACACGTGATGCCCATTTTTTGACCCCGGGGTGCGGCAAATTGGTGGCGCAATTTTTGACGCAAGCGCGCCAGCAAAGGGTCATGGGTGACTTGCCCCAAGTCAGCAATGTCCACCCATTGGGGCAAACGCTTTCCACCGGCCGCGCCGACGCTGATAAAACAAGTTGTCGATTTGAGGGCCCAGGCTGCCATGGCCAGTTTGGCGCTGCTTTGGTCACAGGCATCAATGACGGCATCCACAGAATCACCTGCGATATGGGGCCAATTGTCGGGCTCGACAAAGGCATCCACGTCAATGACTTCACAGCTGGGTTGGAAACTTGAAATGCGCTCTTTCATGGCCAGCACTTTGGACTGACCGATGTTGGCATCCGTGGCATGAATTTGTCGGTTGATGTTGGACTCTGAGACATGGTCCATGTCGATCAAGGTCAGCCGCCCCACCCCACTGCGGGCCAAGGCCTCGGCCGACCAAGATCCCACGCCGCCAATGCCCACCACCACCACATGGGCCGTGGCGATGCGTTCAGCAGCCTCTGGGCCATACAAACGCTGTAAAGAAGTCAAGCGCCTGTCAACCGTGGCAGAGGCGCTCAGAGTGACCTCTCCAAGCTCCAGATCTGGTACTTGATGGCCAACCAAGCGCCGATGCCAATGCCCAAGACAGCGGTGATGGCGTTGAGGCTGAGGGTGGATATACCGCTGACACCTTGACCAATGGTGCAACCCATGGCAGTCACGCCGCCAACGCCCATCAAAACCGCACCCACCAAATGATGGGCCAGGTCGGACGTTTGCCCAAACCCTTCCCAGCGGAAACTGCCATTGAGCAAGGATGAAATGGCGGCACCGCAGACCACGCCCATGGCAGACACCATGCCAAAGCTCAACACTTTGGTCACATCGCTGTAGAACATCAGCCAATCCAAGATGTATGCCATGGGAGCGACAAAACTCATGGCCTCCATGCGCCCCGAATTGGTGGTCAGATACACGGCTTCCAGGGTCTCAGGATGTTCATGCACAAAGCCCAGGTGNCCGCTGACCCACAGCATGGCCGTGGCCACCAAACCCAAACCCACACCGGCGAACACATGCTGNGCTTGCCAGAAATCTTTGTTTGAGAAGGCCCACAGCGCCAAGACACTGCCCACCACCAAACCCGCCAAGGGCCAAACATGGGGCATGTCCACCCATGCAGAGACCCAGGTGCCNAGGTGCGCNCCAGAAGGCATGTCGACAAAAACAGTGTCAATGCTGCGATTGCGCCACACGGCGGTCAAGCCCTTGAGGGTGGCAAATGCAGACACCCCCATGAANACAAAAACCACCCACGACTTGAGGTTGCCAGTGCCCATGCGGATCAAGGTCTTGTTGCCACAACCCGAGGCCAAAACCATACCAACACCAAACATCGTGCCACCGATCAGGGTGGACAACCACAGCCACCGGGGCGTGTTGTAGAGCGATTGCTTGGGGTCTATTAGCCCAGACATAGACAGCAGGGCGAATCCAGCCATGGCGGTGGCCATCACCAAAGCCCATTGGCGCATGCGCGACCAATCTCCCATGTTGATCACATCACTCAAGGCACCCATGGTGCAAAAGTGGGTTCGCTGCGCAATGGCTCCAAATACCCCTGAGAAGGCAAAAGACGCCCACAGCACCCATTGAATTTGATTGGCAATATCATCCATGTTCAAGGCCGTGGCGGCGATTTATTTCAAACGTGACAGGCGATCTTTGGCCGCGGTGGCCGCCTCTGATTCGGGGTGCGCTTTGATCAAGTCCTCAAGCGCTTTGCGGGCTGATTTAACGTCTTTGAGCTCGATGTGGCAGTTGGCCAAGGCCAACATCGACTCGGGTACGCGCGGGTGTGGGGCCATGGCCACCAAACTGCGAAAACTCACCATGGCGTCTTTGTATTCTTTGACCGCGTACTGAGCATTTCCGAGCCAAAACAATGCCGTTGCTTTGTATCCACTTTGCGGATACCTGCGAACAAAATCGGCCAACATGGTCAATGCTTGGCCATAGTCACCTTTGCGAAAGACCTCCAAAGCCTGGTCGTGATCACGCTTCTCTGTGGGTTCGGCCAAAAACTCTCGCCCATCCATGGCGACTTTGATGGGTTCGAGTTTGCGCAAACGGTCATCTTGGGATTGAATTTTGTCCTTTTGCTCACGCTGCCATTCTGACAAGGATTTGAGCAAGTTTTCATTGGCGCCACGCGACTTGGCCAAATCAGCCCTGAGGGATTCAATTTGGTTTTGCAAATCCAATAGGCTGCGGCGAAGCACTTGCAATTCGTCTTGATTCTTGTCGGTGACTTCGTTGCCCTTCTTCATCAGCACTTGATTGTCAGCACGCAAGACTTCGATGGACATGCGCATGGTCTCAAGCCTTTGGCGCAAATCCAAAATCGCCCGGCGCGCCTCATCGTCTTCAAACAAGCCCGCTTGGGCGGTGGAAGAAAACGCTATGAAAAGCAAGCCCCAAAGGACTGCAAATGCCCGCGGCTTCATCATTTGTAGGCGATCTCAGCCCTGCGGTTTTTGGCAAAAGCCTCTTCTGAGCTACCAGCCATGGCGGGCTTTTCTTTGCCCAAGCTGACCGCCTCAATTTGCCCATCNGAGACACCCAGCAGATTGAACGCCTTGCGCACGGCNTCAGAACGTTTTTGACCCAGTGCCAAGTTGTATTCACGGCCACCACGCTCATCGGTATGGCCTTCCAAAGCNACGCGGCGCTTGCTGTCTTGTTTGATGTAGACNGCATGTTTTTCAATCACCGCCTGAAACTCGGGCTTGATGGCAAAACTGTCGTAGTCAAAGTAGATGACCAGGGGCACACCCGATGGACCACTGGGCACAGCTGCCAATGGACGCGCGTCAACGCTGGCCACGGCCGAGCGGGCCGGAGGCGGTGCTGGTGCTGGGGTTGCTGCCGCTGGCGCTGCCACTTGCGTGCCTGCTTTGTCCTCGACGGGTACCTCATTGAGCTTGACCGGTGAAGAGCAAGCCACGAGCAGGGCCAGGGTGGCCAAAAGACAAAGGGTTTTTTTCATTTGTAGTACTCCAAAAAATCACTGCTTTAAAAACGGGCCCCAATGGGGTTCTCGAATGTCACCATTTTGCCCGGCCAACCTGGCCTTGATGCGGCCATCGACGGTGGTGGTCATCAATGCTTCGCGACCTTGGAGTTGGGTCGAGTAAACAATCAAGCGACCATTGGGCGAAAAACTGGGCCGCTCATCCGGACCGGTGTCTGTGATGGATTGAACGGTTTCAGACTTGAGGTCCATGACCTGCAATTTGAATTGGCCATTGATGCGGGAAATATACGCCATCCAACGCCCGTCAGGGCTGATGGCTGGGGAGATGTTGTAGGTGCCTGAAAAGGTCACCCTTTGCGCCGGCCCGCCCATGGTGGGTGTGCGATAGATTTGCGGAGAACCACCCCGATCACTGACAAAATAAAAGGCAGACCCATCTGGATAAAAAGCAGGCTCGGTATCGATGCTATTGGATTGCGTCAACCTGCGGGGCTCTCCCCCTTGGGCGGAGATCATGTAAATCTGCGAACCGCCATCTCGGCTGAGTGTCACCGCCAAACTGCGGCCATCGGGCGCCCAAACCGGGGCGCTGTTGTTGCCCTTGAAATTGGCCAATACACGCCGCTTTCCAGAGTAAACATCATGCACATAGACCACCGGCTTGCGCGCCTCAAAAGACACGTAGGCTAACTCTTGCCCATTGGGTGACCAGTTGGGCGAAATGATGGGCTCTGGGCTGGTCAATGCCGCTTGGGCATTTTCACCATCGGCATCGGCCACCCACAGGCTGAACCGGGTGCCCAGTTTGGTCACGTAAGCAATGCGGGTTGAAAAAACGCCTTTTTCGCCCGTCAGTTTTTCATAGATGAAGTCAGATATGCGGTGGGCAATCATGCGCAGATCGCCAGTGGGCGTGGCGTAGCTTTGCCCACCCAAATCTTGGCCACGCACCAGATCCCACAACCTGAAGCGAATATCAAAACGGCCATCGGCCAATTTGGTGACGCTGCCGGTGAGCAAGGCTTCATCGCCTTTTTGCTTGAGAGACGAGAAGTCGGGCCTGGCCAACTCGTCCATGGGGGTGGCCAGGGCATTGCCCCGGAATTGGCCGCTGCGCTCCAAATCGGCTTGGACAATGGCTGATATTTTTTGTGGAGAGGCCTCTTCCCCGCGCATGGGGGCGATGGCCATCGGTATCTGGGTCAGCCCGACACCAGACACCTCAACCCTGAATTGCGCATGCGCCGGCCAAGCCAAGAAGCATGGCACAAGCCATATCCAAGAAAGAAACCTGGCAGCGAAGGAGTGGCGTCGGTCAAACAAGGTCAGATGATTGGAAGATCAGGACAAACGCTATAGTAGCACCATCCCCCATGTATTCGACCCGCTGTGCCCACCCCCACGCTCTATAAACGCTTGTTTGGCTATGCCAAGGCATATAAATGGGCTTATGCCATTTCTTTCGTGGGCATGGCATTGACCGCAGTGACCGAAGCCATGCTGCCTGCCATGATGAAGTATTTGCTCGATCAAGGCTTTCAGGTGCAATCGCAGCAACACATCTTGGTCATTCCATTGGCGATTGTGGGACTGTTTTTGGTCAAGGGCCTGCTCATTTATGTCAGCAACTATGTGGCCACCTGGATCACCACCCATGTGACCATGGCTTTGCGCAATGACATGTTCGCCAAAATGTTGCGCCTGCCGGCCACGGCCTTTGCAGATGCCCAAGGCAGTTACATCTCCAAAGTGCTGTACGACGTGCTCAACATTGGAGAAACCATTTCCCAAGTGGTGGTCTCTGCTTTTAGGGAGGCCTTGACGGTGGCCACCTTGATCGCCTATTTGCTGTACTTGGATGTCAGATTGGCGCTGATTGCGCTCAGCGTGGGGCCTGTGATCATTGGGTTTGTGCGGCTATTTTCCAAACGCCTGCGGCAAGCGGGCCGCAAGGGCTTGGAGTCCATTGGCGAGATCACCCATGTGCTCGAAGAGTCGGTCTTGTGCCAAAAGATCATCAAAATTTACCAAGGCCAAGCGACTGAAAAGCAGCGCTTTGAAGCCGCCAATGGGCGTTTTCGCCGCTCTCAAATGCGCGAGGCTGTACCCGCTTCAGCCACCACCCCTTTGACCCATTTGTCGGCCTCCATTGCATTGGCCGTGATTGTTTATTTGGCGCTTGATCAGGTGAACCAAGTTGGCGCAGATACCGGCGTCACCACGGTGGGTGGATTTGTGGCCTTTGTCACGGCCATGCTGATGCTGTTGGCCCCGCTGAAAAAACTCACCGAGGTCAATACCGCTTTGCAACGCGGTCGGGTCTGTGCCCAAAGCGTTTTCGCTTTTTTAGACAGCCCCGAAGAGGAGGACAAAGGTCGCAGGGAATGGCGCGAACCCCAGGGGCGCATTGAGTTTCGACATGTCAGCTTCAGTTACGCCTCGTCCAACACACCAGCCCTGGACGCGATTGATTTGTGCATCGAGCCCGGTCAAACCCTGGCGGTGGTGGGTGCCTCTGGCGGCGGAAAGTCCACCTTGGCGGCGTTGTTGCCGCGTTTCATGTCCCCCACCCAGGGACAAGTATTGATCGATGGCATCGATGCCCAAGACTTCAGCTTGGTGTCTTTGAGAAAACACATGTCGCTGGTCACCCAAGAGGTTTTGCTTTTCAATGACACCATTGCGGCCAATATCGCTTACGGGCATGCCAATCCCGACAGGGCTGCAGTGGAAGAGGCGGCCAAGGCGGCCAATGCCTGGGATTTCATCACCGCCCAGCCCTTGGGATTGGACACCCTGGTGGGCGAGGCCGGCATGCGCTTGTCTGGCGGGCAGCGCCAACGAATTTCGATTGCCAGGGCCATCTACAAAAATGCACCCATCCTGATCTTGGATGAAGCCACGTCTGCCTTGGATGCTGAGTCGGATCGGTCGGTCCAGGCCGCTTTGGCCAATTTGATGCAGGGACGCACCTGTGTGGTCATTGCCCACCGTTTGTCCACCATTCAACACGCTGACCGAATTGCGGTTTTGAACCAAGGCCGCTTGGTGGAAATGGGCAACCACGATGAATTGCTCCAGCTCAACGGCATCTATGCCTCCTTGTATCGCTTGCAATTCAATGGACTGCCCATTTAAAGATCGATCGACATGATGAACGCAGCCATGGACCGATGCGCGGTGTCAGTGATCGTGATCACCTTGAACGAAGCCGATCGCTTGACGGCCACTTTGCAAGCCTTGCAATGGGCGCAGGAGATCATCGTTGTGGACGCTGGCAGCACCGATGGCACCCTGGCCATTGCCCAGCAATGGGCGACCCGGGTCGAGCACCGGGACTGGTCTGGGTTTGGCGCACAAAAAAACCATGCCCTGTCCTTGGCCAGCCTGCCTTGGGTGCTGTCGATTGATGCCGATGAGCGGGTCACGCCTGAATTGGCCCAAGAAATCCAGGCCTTTGTGAACCGAGATGGTGACGGCTACTTGGCCGCCAATCTGCCGCGTTTGTCCCGCTATTGCGGCCGCGATATCCACCACAGCGGCTGGTGGCCAGATCCGGTGTGTCGCGTCTTCAAGCGCGGGCACGCCCGCTTCAGCGACGACTTGGTGCATGAAAAAATCATCTCGACCGGACCGGTTTGGAATTTCCAGGGTTTGCTGATGCACGACAGCTTTCAAAACCTGGATCAAGTGCTGCACAAGTTGAACCAGTACTCCCGTGAAGGCGCACTGAACTTGCATCGCAAAGGCAAAAAGTCTGGTTTGGGAAAGGCCATTGGCCACGGCCTGTGGGCTTTTTTTCGCACCTATGTTTTGCAACGCGGATTTTTAGATGGTCGCGAGGGCTTTATCCTGGCTGTCTCCAATGCGGAGGGCACCTACTACCGCTACCTCAAGCTGATGTACTTGAATGAGTCCACAGCGGCCACACCCCCATGAAGATCTCCGTGGTTGTCACCACCTACAACAGGCCGCAGGCCCTGTGTTTGGTGCTGCGCGCTTTGCTGTCCCAGGATCAACCGCCATTTGAAATTATGGTCGCGGACGATGGGTCTGGCGACCCCACCCGACAGACCATTCGCCAGATGACCCGTGACGCCGACATTCCCATTCGCCACTTGTGGCAAACCGACGATGGGTTTCGGGCAGCGTCGGCGCGCAATATGGCGGTTGCCGCAGCCCAGGGCGAGTTGATTGTTTTTTTGGATGGTGACTGCATTCCCCGACCTGACTTTATCGCTCAACACGCACGCTTGGCTCAAGTTGGGTGGTTTGTGGCGGGCAGTCGTTTGTTGCTGGCACCCGCTTTGACCCAAAAGGCTGAGGACCAACAATGGCCACTTCACCAATGGGGACGTGGGACATGGTGGCTGCAGACATGGAAGGGACAAACCAATCGATGGTTGCCATTGCTCAACCTGCCAGGGCACGCCTGGCGGCGCAGACAGCCCGAGCATTGGCAAAGCGCTCGCACCTGCAACATGGCTGTGTGGCGCAGCGACTTGGTGGCGGTGAATGGCTTTGACGAAAGCTATCAAGGGTGGGGGCATGAAGATGCGGATTTGGCGGTTCGATTGATCCGCCATGGCGTGCACTACAAAAATGGCCGCTTTGCCCTCACTGTTTTGCACCTGTGGCATGCGGAAAACGATCGATCCCATTTGCCCGAAAACCTGGCGCGCTTGGATGCCATTCTCAATGGGACCCACACACAAGCACCACTGGGTTTGGCTCAGCATTCGCCCGCGTCCATTGAACAAGCCATGCAGATGGACGCTTGATGAGCATTCCCATTTTGATGTACCACCAGGTCGACGAGATGCCGCCGGCGGGTGCCCCTTTGCGGGGGATGACCGTCAGCCCCCAGCGCTTTGCGCAACACATGCGCTTGTTGAAAACCTGGGGCTTCCAAGGCCTTTCCATGCGCGACTTGGAGCCGTATCTGAGCGGCTACGAAGAGGGCCGTTGAGCAGCCAGGGGCCGTCAGCGTCTTTTTGCCGTGACTTGCTCAAACACCGCTTCGTGCGCCCGTGCGCACTGCGACCAGGTCTTTTGCCCCGCCCAAGCATGGCCAAGTGCCGCCAATTGCTGCATCTGTTCGGGCTGATCGACCAAGGTCTGCAAAGCCTGGGCCAATTCTTGGGCGTCGGTGGGGTCTTTTAACACCAGGGCTTGTGAGCCATGGCTCAATTCAGCACTGATGCCGCAGTAAGGCAAGCCACTGACCACCACCGGCAAACCGTTGGCCATGGCTTCCAAGACAACCATGCCATAAGTGTCTTCCAAGGTGGGATGGGCCAGCACATCGGCAGCGTGATAAGCCCCGCGCAAATCTTGCTGGGGGCCCAAGAAAAGAAGCCTCTCCAACACGCCCGCATCCTCGGCCAAGGCGCGGTAAGCCGATGCGGGTGGGATGTGTCCTGCGATCACCAATTTCCATTCGGTGGTAACCGTCCGATGGCATGGATCAGCGTTTTCAGCCCTTTGCGCAAGGGGTCGTTGGCGACCAATAGCGCCAAACGGGCATCCATAGGCAAACCCAATGCCAAGCGCGCGCTGCGTTGGTCTTGTGCAGATTTGGGCGCATGGACAATCACACCGGGGGTGATGACGCTGACGTGGCCCAGGGCCGCCGGATAGGTTTGCTCCAACGTCCTGCGCAAGGGCTCTGAGACGGCCAACACGGCGCGTTGTCCATGGGTCACACCTTTTAAGCGCGAACCCTCCAGCCACCAATATGCCAACAATCGGGGGCTGGTGAGGATTTTCAAAATGCGCCAAACTTTGCGCCAGCCGTGGCGATTTTTCAGCAGGCTGTATCGAATGGGCAGAACGTGAAAGCACTGCACGTTGCCATGCCAGCTGTGCTCGTGGGAGTAGACCACGTCGAACCCACGGTGTGTCAGCCAAGCCGTTGCCAAGGCAAACCACAACTGATTGACCCATCGGGGTCGGCGCAAGGGACCGGGTATTTTGTGCGGCGTCCAGCCGTTGGGGGGTGAAGATCCAAAAGTCTGGGCAAACACATGCACCTCGTGGCGTTGCGCCAATTCCTCGGCCACAGCT
>JGI25910J50241_10000320_pt1 | contig 15582 bp, 17 predicted proteins | sample LauGreSBDMM110SN_3_FD_50241 | JGI IMG/M metagenome (IMG submission 50241) | reverse complement strand
GGCGGGGGTGGTGTGCGTTTTTGCAGGCCAGGTGCATGCGGCGGCCAGTTTGACCAAAGTAGATTGCCAAGCGCTGAATGCCTTTGGCTCTGTCGACCCCGTCTCCTTGGACATCGCCTTGGAAAACTCGGATGCCCTTCAAAAAAGGTTTGCACACCAAGCGACACTCACCGTCGTTTTATCCGCCAAGGCCTTGGCGCAAGTTCACACCTGGCCTTGGGTGGAGTTGGTCTTCAACCATGCCACCCAAGACGGCGCTGTGGTCAAAGCGCTGCTGGAGAGCAAAACACCACCCCAAGGCTGGGTGGTGGCGGGTACAGGAAATGGAACGATGAGCCATGGCTTAGAGGCCGCTTTGACCCTGGCCCAACAACGCGGCGCTTGGGTTTGGCGCACCTCACGATGTACACAGGGCCAAGTACAAGCCCTAGCCGGTGAGTATTTTCAAACCACCCCTGGGCTCAACCCCTACAAAGCACGGGTGGTGCTGGCATTGGCCTTGGTGGCCGAAAAGCTCAACTCGTCAGCGCTTTGAAAGCCCGGGCTTTGATTTCTTCGACTTGACCGACGCCGCTGATGGCGCTGTAGCGGGGCGCGTTGTCCGCATCGGACTGGGCCCACTGGGAGTAGTAATCCACCAAAGGGCGGGTTTGCGCGGCATAAACGTCCAGGCGTTTGCGCACGGTTTCCTCTTTGTCGTCGTCGCGCTGAATCAGGGCTTCGCCGGTCACATCGTCCAGACCCGCAACTTTGGGCGGATTGAAGTGGATGTGATAGGTGCGCCCACTGGCTACATGCACCCGACGGCCACTCATGCGATCAATGATGGCGTCAAAGGGCACATCGATTTCCAGCACGTGGTCAAGATGCACGCCAGCCAACTTCATGGCGTCGGCTTGTGGAATGGTGCGGGGAAAGCCGTCAAACAAAAAACCATTGGCGCAGTCTGCCTGCGCAATGCGTTCTTTGACCAGCCCAATGATGATGTCGTCACTGACCAAACCGCCCGAGTCCATGACTTTTTTGGCAGCCAAGCCCATGGCGGTACCCGCTTTGACCGCTGCACGCAGCATGTCACCCGTGGAAATTTGGGGAATGCCAAACTTTTCGCAAATGAAAGTGGCTTGGGTGCCTTTGCCCGCACCCGGTGCGCCTAAAAGGATGAGTCTCATGTCTTTCCTCTGATTCTTATGGGTTCCAACGATGGGCGGATGCCCATGAACGACCTGATCTGGTTTTTAGCACGTTACCATGCATGCGGTGCGCGAGCCTTACAAAAGCCCTTCGAAAAGACGCCTGACGCGCTCCAAATCCTCTGGGGTGTCCACACCCGGTCCGGGCGTCTCGGGCGAGACATGCACAGCAATTTTGTGGCCGTGCCAGAGCACCCTGAGTTGCTCCAAAGATTCCATGGCCTCCAGCGGCGAATGCGCCAGGTCAGGGAAGGCGCGCAAAAAAGACGCACGGTATCCGTAAATACCCACATGCCGCAAAGTCTCCACCGGCGGTGCAGTGATGGCATTGGCCCCGTCGCGCCAAAAAGGAATGGTTGAACGGCTGAAATACATGGCGGTATTGAAGCGGTCCAGCACCACCTTGACCACATTGGGGTTGACCAATTCATGCGGATCGGTGATGGCATGGGCCACGGTGCTCATGCTGCAGTCTTCACGCTGGGCCAGCAATTGGGCCACGGCATTGATCACTTGCGGCTCAATCAGGGGCTCATCGCCCTGGACATTGACCACCAGGGCGGCGTCGGGCAAACCCAAGATTTCACAGGCTTGGGCCAAGCGGTCGCTGCCAGAAATGTGGTCGGATCGGGTCAAAAGGGCAGGGATGTGGTGCAACTGGCAAGCTTCAACAATGCGCTCATCGTCAGCGGCCACCACCACCTTGGTGGCCTGGCTCATCTGAGCCCTTTGTGCCACCCGCACCACCATGGGCAAGCCCGCAATGTCGGCCAGCGGTTTGTTGGCCAAGCGGGTGGAGGCCATCCTGGCGGGGATCAATACCGTGAAAGAAACCTGCCCCACTCAGCGCTCGCACTCTTCGTCGCTCAGGGTCCGGGCCTCGGTCTCCAACATGATGGGAATGCCGTCGCGCACGGGGTAGGCCAAGCGGGCGCTGCGCGAGAACAATTCTTGGCGCTCGCGAACATATTCCAACGGGCCTTTGGTGACCGGGCAGACCAGCAATTCAAGCAATTTGGTTTCCATGGCGAGATGATATCCGCAGGGCCAGCGCTTGATCGATTTGGGGCCACCACGTCTCCAAGCCTTGCAGCTCCAATGGGACGGCCCAGACCTGGGGAAAGCGGTCCCACAATTTCACAGCGTCTTTTTCAGTGCATAACCAGTCGCCCTCGGCCACGGCGGGGTTGAATCCGAGCAAGGGGTCGTGGTCGGGCCACGCTTGCGCCAGCCCCAATTCCAGCCCTTGCTCGCGCAAGCCATCAAAAAACAATTGCGGTTTGGCGATGGCTGCCAGCGCATGGACCCGGCGGTTTTTCCAATCGCTCAAGGGCCGACGCTGGCCCTTGGGCCCCACCGCGAAGGGAGCCAATTGCCGGCGCAACATGACCATATCCACGTTGGCTATTGGTTGAGAGCCCACATTCCAAACGCTGACCGACGGGTCTGCCGGGCGCGGCCAAGGTTCACGCAGCGGTCCTGCAGGCAACAGCCAGCCATTGCCAAAACCGCGTTCATCAAAAACACATATTTCAATGTCCCGGTGCAGTCCCACATGTTGGAGGCCATCGTCGCTGATCAATACCTGCGTTTGGGCGTGTGCGGCCATCAAGGCCTGGCAGCAAGCCGCACGGTCTGCACCAACGAAAACCGGCACCTGGCAGCGACGCCAAACCAGCAGCGGCTCATCGCCCACATCTTGGAATGTGCTGCGCTCATTCACGGCGGTGACTGGTGTGGCATCGCGCCCAAACCCCCGCGCCACCACCCCCACCTGGAAGCCTTGTGACTTCCAGTGCATCGCCAAAGCCATGACCAGGGGTGTTTTACCGGCACCACCCAACACCACATTGCCCACGACGACGACCGGCACACCGGGGCTGATGGTCGGGTGGCGCTGTCGCTGACGCTGTTTCCAAGCCACCACCAACCACGTAAATCCACTTAGGGGCCAAAGAACAACACTGGCCCAGTTGCGCGTTTGCCACTGGCGCAACACCCATGCTTGCCAGGGAAAGGGCATTTAGCGTGCAGCCCCAGCCTGCGGTGACTTGGCCACAAAGGTGATGGCATTGATACCGCTGGCTTTACCGGCCTCCATCACCGAAATCACCGATTGGTGCGGTGCCATGGCGTCGGCGCTGATCACCAGCATCGGCTTGTCCATGCCCACGGCGGCTTGGGACAAGGCCTGGGTCAAGGCCTTGACACCGCGTTGCGGCAATGGCTGCTTGTTCACCGCATATTGGCCGTCACTGGTCACCGACACCATGATTTCTTGGGGGTGCTCTTTTTGGACATCGGTATTGGCACTGGGCAGGTTCAACTGCACCTCGGTGTACTTGTTATAAGTGCTGGACAGCATCAAAAAAATCAAAATCACCAACAAAACGTCGATGAAAGCAATTAAATTGATTTCAGGCTCGATGGCGCGTTGGGTGCGAAATTTCATGGGCTCAGAGCGGATCAGCGCAACGAGGACCGCAGCTTGAACAAATGGCGCAACCAGCGCTGCGCAGCAATTTCCAAGTCAATCACATAGGCGTCCACTTTCGCGCGGAAAAAGCGCCAAAAAAACAAGGCGGGAATGGCCACCATCAAACCAAATGCGGTGTTGTACAAAGCCATAGATATGCCTTGAGCCAACTGCGCCGGGTTGCTGCCGCCCGGGGTTTGAGCGCCAAAAATCTCAATCATGCCAACCACCGTGCCCAACAAACCCAAAAGTGGTGCGGCTGAGGCAATGGTGGCCAAAACCACCAGGTATTTCTCCAGCTCTTGGGCGGCTTGCTTGCCAGCGTTCTCGATGCACTCGCTCAATTCAACCTCACTGCTTTGAGGTTGTTGGCGCAATTGCAGCAGCCCGCTGGCCAAAACACGGCCCAGCAAACTGTGACTGGCCAAATGGTTGACCGAGTCCTCAGAGGGAAGTTGGAGCCTTGAAGCCTTGATGGCTTCGTCCAACAAGTCCTTGGGAAGAATGCGCTTGTCGGCCAAGCTGTAAATGCGCTCGAGCACCAGGGCCAAAGCCACAACGGAACAGATCAAAAGCGGCCAAATGGGCCAACCGGCTGCTTGTATGATGGAAAACAAACCTCAAACCCCTCAGTATTGAATCGCGAATTATGAACCAGCACAGCTCTTGCAATGATTCAAGCGCTTGCGCAAGGCGGTGACATGCCAGACCAGGCACGCATTTGGTCGGTCGGCGCTCTGGTGCGGGCGTTCAGCGATACCTTGTCGGCGCGCTTCAATCCCGTCGAGGTCAAGGGAGAAATCACCAATTTCACCCGAGCCAGCAGTGGGCACTGTTACTTTTCCCTCAAAGACGATGGCGCTCAACTGCGCTGCGCCATGTTTCGCCGCTCAGCCGCCATGGTCAACTTTGACCTGCATGATGGCGTCATGGTCCAAGCCCGGGCCAAGGTTTCTGTGTATGAGGGGCGTGGCGATTTGCAGTTGGTGGTGGAGTCACTGCAAGCAGCGGGTGAGGGCGTGTGGTATGAAAAATTTCTGCAACTCAAGCGCGACCTCGCTTTGCTCGGCCTGTTTGACGAAGCCCGCAAGCGCCCCTTGGTGCCCATGCCCAGGGCCATTGGGGTGGTGACCTCTTTGGGCGCTGCCGCCTTGCATGATGTGATCACCGCGCTGCAGCGCCGGGTGCCCCACATCCCTGTGGTGATTGCACCGGCCCAGGTGCAAGGCGTGGGCGCGGCACCTTCCCTCATCCAAGCCTTGCAAGCCATCCAAAAAATTGAGGACGTTGACGTGGTCTTGCTGGTGCGGGGCGGTGGCTCGTTGGAGGACCTGTGGGCCTTCAATGACCGGGATTTGGCCCATGCGGTGGTTCAGTCCCGGGTTCCCGTGGTGTCTGGCGTGGGCCACGAAACCGACATCACGATCGTGGACCTGTGCGCCGATTTGCGTGCCCCCACACCCACAGCCGCTGCTGAGTTGTGTGCCCAAACACGCCAAATGGGCTTGGAGACGCTGGCGCACATGGCCCAATCATTGACGGGCCAGCTGCAAGCGGTGTTGGATGCCCAGGGACAAGCACTGGACTGGGTGCAGTCGCGCCTAGGCCGACCGAGTGCGCTGGTGGCCGCGCATCGGGTGAGCGCCGTGCACTTGCAGCAGCGCATGCAGCAGGCGCTGTCCAAACGCATGCAAGTGCTGGGTCAAAAAACAAATTTGGCGCAAACCGCGTTGATGCGTGTTGTGCAATCCGATGGTGCGCTCAAGCGCCAGGCGCAACAGCAATTGGCTTGGCGACTGCATAACCTCGACCCCCGCTTGGTATTGCAGCGGGGTTATGCTTGGCTCACCGACGAACACAACAAACCCATCACTTCGGTCCACCAGCTGTCGCCCCAACAGGCATTGACGGTCAGTTTGTCCGATGGTGAAGCGGGGGTTCAGGTGCTGGGCCTGAAAGCCGGCTGAAATTTTTTACAATCCCCTTTTTTTCATCAACGCTGAAGGATATCCATGGAACACACCTTGCCCGCTCTGCCTTATGGTCTGGACGATTTGGCCCCCCACTATTCGCGCGAAACCCTGGAATTTCACCATGGCAAGCACCACAACGCTTATGTGGTGAACCTGAACAATTTGCAAAAGGGCACTGAATTTGAAGGCATGGACCTGGAGTCCATCATCCAAAAGTCATCTGGCGGCATTTACAACAATTCTGCGCAAATTTGGAACCACACCTTCTTTTGGAGCTGCATGAAGCCCAATGGTGGTGGCGAGCCCACAGGCAGCTTGGCAGCAGCCATCAACGCCAAATGGGGCACCTATGCCGCTTTTCGCGAGGCCTTTGTGAAATCAGCCGTGGGCAATTTTGGCTCTGGCTGGACATTCCTGGTNAAAAAAGCCGATGGCAGNTTGGACATCGTCAACATGGGTGCGGCTGGCACGCCATTGACCACGGGCGANAAAGCGATTTTGACCGTCGACGTGTGGGANCANGCTTATTACATTGATTACCGCAATATGCGTCCCAAGTTTGTGGAAACCTTTTTGGACAAATTGGTGAACTGGGGTTTTGCCCAGGCCAATTTCGGCTGATCAGACACAGACCCNNGTNAAANACCGCCTTCGGGCGGTTTTTTCATTTGCCGCGAAAAACCGGACCTTGCAGCTTGAATCCCGCCTTGATGCCGCGTTTGGCAAACCAGCCCTGGTTCATTTCCAACACCCAACGCACGGGTTGGTCAGAACAATGGGCATCGGTGGTTTGGGGCTTCATGTCGGCCAGGTTGACGATGGTGCCGTCGTCAGCAATAAAGGCCGCAGTCAGGGGCAAAAGCGTGTTCTTCATCCAAAAACACTGCTGGGTGGCTTGCTCAAACGCAAACAACATGCCTTCGGCTTGCGGCATTTCAGCGCGGTGCATCAAACCGATGGCCCGTTGATCTGGGGTNGCGGCCACTTGGACTTGCATTTGGTGCATGCCCGCTTGCAATTGAATTCGGGGCAATTGAAGCTGAGGTTGACCCTCTGCCCAGGCCAGCGAACACAACCAACCCCATATCCAAGCCCATTTGCGATGATTCATAAGACCTCTTTCGTCATTCGAGAATGATAAGTCACTGTTGCTAGAATCGCCCGCGAAATAGACATTTCATTTCCCATTCGATCGGCTTCCTAACGGAGATATTCCACATGTACAAGCACATCAAAGTGCCTTCCCAGGGTGAAAAAATCGTTGTCAACAAGGACATGTCCCTGAACGTGCCCGACCAACCCATCATCCCTTACATCGAAGGCGATGGCACCGGTTTTGACATCACCCCGGTCATGCTCAAAGTGGTGGATGCAGCGGTGCAAAAAGCCTATGGCGGCAAGCGCAAGATCCATTGGATGGAAGTCTATGCCGGTGAAAAATCCACCAAGGTCTATGGCCCTGACGTGTGGTTGCCCGAAGAAACCCTGTCTGTTCTAAGAGAGTACGTGGTCTCGATCAAAGGCCCATTGACCACGCCTGTGGGCGGCGGCATTCGCTCCTTGAACGTGGCACTGCGCCAAGAACTCGACCTGTATGTTTGTCTGCGCCCGGTTCAGTATTTCAAAGGTGTTCCTTCACCCTTGAAAGAACCTGAGAAGACCCATATGGTGATCTTCCGCGAAAACTCAGAAGACATTTACGCTGGCATTGAATACGAAGCCGAAAGCGACAAAGCCAAAAAACTCATCAAGTTTTTGATTGATGAGATGGGCGTGACCAAAATCCGCTTCCCCAACACCTCTGGTATCGGCATCAAACCGGTTTCGCGCGAAGGCACGGAGCGCTTGGTGCGCAAAGCCATTCAGTACGCCATTGACAACGACAAGCCCAGCGTGACCATCGTGCACAAGGGCAACATCATGAAGTTCACCGAGGGCGGTTTCCGCGATTGGGCCTATGGCCTGGCCCAAAAAGAGTTTGGCGCTCAATTGATCGATGGCGGCCCGTGGTGCAAATTCAAAAATCCCAAAACCGGCAAAGACATCATTGTCAAAGACGTGATCGCCGACGCCTTCTTGCAGCAAATTTTGTTGCGCCCTGCTGAATACAGCGTGATTGCCACCTTGAACTTGAACGGCGACTACGTGTCTGACGCTTTGGCCGCACAGGTGGGTGGCATCGGCATCGCCCCAGGCGCCAATATGTCTGACTCCGTGGCCTGTTTTGAAGCCACCCACGGCACAGCACCCAAGTACGCCGGCAAAGACTATGTCAACCCAGGCTCCGAGATTTTGTCGGCCGAAATGATGCTGCGTCACATGGGCTGGACCGAGGCCGCAGATCTGATCATCAGCTCCATGGAGAAATCCATTCTCAGCAAGAAAGTCACTTATGACTTTGCACGTTTGATGGATGGGGCCACCCAGGTCAGCTGCTCTGGCTTTGGTCAGGTCATGATTGACCACATGTGATCTTCAAACCTGGATCGGGGCCCTTTCAAAATTGGGGGGCACGTTCCTGAGTGGCCATCAAATTGGCTCTGAATTGAGGGGTGCGCAAGCGCCCCTCTTTGCTTTTGAGGCCCGCCGATTCGGGGTCCAATTCGCGCTCAGGCGATGAGGTGACCGTCAATGCGTGAGCTTGTTGCCCTTTGGGGCCTTGGACCAATTCAAACTCGACTTGTGCGCCTGGTTCTAGGGTTTTAAAGCCTTCCATTTGGATGGCACTGAAATGAATAAAGATATCTGGGCCACCCCCGATGGGCTCAATNAACCCAAAACCTTTGCTGTTGCTGAACCACTTGACCGTTCCTTTGTCCATTTTTAACTCTCTTTTTGGTTAAATATAGTCCTAAAGGTTTAAATAATAACATTTTCTTAGCAACCTATTCTGTGAAGTGCGTTCTTTTAGGTCAAAAAAAAGAAGATCTCCGCCCCCTATAAAATGAAGCCATGGCCAGCCAACAACCCCAAACCCCACCACAGCCCCAGCGCACAGATGACGGCAATTCAGTGGTGTTGGAGCGCAGAGCACAAAAGACCAAACCCCCTCAGATGTACCAGGTGGTCATGCTCAATGATGACTACACACCCATGGAGTTCGTGGTGATGGTTTTGCAACAGTTTTTCAGCAAAGACCGAGAAACCGCGACCCAAATCATGTTGAAAATCCATTTGGACGGAAAGGGTGTNTGCGGCGTCTTTAGCAAAGATGTCGCCGCCTCCAAAGTCGATCAGGTCATGGATGCCGCTAATCAGTCGGGACACCCGCTGCAATGTGTGAGCGAACCCATTGATTAATCCAAGTCCATTTCCATATACAGTAACCNCATTAATCGGCACGAAGGAACCCACATGATTGCCCAGGAACTCGAAGTCAGCTTGCACATGGCCTTCGTCGAAGCCCGTCAGCAGCGGCATGAATTCATCACNGTAGAGCACCTGCTTTTGGCATTGCTGGACAACCCCAGTGCCGCAGAGGTNTTGCGGGCTTGCTCGGCCAACAGCGATGAGCTGCGCAAATCCTTGGCNAATTTCATCAAGGACAACACCCCTCAGGTGGCCGGCACCGAGGATGTGGACACGCAACCCACACTGGGTTTTCAGCGCGTCATCCAACGCGCGATCATGCATGTGCAGTCCACGGGCAATGGCAAAAAAGAAGTCACCGGTGCCAATGTGTTGGTGGCCATTTTTGGTGAAAAAGATTCACACGCCGTTTACTACTTGCACCAGCAAGGTGTGACCCGCTTGGATGTGGTCAATTTCATCGCCCATGGCATCAAAAAGAGCGATCCCCCAGACAGCCCCAAGCAACAAGAGCCGGCGGCTCAGGAAAACGAAGAGCCTGTCGAGAAAAATGAAAAAGCTTCTCCATTGGAGCAATTCACCCAAAACCTCAATCAAATGGCCAAAGACGGCAAGATTGACCCCTTGATTGGCCGCGAATACGAGGTCGAGCGCGTGGTTCAAATCCTGTGCCGGCGCCGCAAAAACAACCCCCTGCTGGTGGGTGAGGCGGGTGTGGGAAAAACCGCGATTGCCGAAGGTTTGGCATGGCGCATCACCCAAAAAGAAGTGCCGGACATCTTGGCCGATTCGCAGGTCTACTCGCTGGACATGGGCGCCTTGTTGGCAGGCACCAAATACCGGGGGGACTTTGAGCAACGCCTCAAAGGCGTGCTCAAGAACCTCAAGGACAAACCCCAGGCCATCTTGTTCATTGACGAGATTCACACCCTGATTGGTGCCGGCGCAGCGTCTGGCGGCACCTTGGATGCCTCCAACCTGCTCAAACCCGCCTTGAGCTCTGGTCAGCTCAAATGCATTGGCGCCACCACCTTCACCGAGTACCGCGGCATTTTTGAAAAAGACGCGGCATTGTCCAGGCGCTTCCAAAAAGTGGACGTCAATGAGCCCACGGTGGAGCAAACGGTCGACATTCTCAAGGGCTTGAAGTCCCGCTTCGAAGAGCACCACAACGTCAAATACGCTGTGGCCGCTTTGCAGGCCGCCGCCGAGCTCAGCGCCAAATACATCAATGACCGGCATTTGCCAGACAAAGCGATTGATGTCATCGACGAGGCCGGTGCCGCACAACGCATATTGCCGCCATCCAAACGCAAAAAAACCATCAGCAAAACCGAAATCGAAGACATCGTGGCCAAAATTGCGCGCATCCCGCCAGCCAATGTGTCCAATGATGACCGCGGCAAGCTCCATACCCTGGAGCGCGACCTCAAAAGCGTGGTGTTTGGTCAAGACAAAGCCCTCGAGGTGCTGGCCTCAGCGGTCAAGATGGCGCGCTCTGGTTTGGGCAAGTCGGATAAACCCATCGGCTCCTTCCTCTTCAGCGGCCCCACCGGTGTGGGCAAAACCGAAGCAGCCAAACAGCTCGCCTTCATCATGGGCATCGAGTTGATCCGCTTTGACATGTCGGAGTACATGGAGCGCCATGCGGTCAGCCGTTTGATCGGTGCTCCCCCGGGATATGTGGGCTTTGACCAGGGTGGACTGCTCACCGAAGCGGTCACCAAAAAGCCGCATTCTGTGTTGCTCTTGGATGAGATCGAGAAGGCCCATCCGGATGTGTTCAATGTCTTGCTGCAAGTCATGGACCATGGCACCTTGACCGATAACAACGGGCGCAAGGCCGACTTCCGCAACGTGATCATCATCATGACCACCAATGCGGGTGCCGAGACGATGAACAAAGCCACCATTGGTTTCACCAATCCCCGGCAAGCTGGGGATGAAATGGCCGATATCAAACGGCTTTTCACCCCAGAGTTCCGCAACCGTTTGGATGCCATCGTCGGCTTCAAAGCCTTGGACGAGCTCGTCATCATGCGTGTGGTGGATAAGTTTTTGTTGCAGCTTGAAACGCANTTGGCAGAAAAGAAAGTCGACGTCACTTTCACCGACGACTTGCGCAAACATTTGGCCAAGAAAGGCTTTGACCCTCTCATGGGCGCGCGCCCCATGCAACGCCTCATCCAAGACACCATCCGACGCGCTTTGGCCGACGAGTTGTTGTTTGGGCGTTTGACCGAAGGCGGGCGCTTGACGGTGGACATTGATGACAAAGAGGAGGTCTTGCTCGATATCCAGCCCTTGCCCAAAAAAGAGTCCAAGGCCTCCAAGTCTGAACCCACCGAGCCAGAAGAAGCCACTGCTGACTGATCGCGCCGTTATTACCTATCCATGACGGGGCAGGGCGGTCGAATCAACGGCCGCCCTTTTCGTTTGTCAATCACTGAATCGTTAAAATTTAAAACTTAAAAAAAGGATTTCAAGTGGCAGGACACAGCAAATGGGCCAATATCCAGCACCGCAAAGGCCGACAAGACGAAAAACGAGGCAAAGTGTGGACCCGCGTCATCCGTGAAATCATGGTCGCCGCCCGCGGTGGTGGGGCTGACATGAACGTCAATCCCCGCCTGCGTTTGGCGGTGGACAAGGCCAAAGCGGCCAATATGCCCGCCGACACCATCAAACGCAACATCGACAAAGCCACAGGCAATTTGGAGGGCGTCCATTACGAAGAAATTCGTTATGAGGGATATGGCGTCGGTGGCGTGGCCTTGATGGTTGACACCATGACAGACAACAAAGTTCGCACCGTGGCAGAAGTGCGGCATGCGCTGAGCAAACATGGGGGCAACTTGGGCAGTGATGGGTCTGTGGCCTATCAATTCAAACATTGTGGGCAATTTATCTTTGCCCCAGGTGCCGACGAAGACCGTTTGATGGAGGTGGCGCTGGAAGCGGGTGCCGATGATGTGATCAATTCAGAAGACGGTGCGATTGAGGTTTTGTGCCCGCCCAGNNTNTTTGAGCCCGTCAAGATCGCCTTGGAGAGTGNCCAGTTGCTGGCGGTGCTGGCCGAGATCACCTACNGGCCTGAAATAACGGTGGCTTTGGCGGCCGCAGAGGCTGAAAAAATGCAAAAAATCCTCGACGTTTTGGATGAACTCGATGACGTCCAAGAGGTTTACCACAACGCCGAACTATGAAGGCCCTGGTTTTGGGCAGCGGCGGCCGAGAACATGCGCTGGCTTGGAAGTTGGCGCAATCGCCTTTGGTTCAGACTGTTTACGTGGCCCCAGGCAATGGGGGCACGGCCACCGACAAACGCTTGGAAAACATCCCCATCACCGATGTGGTGGCCTTGCGTGAATGGGCACAAAACGCCCAAATCGACATCACCGTGGTGGGCCCCGAGGCCTTGTTGGCCGCGGGTGTGGTGGACGAATTTCGTGCCCATGGCTTGCGCATTTTTGGGCCGACCCAAGCGGCAGCGCAACTCGAAAGCTCCAAAGCCTTCTCCAAAGACTTCATGCGCCGCCACGGCATCCCCACGGCTAGGCACGAAACCTTCACCGATGCCAACTTGGCCCATCGCTACGTGGATGAGCAGGGCGCTCCCATCGTGGTCAAAGCCGATGGCTTGGCCGCTGGCAAAGGGGTGGTGGTGGCGACAACCCTGGAGCAGGCACACCAGGCCATCGATGACATGCTGACCACGAATGCCTTGGGTGTGAAGCACAACCAAGCTGGCGCTTGTGTGGTGATCGAAGATTTTTTGGCCGGCGAAGAAGCCAGCTTCATGGTCATGTGCCATGGCGATCAAGTCTTGCCACTGGCCACCTCGCAAGACCACAAGCGACTGTTGGACCACGATCTGGGCCCCAACACCGGTGGCATGGGGGCGTATTCCCCAGCCCCCGTGGTGACCCCGGAAATTCACTCGCGGGTCATGCGGGAAATCATCCTGCCCACCATCGCCGGCATGAAAAAAGACGGGATTCGATACACCGGGTTTTTATACGCTGGCTTGATGATTGATGCCCACGGCAAGCCCAAAACCTTGGAATTCAATTGCCGGCTGGGCGACCCTGAAACCCAGCCCATCTTGATGCGACTCAAAAGCGATTTGCTGTCCCTGTTGTTGGCGGCCACGGATAACCAAGCTGGCGCCTTGAAGGATTTCCCCATCCAATGGGACACCCGAACCGCCTTGGGCGTGGTGATGGCCAGCCGTGGCTACCCCTTGGCTCCGCAATCGGGTGACGCCATCACCGGCCTGCCACCAGAGTCCGGCGACACCATGGTCTTTCATGCCGGAACGGCGTGGGACGGCCAAAGCCTGACCACCCAAGGCGGGCGGGTGCTGTGTGTGACCGCCCTGGGCAGCACCGTGCGCGCCGCGCAAAAACAAGCCTATGTGGGCGTGCAAAAAATCGCCTTCGATGGCCAACAATACCGACGCGACATTGGCCACTTGGCCATCCGCAACTAGGCTGCCCCACAACCCTTCGCTTGGCGTAACCACCATGAGCCCCACTGAACAAGTTCATTCATACCTGGTCGATTTACAAAGCCGCATCACCCAAGCGCTGACAAACATCGATGGCACAGCATTTTTGCGCGACCCTTGGCAAAAAGACAAAACCGAAATGTTGCAAGGTGAGGGCGACACGCAAATTCTTGAAAATGGCCCCGTGTTTGAGCGCGCAGGCGTTGGCTTTTCGAATGTCCGTGGGCCGCAGTTGCCAGCCTCTGCCACCCAGCACCGGCCCGAGTTGAAGGGCTCGCCATTTCAAGCCATGGGCGTGTCTTTGGTGTTTCACCCGCGCAACCCATATGTGCCCACGGTGCACATGAACATCCGCATGTTGACGGCCCAACCACAGGAAGGCCCGCCCGTTTCATGGTTTGGCGGGGGCATGGATTTGACGCCTTACTATGGCTTTGAAGAAGATGCCCAACACTTCCACCAAACATGTCAACAAGCGGTGGAACCCTTTGGTTCCGAGCTGCACCCGCGTTTCAAAACCTGGTGCGACGACTACTTCACCCTGAAACACCGACAAGAGCAACGCGGTGTGGGCGGTATTTTTTACGATGACTTTTCTGAGTTGGGCTTTGAAGGGGGTTTTGGTTTGATGCAAAGTGTCGGCAATGCTTTGCTCACCGCCTATTTGCCCATTGTGGAACGCCGCAAGGACATGGCCTATGGCGAGAGGGAGCGACAGCACCAATTGATGCGCCGAGGCCGCTATGTGGAGTTCAACCTGGTCTGGGACAGGGGCACCCACTTTGGACTTCAGTCCGGTGGCCGAACCGAATCCATCTTGTTGTCCATGCCTCCGTTGGTCAGCTGGGCCTACCAGCAGCGGCCTGAGCCGGGTACCCCTGAGGCGCGGCTTTACACCGACTTTTTGGTTCGAAAAGATTGGGTTTGAACCCATACAGCCCAACACCCAGCCCAAGCACCCAGCGCAAGTTGGGGTTTTACGGCGGTGCTTTTGATCCACCGCATTTGGCCCATCTGGCCTTGGCCAAACATGCCATGGCACATCTGGCTTTGGATGCCTTGTATGTGGTGCCCACCGGCCAAGCAGGGCACAAAGCGCCGTCGAGAACGCCCGCTATTCACCGTTTAGCCATGTTGTCTTTGGCCTTTGCTGACATCTCCCATGTCGTGATTGATGACCGTGAAACTCGCCGTGCTGGCCTCTCATTCACCGTGGACAGCTTGAATGAGTTGCAAGCCGAGCACCCACAGGCCCAATGGTTTTTGATCATTGGCGAGGACCAGGCGAAATCCTTGGAGAGTTGGCGCGATTGGCAAAAGATTGTTCAAATCGCCCAAGTCGTGGTGGCGGCGCGCGCTTCTGAAGACCCCCCATCCTCATCCGTGGGCAGGTGGCACAATCGGGCTGCGCAAAACGCCATCGATATGGCCTTCCCATGCATGGACATCAGCGCAACGCGCATCCGCGAAGCTGTTGAGCAAGGGCGCTCCATATCCCCCTGGGTCAATCCCAACGTCAACGATTACATTCAACACCATCACCTGTACCGCCAAACCCGATGACCACCACTGCCGCCACTCAAAAAGACATTCAAAAACTCCAGCGCGTGATCGTCGATGCGCTCGAAGATGTGAAGGCACAAGACATTGTGGTGTTCAACACAGAACACCTGTCTCCCTTGTTTGAGCGCGTCATCATTGCCACCGGCACTTCCAATCGGCAAACCAAATCCCTCGCCAGCAGTGTGCGAGACAAAGTGCGCGAAGCGGGTATGCCCAAGCCCCGCTTGGAAGGGGAAGACAACGGCGAGTGGATCATTGTGGACTGCGGTCCTGCCGTGGTTCACATCATGCAGCAGGCCATCCGGCAGTACTACCATTTGGAAGAGATTTGGGGTGATAAACCTGTGCGTCTGAAATTGGGCGCGCCCAAACCTGTGGCACCTGTGGCAGCAGCTGCAGAGAAAAAAACGGCGATCAAAACAAAAACCAAAAGCGCAGCGCCCAAATCAAGCCCGGCGAAAAAAGTGGTCCGCAAAACCCCCACGCGGTCACCAGCGTCTACCCCATCTTCTGCGGTGCCCGTCAAAAAGGCAGCATCCAAAAAACCCATCAAAGCCA
>JGI25910J50241_10000315_pt1 | contig 15721 bp, 14 predicted proteins | sample LauGreSBDMM110SN_3_FD_50241 | JGI IMG/M metagenome (IMG submission 50241) | reverse complement strand
GCCGCCATTTCCTGCGGTAGCAGGACTTTATGCCTCTCCAACTGTTGTTAATAACGCGGAAACTTTAGCTAGTGTTCCTTCAATTATTTTGAACGGAGCTGACTGGTTTAAATCAATGGGAACAGAGAAATCACCTGGATTTAAATTGTTTGCAGTTTCAGGCCACGTAAAACGTCCCGGAATTTATGAAGCAGCACTAGGAACACCAATGAGTGAACTACTTGATTATGCCGGTGGCATGAGAAAAGGAAGTAAATTAAAGTTTTGGATTCCAGGTGGATCTTCAGTTCCTATGCTGACACCAGATCACATTGATATCCCAATGAGTTACGAAGATTTAAGTGCTGCCGGAACAATGCTTGGCACCGGAACTCCAATGATGTTTGATCACACCACAAGTGTGGTTAAAGCTGTAACCAGATGGCTTGAGTTTTATAAACATGAATCTTGTGGAAAGTGCACCCCTTGTCGTGAAGGAACTTATTGGATCACAGGTGTACTAGAAAAATTTGAACACGGTAAAGGAAAAGAAGAAGAACTGGAAGTTATTAATGATGTGTGCGGCCAAATTGCGGGCAGATCATTTTGTGCACTGGGTGATGCTGCGGCAACACCATTTCCTGGGGCAATGAAATATTTTGCAGAAGAATTTCGCCAGGCCACAAAAACTTCAGCCGATGCATCATTTCCACCTAGTGCTACCACAATTTTTGAGAAGGCAAGTGTGTAGATGACTTTAACTTCAGATAACAAACAAACAAATACAGAAAATTCCATCACCGCCACTATTGACGGAATTCAAGTACAAGTTCCTAAAGGAACACTAATAATTAGAGCTGCTGAACGGATGGGAACTTTTGTTCCTAGATTCTGCGATCATCCAGCCCTTGCACCAGTTGCTGCCTGTCGAATGTGTTTAGTTGAAATTGAAGGAATGCCTAAACCACAACCATCATGTGCCATTGCTTTAACTGAAGGAATGAACGTTAAAACACAAATGACATCCACCGTTGCCCAAGAAGCCCAAGCGGGCGTGATGGAATTTTTGTTAATTAACCACCCACTGGATTGTCCAGTGTGCGATAAAGGTGGCGAATGTCCATTACAAAACCAAGCAATGACAGCAGGTCGTGCTGAATCAAGATTTGATATTGAAAAAAGAACTTTTCCTAAACCAATAGAACTAAGCACAGAGATTTTGCTGGACAGAGAACGCTGCGTTGAATGTGCTCGTTGCACTAGATTTTCTGAAGAAATTGCTGGGGATCCATTTATTGAATTACTGGAACGTGGCGCTAAGCAACAAGTTGGTATTGCCACAGATGAACCGTTTAATTCCTATTTTTCAGGTAACACCGTTCAAATTTGTCCAGTAGGAGCATTAACTAGTTCTTCTTACAGATTTAGAGCCCGTCCATTTGATTTAGTTTCAGTTCCTACAACTTGTGAACATTGCGCAGCTGGTTGCTCACTAAGAACTGATTACCGCCGCGAAACAGTGATGAGAAGACTTGCTTGGGAAGATCCAGCTGTTAACGAAGACTGGAACTGTGACAAAGGTCGATTTGCTTTTGCTTACTTAAAAGAAAACAGATTAACTCAACCAAAAGTTAGAACCAAAAACGGCAACCAAGTTGACGCACTTTGGCCAGATGCAATCGACTTTGCTGTTAAAGGCATATTGCAAGCTAAAGGTAAAGTTGGGGTTTTGCTGGGCGGTCGTTTGACCATGGAAGATGCTTATGCTTATTCAAAATTTGCTCGCCTTGCCTTAGCAACTAACGATATTGATTTTAGAAATAGAGTTAACAGTGAAGAGGAACAAGATTTTCTAGGAAGCGTTGTTGCTGGATCTGGTGGAAGTGTTACCTATGCAGATTTAGAAAAAGCACAAAATGTAGTTTTAGTAAACTTTGAACCAGAAGAAGAATCACCAATTATTTTCTTACGTTTAAGAAAAGCTGCGCAAAAAGGTAATTTAAAGGTAACTGCAATTGCACCATATTTGACTCGCTCGTTAGAAAAAATAAATGCTGAAGTCGTGGCAACCAAACCTGGTGATGAAGCAAAAGTACTACGAGGACTAAAAATTGCACAAGAGTCAATAATTTTAGTTGGCGAAAGAGCCGCCGCAACGCCTGGAACTTTAAGTGCCGTAATTGAAATTGCAGAAAAAACAAATTCAAAACTTTCCTGGATTCCAAGAAGAGCCGGTGAAAGAGGAGCAGTTGAAATAGGGGCGCTGCCAAACTTGTTACCTGGAGGAAGACCAGTAACTGAAGTAAGTGCGCGCAATGATGTTGCTGCAATTTGGGGAGTTAACGGATCAGACATTCCTAATAAGCCGGGAAGAAATCATTCTGAAATTATTCAAGCAGCCCTAAGTGGCGAAATAAAAGCGCTTGTCATTGCAGGTCTTGATGTTATGGATGCTCCAGATCCTCAAGCATTAGGTCAAGCCATCAACGCAGTTGATTTTGTAATCACCTTAGGTATTCAAGAAAATTCATTGACTAGATATGCAAATGTTTCATTACCAGTTGCTCCAGTAACCGAAAAATCTGGAACATTTATTAACTGGGAAGGTAGACCCCGACCATTTGGAAGGGCGATAACTTCAACTAATGCACTAACCGATGCGCGTGTTTTAGCAATGATGGCAGAAAGTTTAGGACTTGATTTTGGATTGCAGACAATTGAAGAATTAAGACAAGAGCTTTCATCATTTGGTAGCTGGAATGGCAAGAAATTAGATAAACCAAGTGTTGCCTCAATTGGTGCTGCAAATGTTTCAGTTGGTTCCGCAATTTTGTCCACTTGGAATTTATTACTTGATGACGGTGCTTTACAAAAAGGTGAAGAACATTTAGCGGGCACTCAAAGACCAGTTATTGCGCATTTAAGTGCCAAAACTGCTGCAGAAAATAATTTGGAATCAGGCGATAAAGTAACAATTTCAAATTCGCGAGGTTCAATAATAATTAAGTTGGAAATTATTGAAATGGTTAATGATGTTGTATGGATTCCATCAAATAATCATGACAGTAAAGTTAAATCAAAACTTGGCGCCAAAGAGGGCGATGTTGTAACAATTCAAAAGGGAAGTTTCTAATGAGAATCTTGCCCAACGTTGAATTGGCTGCTTTTGGAATTGATCCTTGGTGGGTAACACTTATTAAAGTTGTGGCAGTTTTTGTCACACTTGTGCTTATGACTCTTTTAGCAATTTGGGGTGAACGAAGAATTGTAGCTCGCATGCAGATGCGAGTTGGACCTAACAGAGTTGGCCCAGGAGGATCACTAATTGGCTTAATGGATGGAGTGAAACTTGCACTCAAAGAAGACATAATTCCATTTACTGTTGATCGTGTTGTTTATATTTTGGCGCCAATAATTTCTGCCACAACTGCATTTATGACTTTTGCGGTTATTCCATTTGGTCCAGAAGTTTCATTCTTTGGAGTAATTACCCCACTACAATTAACAGATTTTCCAGTAAGTGTTCTCTATGTATTAGCAATTGCCAGCGTTGGTATTTATGGCATTGTGCTGGCAGGTTGGTCATCTGGATCTACTTATGCATTGCTAGGTGGGCTTAGATCTTCAGCTCAAATGGTTTCTTACGAAATAGCAATGGGACTTTCTTTTGTAGCAGTATTTCTTTATGCAGGAAGTATGAGTACATCTCAAATTGTTGCTGCCCAGGAAAGAACTTGGTACATCTTGTTATTACTGCCCTCATTTTTGATTTACGTAATTTCAATGGTTGGAGAAACTAACCGTGCCCCATTTGATTTACCCGAAGCAGAAGGTGAATTAGTTGGCGGTTTTCACACCGAATACAGTTCATTAAAATTTGCATTATTTTTTCTAGCTGAATACATAAACATGGTTACAGTTTCAGCTTTAGCTACCACTTTGTTTTTGGGAGGATGGAGAGCACCGTTTCCTATTTCATTGATTCCAGGAGTAAACGAAGGCTGGATTCCATTAATTTGGTTCTTTAGTAAAATTGCAGTTTTCATCTTTGTATTTATTTGGATTCGAGGCACACTGCCTAGATTCAGATATGACCAATTCATGAATTTGGGTTGGAAAATTTTAATTCCTTCTTCGTTGGCTTGGATCTCAATTGTGGCAATCACCCGTGGATTAAGAAATTCACTTGATTTGCCCACAGGTCAAACCATTGCCCTGTTGGGATTGCCGCTAATCGCTGTTGCTTTGGCAGTATTTATTGCAGACTGGCGTAAAGCAAATGCTGAAATTCAAAGAGAAGAAGAAGTATTTGTAATAAAAGAAATTAATCCTTTTGCTGGTGGACATCCTGTGCCACCACTGCCTGGACAAGTTTTAGTAGAACCAACTGATCTCAAACAAAGGATATTAAATGGCTGAACTACCGCAAATGATGAGAGCTTTTGGTGTCACATTTCTGTCAATGTTTAGAAAAGTTACCACCGAACAATACCCAGAAGAAAAAGTTCCCACTCAAGAAAGATTTCACGGCAAACATCAATTGAATCGTCATCCTGATGGTTTGGAGAAATGTGTTGGTTGCGAACTTTGTGCATGGGCATGTCCAGCTGATGCAATTTATGTTGAAGGTGCTTCAAATGAAGAAGGCGACAGATTTTCTCCGGGGGAGCGCTATGGACGTGTCTACCAAATTAATTATTTGCGTTGCATTGGTTGCGGACTTTGCATAGAAGCTTGTCCAACTCGAGCATTAACCATGACAAATGAATATGAATTAGCTGACAACTCCAGAACAAAACTAATTTATGAAAAAGAAGATTTGTTAGCCCCCATTCAACCAGGAATGGTTCAACCACCTCATTCTATGATTGATGATTTTGTGGCACAAGATTATTACGACGGAAAAGTAACAGGGGCTTCTGCTGAACAATTTGCTGAAGTTGAATTAATTAAACAAAAAAACCAAGGTATTTAAGTAAATGATTTCGTCCCTACTTAAATTAGCTGAAGTTTCAACACCAGGTGCTATTTCATTTGAACCGTTAGTGTTTTGGCTTTGTGGTGGATTAGCAGTTATTGGTGCAATTGGAATGTTGGTTTCACATAAAGCAGTTCATAGTGCATTATGGGTGGCTTTAACTATGATCAATTTGGCTGTTTTATATGCGTTGCAATCCGCACCTTTTTTAGGTGTTGCCCAAGTTGTGGTCTACACCGGAGCAGTGATGATGCTTTTCTTATTCGTCTTAATGATTGTTGGCGTGGACGCGGCGGACTCTTTAGTTGAAACAATAAAAGGCCAACGAAGGATTGCGATTCTGGCCGGTGTGATTTTGGTTGTGGCCCTTGTGATTTTGCTAGGTAACTCTTTCTCAATTCAAACAGCAGATCTAGTAAATGCTGATTCTGCTTATGGTGGAAACGTGCAAGGAATCGCTGCATTGCTGTTTGGTAAATATGTTTTGATTTTTGAATTAACTTCCGCACTTTTGATTACCGCAGCTGTTGGAGCCATGGTGTTAGCACATAAAGAAAGAACGGCACCTAAGAAAACTCAAGCAATGTTGGCTCGTGAATTATTTGCCAGTGGCACTTATCAAGGACCATTGCCCACTCCAGGTGTTTATGCCAGACATAACTCAGTTGATACCCCGGCACTCTTGCCAGATGGATCTGTTTCAGAAATTTCATTACCAGGACCAATAGTGGCACGAGGCGTAGTGAAAAAAATTAATCAATCAGATTTAGATGGAGTACAAATAATTTCTGAAGGCTTAGGACTAGTTGCTAGTGAGAACGAAGAAGGCGACAAATGAACCCAAACGCCTACTTAGTTTTATCAGGAATTATTTTTTCAATCGGAGCAATTGGTGTATTGCTACGACGAAATGCCATCGTGGCCTTTATGTCCGTTGAGTTAATGCTCAACGCAGCCAACCTTGCATTTGTAACCGGTTCCAGAGTGTGGGGAACACTTGATGGGCAAACCGCAGCGTTTTTTGTGATGGTTGTGGCAGCAGCAGAAGTTGTTGTTGGTTTAGCAATCATTATCACAATTTTTAGAACCAGAAATTCAGCTTCAGTGGATGAAGCAAGTTTGCTTCGTTGGTAATAAGAAAAGGAACAAAGTGATAGCCGCTGTAATTGCACTGCCAGCACTAAGTGCTGCCGTGTTGCTATCTTTTGGAAACAGAACCAATAAATTTGGTCCATGGTTGGCAATCTTTGCCTCAACTGGATCTTTTTTAATCGGGTTATGGCATTTCTTACAAATGGTGGCAAGACCAGCAGAAGAAAGACCAGCATTAACCACCGTTTATGAATGGTTATCAGTTCCGGCAGCAGGTTTCAAAATTAACTTCGCATTGCAATTAGATCAATTATCTATATCTTTTGTTTTACTCATTACTTTTGTGGGAACATTAATTCATATTTATTCACTGGGCTATATGTCACATGATGAAAATCCAAGAAGATTCTTTGCGTATTTGAACCTATTTGTTGCAGCAATGCTGTTACTTGTTTTAGCTGATAACTATTTATTGCTTTATGTTGGCTGGGAAGGCGTTGGGTTAGCTTCTTATTTATTAATTGGTTTTTGGCAACATAAACCAACAGCTGCGGTCGCAGCAAAAAAAGCCTTCGTGGCAAATCGTGTCGGAGATTTTGGGTTATCACTTGCCATTATGACAATGTTTATTGTTTTTGGTTCAGTGTCATTTAGTGATGTAAATAGTGGAATAGTTGATGCACCTGCTTGGGTTTCACTAACTCTTGGTTTACTGCTTTTACTTGCTGCTTGTGGTAAATCAGCACAATTCCCCTTGCAGTCCTGGTTACTTGATGCCATGGAAGGACCAACTCCGGTTTCAGCTCTTATTCATGCCGCCACCATGGTTACTGCGGGTGTTTATTTAATTGTGCGAAGCGCTTCTATATTTAATGCCAGTGAAATTGCTCAAACTGCAGTAGTCATAACTGGTGCAATTTCATTATTGATGGGTGCAATTATTGGTGCTGCCAAAGATGACATCAAAAAATCTTTAGCGGGATCAACCATGAGTCAAATTGGTTACATGGTTTTGGCAGCCGGTTTAGGACCAATTGGTTATGTGTTTGCCATCTTGCATTTAATAACTCACGGTTTTTTTAAAGCAGTTATGTTTCTTGGGGCAGGTTCAGTCATGCATGCCACAAATGACAATGTTGATATGCGACGCTACGGCGGTTTACCTAAAGTGATGTTCTTTACAACTATTACTTTCTTTATTGGTTACTTAGCAATCATTGGGGTCCCACCATTTGCTGGTTTTTATTCAAAAGATCACATCATCGAAGCCGCGTTGAGTCATTCGTGGTGGGCAGGTGCTGCAGTTTTGTTTGGAGCAGGATTAACTGCTTTTTATATGACCAGAATGATGATGATGACTTTTGTTTCCAAATCACGTTGGCACGAAGATGTTCATCCACACGAATCACCACTTTCAATGATTTTGCCCATGATTGTGTTATCAGTGGGAGCTGCAACCATGGGAATTCTTTTAACTCGAAATCACGTATTTGAGCATTGGTTAGAACCAATCACAGGGTTTGTTGAACCAGAACCACCTTTACCAATACAAACCATCACCACAATTACTTTGAGCGTGGTAGCAATTGGTGTACTTATAGGTATTTGGCAAAACATAAAAATTGCTAAAGTTGCACCCGTCAAGGTTTCATTTGTTGTTAAAGCCGCTCGTAAAGATCTTTACGGTGATGTCTTGAATGAAACACTATTGATGCGACCTGGTCAAGGTTTAACAAAATCACTAAATATTTTTGATAACGCTGTGGTAGATGGATTTGTTAACGGTTTAGGATTATTTGTTAGTGGTATTTCTGCCAGGTTAAGAAGAAGTGAAACTGGTTACGTTCGATCTTATGCAATGTCAATAGTTTTAGGAACAGCCTTATTGGTTATAGCACTTTTGATGGTGAGAATTTAAATGAATTTTCCTTGGTTATTAATAGTGTTATTAACTCCACTAATTGGTACCGTCTTACTATTTGTCCCAAAAAGATTTGTGCCATTTAGTGATCAGCAAATTGCGTTATATTCATCTCTAATAACATTACTCTTTGTAATCGTTATTGCCTTACAATTTGATATCTCTTCAAGTGCCACCACCCAGTTTGATATTGCTTTTGATTGGATTCCAGTATTTGGAATCACCTTCCACCTTGGATTAACAGGAATTTCCTTAGTGCTTGTTGGATTAACAGCGGTCTTAACACCNATAGTTTTGCTTGCCACAGAATATGAAGTTCAAAAGAAAAATAAAGAATTTTTAATGTGGATATTATTAACTCAAGCAAGTGCTTTAGCAGTATTTTTAGCAAGAGATTTGTTTTTATTCTACGTAGTTTTTGAAGCAATGCTAATTCCCATATTTTTCTTGGTGGGAAGATTTGGTGGTCCCAAAAAGGGCGCTGCTGCACTTAAGTTCATTTTGTTTGGTTTAGCTGGCGGACTTGTTATGTTGGCTGCGTTAATTTGGTTGTATTTTGTGGCAGTAAATCAACTTGGTCGAGGCACTTTCTCAATTACTGCATTAAGTAATGAATTGAAGTTAGATGCCTGGACTGAAAGATGGTTGTTCTTAGGATTCTTTTTTGCTTTTGCCCTAAAAGCACCAATGATTCCAGGACACACTTGGTTACCTGATACAGCAGAGCAAGCAACTCCAGGAACTTCCACAATGTTAATTGGCATATTGGATAAAGTTGGAACTTATGGAATGTTGGCTATTTTGTTACCTATATTTCCAAATGCATCAATAGAGTTTGCACCCGTAATTATTGGTTTTGCAGCTTTAGGAATTATTTATGGGGCACTTATCGCAATTGCGCAAAAAAATATCAAAAGAACTTTCGCCTACATATCCATTTCCCATTTTGGATTTATTGTGATGGGAATTTTCTCCTTCACCAGTATTGGGATGATCGGTTCAGTTATTTATATGGTTGCCCACGGATTATCAACGGCAGGTTTATTTTTGACCGTAGGTTATCTAATACGACAAAAAGAAAACTCTTTAATTAGTAATTTTGGTGGTGTTACCAAAGCTGCACCTGTCATGACTGGACTATTTCTGATTGCGTGCTTGTCTTCCATTGCTTTGCCGGGCATGGCTGGTTTTGTTGCTGAATTCATGGTGCTAACCGGAACTTTCCAAAAATATAAAATTCCCGCAATTATTGCCACCTTGGCAATAATTTTAGCTGCCATTTATATGCTGTGGTTATATCAAAGAGTATTTACCGGAACNGAAACAAAAGAATCTAGCAACATTATTGATCTGAATANNAAACAAATTTTAGCGCTATCACCACTTGTAGCCTTGACATTGTTATTTGGATTTTATCCAGCACCTATCATTAAAATTTCTGAATCTACAATTGCTTACACAATGACACTAGTCGGGGCAACTGATCCGCAACCAATGATTAAAAAAGCGGTGAACCAATGATCCAAACAGTGTTGAACACAATTCCAACACCTAGTTTTGAATACGCTTTACTTTCACCAATTTTGGTGATGTTTTTGGCCGCCTGTTTAGGGGTTTTAGTCGAAGCGTTCTTGCCTAATGAAAAAAGAAGATTTGCGCATTTAATAATTGTTTTCACAGCTATTTTGTTTGCTTTTTTTGCGGTGGTATTGCAATCAGGTCCCAATGGAAGAGCGTTGGTGGCAAATGGAACGGTGGCACTTGATGGACCGGGTTGGATATTGCAAGGCACAATTCTTTTGGTGGCAGCGTTAAGTGCTTTGTTGTTTGCGGAATCAAAGATTGATCCTTTGGGCGATGCATTTGCCGCCAGGGCTTCAACTTTGCCTGGAGGCGAAGAAGAGAAAATAGCAACCAAATTAGGTTGGGCGCAAACAGAAATTTGGCCACTTTTTTCTTTCGCTATTTCAGGAATGCTGCTATTTGTTACCGCTAATGATTTGTTAGTGCTGTTTGTTGCTTTAGAAGTAATGAGTTTGCCACTTTATTTATTGGCAGGTTTAGCAAGACGTCGTAGATTACTCAGTCAAGAAGCTGCCTTAAAATATTTTATTTTAGGTGCNTTAGCAAGCGCAATTCTTCTTTTTGGTAGCGCNTTAACTTACGCNTACACTGGTTCACTGGAATTTGGTCAAATATCTAATGGAATTAGTTCGGCAAATAATTCACCAGGATTATTAACTGCAGCTATTGCTTTGGTAGCAGTTGGAATGTTGTTCAAAGTTGGAGCAGTTCCCTTTCATCAATGGGTGCCAGATGTTTACACAGGATCACCAACGCCAGTTACTTCCTTTATGGCAGGTGCTGTGAAAGTGGCAGCATTTGGTGGTTTGTTAAGAGTTTTCTACGTTGCATTTGGTGCATTGGTTTGGGATTGGCGTCCATTGATCTGGGTTGTTGCTGGTTTAACCATGGTGGTGGGAAGTGTTATNGCACTGGCGCAATCAGACTTCAAGCGAATGCTGGCCTATTCCTCCGTATCAAACGGTGGATTTATTTTGGTAGGTTTTTCAGCAACTAGTAGACCTGCAATTGCTGCGGTACTGATTTATTTGATTGCATACGCATTTGCAACCGTGGGAGCTTTTGCTTTATTAACTTTAATTAGAGAACAAGCAGGAGAAAGTTCGACTTTAATTCGTTGGAAAGGGTTAGGGAAGAAATCTCCTGTAGTAGCAGGCTTAATGTCACTATTTATGTTGTCGTTTGCAGGAATTCCTTTAACCAGCGGATTCACAGCCAAGTTCGGTGTTTTCACAGCTGCCATCTCAGGTGGTGCAACTGCTTTAGTGCTTGTTGGAGTTATTGCAAGTGCGATTGCTGCAGTGTTTTACATCCGGGTAATCATTTTGATGTTTTTTAGTGAACCTATACCTGAAGGACCTTTTGTGGTTGTACCAAGTATTTTCACCACCATCGCGATTACTGCTAGTGCTGTGGTCACAATTATTCTGGGATTATTCCCACAGGTTGTCATAGATTTAATAAGTTCAGCGTCAGTGTTTTTGAGATGAGTAAAGTCAATATTCCTGAAATATTCATTGGTGATGAAAAATTAAGAGATTTCTTATCTCAAGGAATTAAAAGAACCGAAGAATTCTTAGAAATAGAATCTGCTTCACCATATAGTCCGTTAACAGAAATTACCCAACATTTATTGCTTGCTGGGGGAAAACGAATACGTCCAGTGTTGGTTTTCCTTTCTTCACAATTTGGGAAACCTGACATCAATCGTTTAGCTAAAGTTGGCAGCAGCAATTGAATTTATTCACGTAGCCACTCTTTATCACGATGATGTTATGGACGAAGCCTTGTTAAGGCGCGGGGTGGAATCAGCAAATGCAAAATTTGGAAATACAAATGCGATTTTGGCTGGCGACTTTCTTTTTTCCAGAGCCTCAGCAATTGCTGCTGAATTAGGACCTCACGTGGTAACAACTTTGGCCGACACTTTGTCTGTTTTGTGCGAAGGCCAAATTCGTGAAGCAATGGGCGCAGGAACCAGTGATCCCATTAATCATTACTTAGAAGTATTGAAACAAAAAACGGGTTCTTTAATTCAAACATCTGCAGCACTCGGGGCATATCTCTCAGGTGCAGACGATGTGGTTTCAGCAGCGTTAAGTAATTATGCGCAAAATATTGGATTAGCATTCCAAATCTCAGATGACATTCTTGATTTGAAAGGTGATTCTGCAAAATCCGGAAAAACTATTGGCAAAGACTTACTGGAAGGCATCCATACTTTACCTGTGCTATCAGCGCTGCCGTTAGATCACGATGGAAGTTTGAAGCAATTATTAATTGAGGTAAGAAAAAATCCAGATCTAATTCAAACCACAATTGATAAAGTAACATCTTTAGGTGGTTTTGAAGTAGCTGCATTACATTTAGAAAGCCTTATTGATCAAGCAATGACCTCGCTAGGTTCTGTGCCGCAAGGAAGTGCCCGCGACGCACTTGTGCAATTTGCTGAATGGTTAATTAAACGTAATAATTAGTTTTTGTTATTTTGATAACTTTTNATTGCATCATAACTAAATACAGAAACTGCTAGCCACACCATAAAAAATCCTACCCATCGAGCACTACTCATTGGTTCATCAAATGCTAAATAGCCAATTAAGAATTGCAAAATTGGACCTAACGCTTGTAATAATCCTAGAACTACTAAGGGCAACCTAACTACAGCTGTGCCAAATAACAAGAGTGGGATAACGGTAACAACTCCAGCAGTTGCAAGCCAGAATGAATGTGTTGAACCCTGGTTTACAAAACTTAACTCGTTTTTGCTATTTAGGTAAAGCAAGAAAGCAATAAAAAACGGAGTAAGCATTAGAGTTTCTAAAGTAAGACTTGCTATTGCATTAACGTTAGCTATTTTCTTAACCAGACTGTAAAAACCAAAAGAAGAAGCCAAGCTAAANGCAACGTAGGGAAAATTACCTAGAGTCAAAGTAAGAAAGGTAACGGCCACAAAAGTTAAGCCAACAGCCACTTTTTGTAATTTAGAAAGTTTTTCCTTGAGAACTATTACACCTAAGGCAACAGAAACAAGTGGAGTTATGAAATAGCCTAAGGAGGTTTCAATTATGTGGCCATTATTTACCGCCCAGATGAAAGTACCCCAATTTATTGTTACCAAAATGGCTGCACAGAAAAGTAACAATAACTTTTGTTTATCAANGAACGCAGTTTTAACTTCACCCATCAAATTTTTAAAGTAAACAATGACTAATAGCAACCCAAAGGACCACACAACTCGGTGAGCCAGAATCTCTGGGGCAGAGGCAGGTTTAAGTAGTTGCCAATAAAGCGGAATTACTCCCCAAATTAAGTAGGCACCAACACCAGCTAAAAGCCCGGAGTTGTACCGAGACTTTTGTTCTGCTTCATTCAAGTTAGTCACATTTTCTAAAACCTAGAGGACTAATAACAGGTTTAAGTCTAGACAACGTCTTGTTTCTATTTACTCAAGGCCAGAACTGGGGTGTGAAGTGGCGAAAATTCTAATTATCCGATACAAATAAATATAGACATTTTCTCAGGAAAGGAAAGTTAGACATCATGCGTCGTTCAACCAATACCTTGAAGACAATTTTCTTGCTTGGTTTTCTGGGACTTTTTGTGATGATTCTTGCTAGCTGGTTTGGCGGATCAACAGGTATTTGGTTTGGTTTAATTTTTGCAATCGGGATTAATGGTTTTGCATATTTTTATTCGGATCGTTTAGCACTCAAAGCAATGAGGGCTTATCAAGTCACACCACAAAGCTCACCCGTTTTATACAAAATTGTTAGCGATTTAGCAACTCAAGCAAATCAACCAATGCCGCGGGTTTACTTATCTCCTACCGCCTCACCTAATGCTTTTGCCACTGGCAGAAACCCTCAAAATTCAGCGGTATGTGCCACCGAAGGAATTATGAATTTATTAACCGAAAGCGAATTAAGAGGTGTCATCGGACATGAACTCTCACATGTTTATAACAGAGATATTTTGACAGCTTCGGTTGCCGCAACTATGGCAAGTGTGATGATGAGTATGGTGCAATTCTTTTGGTTATTTGGGGGCAGAGATTCTCAAAGATCAAATCCAATTGGTTCAATTTTCTTAATGATAATTGGCCCTATGGCAGCAACCATGTTGCAATTGGCGATTGGTAGATCAAGAGAATTTGCAGCTGATGAAGATGGTGCAATCTTGACTAGAGACCCTTTAGCACTAGCTAGTGCTTTAAAGAAAATTGATGCAGGAATTTCAAATGCTCCGATGAGACCAACTTCAGATATGGAAACAGCGTCTTCAATGATGATTGCTCATCCATTTCGAGGAAGTTCTATGGCTAAATTATTTTCAACACATCCACCAACTCAAGAACGTGTAAAAAGATTGGAACAGATGGCACAACAGATGGGGCAGTCTTCTTAAAACCTTAAGCACCGTATGATTACCAAAGTACTAAATCAAGGTAGCTTGCCCGAGTGGCCAAAGGGAGCAGACTGTAAATCTGCCGGTTCACGCCTACAGTGGTTCAAATCCACTAGCTACCACACTAAAAAATGAAGCCCTAACAAATTGTTAGGGCTTCATTTATTTGTTTAGAATTTATCTAAAATTGGTGAATTGGGTAGCAAAATCAAGTTCAGTTTTTTCAACTAAACGCATGACGATTTGTAGATCATCTCGCGACTTACTTGTCACCCTAAGTGTTTCGCCCATAATTTGAGTCTTAATAGTTTTAGGTCCTTCGTCACGAATTATTTTTGCTAACTTTTTTGCATTTTCTTGAGAGATGCCAGAATTGAAATTGCCAGTAATTTTATAGATCTTGCCTGAAGCTCTGGGGTCATCGGCTTTAAAAGACTTTAATGAAATTGTGCGTTTAATCAATTTTTCTTTAAACACATCCAAAGCTGCTTTAACGCGCTCTTCAGTGCTGGATTCAATCTCCACACTTAATTCGTTTAACCATTTGATTTCGGTTTCAGTGCCCTTAAAATCGAACCTTTGGGAAAGTTCTTTACTGGCCTGGTTCAAAGCATTGTCTGCTTCTTGGCGATCAATTTTACTTACGATGTCGAATGAGTTTTCAGCCATGTAAAAAAGTTACACCAGTTAGCTCTTCACTCGTGCGCCATACTCGCTTGGCCAACTCAGTGTCTTGAGCTAACTTATTCATTTTGACTTTTTTGGGCTTACCGCGCGCTTCAAAAAAACCACTTGGCCCCAGATAATCTCCACTTTGAATATCTACCCAGGTACAGGCCGCTATTTGCGGGAGTGCACCATTTGCGGCACTTTGACCAAGAATTGTGTTCATAAATTTGGTTACAGCTAGCTCAACACTTTTTCTATTTCTAGATTTTTTGGTCGCGGCAACTAGTTGCAGGTTTGTGTTGGCATAACCAGGATGTGCCACCGCGGTAATGATGTTGGAATTAGCACTTTTTAATCTGTTGGCTAATTCGTTAGTAAAAAGCAAATTAGCAAGTTTGGAATTTCCATATACCGTCCAAGGCGCATAATTCTGTTTACTCACATTTAATTCACTATCATCGCCAGTTTTAAGTTTTCCGAGACGATGAGCAGATGATGAAACATTTATGATCCGAGGATTATTTCCTCTGCTGATTGCCTCAAATAGTAATTGNGTGAGCAGGAAATGTCCTAAATGATTTGTCCCCATTTGAGATTCAAAACCATCTTTAGTTTCCTCAAAAGGAACAGCCATTATTCCGGCATTATTGAGCAATATATCTATGGGTTTAGTTGATTGGATCGACGCAAATTTTCTTACTGAATCTAGATCCATCAAATCCAGTTCAGCAACTTCAATTGATGCCGCAGGAGTTTGCTTGAGAATTATATTCTTGACAGCTTGACCTTTATTTGTATCGCGAACAGCTAACACAATTTCAGCACCGAGCTTGGCTAATGCGATTGCACTTTCTTTCCCAAGTCCAGAATTGGCACCAGTGATGATTACTCTTTTTGATTTCATATCAATTAGTGAAGGAGCGTTTGGTCCACTCATTAGTGGTAACTCACTCCTCAGGTATTCTCGATGTTCGCGGCCTGAAATCTATCTTGACAGTCGCTCAGCCCCAATAGCTCAGATGGTAGAGCATCTCCATGGTAAGGAGAAGGTCTGCGGTTCGATTCCGCATTGGGGCTCGGGTTGAATGATC
>JGI25910J50241_10000311_pt1 | contig 15791 bp, 15 predicted proteins | sample LauGreSBDMM110SN_3_FD_50241 | JGI IMG/M metagenome (IMG submission 50241) | reverse complement strand
GCTCTACCCACAAAAAAGCACTCTTTTTTGTTACGAGCCAGCGGCCTTGGCAGAGGCCATGCAATTGGCTTCTTTAAACACTTCTGGACATCAATGGCAGGTGGTTCATGGCCGAGGTGCTTTGGCCTTCGAGCAGGCCTTGCGCAGTTTGCCAAACCAAAGTGATCCGCCTTCACATCAGTTCATTCCGCCTCTTTCTCAAACAAAATTTGACCAGCTTTTAGAGTTAAGTGACTTGAATTTCGTCAGGGGCGAAGACTCTTTGGTCAGAGCGCTATGGGCAGGCAAGGCCTTTGTTTGGCAAATTTATCCGCAAGATGATGGCGCTCATGGCCCCAAATTGAACGCTTTTTTAGACTGGCTTCAGGCGCCAGACAGCCTTCGACGCTTTCACCTTAGGTGGAATGGACTTTCTCAAGAAGCCTTNCCAGAGGTTGACTTGCCGACTTGGCAAGCTTGCACTTTGGCTGCAAAGGCGCGTTTGATNCAACAAATGGATTTGGTCAGCCAATTGCTCCAATTTGTCGAAGAAAAGGGCTANAATAATGGGCTTTGGGCCAAGTAAATCTTGCGCCCTTCACTTAAATGGTTCTGCAGGGATTGGCCTAAATGGATCACCCCCAAGAGGATTAACCCCCTAGATTGGTTCCTTGGGACAACATTGGACAGATTATGAAAGTAGCTCAAGAAATTCGCGTCGGTAACGTCATCATGCAGGGCAAAGACCCCATGATCGTTTTGCGCACCGAGTACAGCCGTGGCGGCCGTGGTGCTGCCACCGTGCGCATGAAGCTCAAAGCCTTGCTGAGCAACATGGGCACCGAGTCTGTGTTCAAAGCCGACGACAAAATGGACCAAGTTATCTTGGACCAAAAAGAGTGCACTTACTCTTACTTTGCCGACCCCATGTATGTTTTCATGGACACTGAATTCAACCAATACGAAGTTGAATCAGAAAACATGGGAGATGCCTTGCACTACCTCGAAGACGGCATGTCTGTAGAAGTGGTGTTCTACGACGGCAAGGCCATTTCCGTTGAACTGCCCACCAGCGTTGAACGCGAAATCACTTGGACCGAGCCAGCCGTCAAAGGGGACACCTCTGGCAAAGTGCTTAAGCCCGCCAAAATTGCAACCGGCTTTGAAGTGCCTGTGCCTTTGTTTGTCAATCANGGCGACAAAATTGAAATTGACACACGCACAGGCGAATATCGCAAGCGCGTTTAATCAACTTGTTTCATTGGCCATGGCNGCTGCGCAAATAGACCTCNTAGGAGGTCTTTTTTGATGGGCCAAAAGCCTTTTTAACTTCGGGCCGCAAGCGCCAAGCCAGTGGCGCGCCACTAGCAACAGCAGAGCCCACCACCCAAAATACCACCGAGACGCCAACCACAGCNCCAGCAGCGCCAAAAATCAGGGGCGTCACTACACTGGAGGCGTTTACCGTCATGNTGCGCAAACCTAGGGCTTCACCTTGACGATGGGCNGGCGTAATTTGGTGCAAGGTACTCATCACCATGGGCTGAACCACACCCAACACCACACCCAAACACACCGAACAAACTCCCATGGCCATTGCTGAGTCAAACAAGGGGTAAGCCGCAAAGACGAGGCCCGCGCAAATCATGGCACCTGTGAGCAGTCGGTATTCCTGAAGGTGCCGCGCAATCAAAGGCAAGATGACTCGGATCATGGCCGAGGCCACAGCAAATGAACCCAAAATGGTGCCCACCACCGAGGCACTGAAACCACGCTCATGCCCCAAGACGGGGACTACAAAGGTATGCACATCCCAACAGGAGGACAGCAACCAATTGACAAATAAAAGCCGCCGCATGAGCGGCTCGTGAAGCAAATCCCATACGCGTGCATTAGCATGTTCTGGAAGTTGCGGCTCGATGGGTTTTTCTTCAATGTTGCGAATCCATAACCACGCCAACAAAGGAAAAATGGTAAGCATNACAAAGGTGGCGCGAAAGCCATCGGCGTCGGCAGGCAAGGCCCCTGCATAGTCAATCATCAAACCAGCAAAAAACGGGCCTAAAAAATTCGAAGCTGCAGGTCCGATGGCCAACCAACTGAAGGTTTCTTTCAGCTGATTGGCATNGGCTGAAATGCGGCCTACGTGCCTTTGCAAGGCAATGACCGCAAAGCCTGTGGCACCACCCGTGGTGAGTGCACCGATGCACAAAACTGGAAAGACGGGCCAAACAACGGCCAGTCCTGCGCCAAAGCAAGCCATGAACACACTGATTTGCACGGGCCGCCTCAAACCATGCCGATCTGTGAATCGGCCCGCAGGAATGGCCATGAAAACTTGCGTGAGCGAGAACAGGGCCAGCAAAACACCTACGGCCATGGTGCTGTAGCCTTGTTGAAGTGCTAGCAGCGGTGTTGCCAAACGCATGCCTGTCATACAGGCGTGTAAAAAAATCTGACCGGTGATCAGTTTGGCAAGCTCACGCCTCACGGATTTTCGTCGTCACTGACATCGGCTTCATGGGGCAGCAAANCGGCCGCTTTGCCTTCAGGCAATGCCTCTACTTGGCGCAATGCACGGTGCATCACATTGCTGCGCGTTTGCGCTTTGTCCAGNGTATTCAAGACAGTTTGAGTTTGTTCTTTGACTTTGGCCAAAACGTCGCCAAACTTACCAAACTCTGTTTTAACGGCACCCAAAACTTGCCAAACTTCACTGGAACGTTTTTCGAGCGCCAAGGTTCGGAAACCCATTTGCAAAGAGTTCAGCATGGCCATGAGGGTGGTGGGGCCCGCCAAGGTCACGCGGAAATCACGTTGCAAAGATTCAATCAGCCCCGGTCTACGCAACACTTCGGCATACAAGCCTTCAGTCGGCAAGAACATAATGGCAAAGTCTGTGGTGTAGGGCGGCTCCACATATTTCTCGGTCATGGATTTGGCTTCTAAACGAACCCGCGCTTCTAGAGCCTTGCTGCACAGATCTGCCTGAATGACATCTGCACGCGATTGCGCATCTAGCAGGCGCTCGTAGTCTTCGTTGGGAAACTTNGCATCAATGGGCAACCAAACAGGTTCGCCATCGTCAGTTCGGCCTGGCAATCGAATGGCAAAGTCCACACGATTTTTGCTACCTGGCCGCGTGGCGTGTTGCGTTGCATATTGATCGGGCGCCATCACCTGCTCTAGCAATGTAGCCAACTGAGCTTCGCCAAACATACCGCGCGTTTTGACGTTGGTGAGCAAATGTTTAAGGTCACCTACGCCTTGCGCCAAGGTGTTCATTTCTCCAAGGCCTTTGTGCACTTGCTCCAAGCGATCGGCCACTTGTTTGAAGCTTTCGCCCAAGCGTGCTTGCAAGGTGGTCTGCAGTTTTTCATCGACTGTTTGGCGCATTTCATCGAGCTTGGCTGTATTGCTTTGTTGAAGCTGGGCCAATTGAGTTTCCAAAGTGCCGCGCATTTCTGTGAGGCGTCTTGCATTGGTCTCCGATAATTGTTGTACCTGAAAGGTGAGCGTATCTGACAGNGTTTTTTGCAACAAGGCCAACTGCTGTGCAAATGCATCCATCTGGCTGTTTTGGGTTCGGGTGGCTTCTGCGCTTTGTTGAACCAAGCTTTGTTGGAAAGTGCCCAAAGTTTGAATCAGCTCTTGGCGCCCGCCCCTAGCTGACTCGTTGATGGCGCTGCGAAGTTCTCGCTCCAATCTCTCATTGGCCAATTGGAGAGAAGACGTCAATTGGCCTAACTCATCAGAAGATGATTGACCTTCACGCCGTTGACGCCACAAAGCAAACAGCAACACCAGCGTCAAAAAGCTGATAGCCGTCAGAGTCCAAAGTAGCATGCTGCTGTCCATGTGTGAAGGCTGTTTGATTCAATGTTTCATCAAGTCGCTGACTTGGCAGCAACTTGGTTTAGCGGCGTGAGCGCATGACCCGAAGTAAAGAAGGAAACCAAGTTATCGGCAGCCAGTTGGGCCATGGCCAGGCGCGTTTTGACGGTTGAGCTGGCGATGTGAGGGGTGAGCACCACATTGGGCACCGTCAGCAGCGCAGGATTGAGCGCAGGNTCANCCTCGAACACATCCAGACCCGCTGCCGCAATTTGTTTGTTCTTNAAAGCGACCGCTAAAGCTGCATCGTCCACAATGCCCCCGCGAGCAATATTGACCAAGGTTGCAGAGGGCTTCATCCGACTTAGCTCCTGGGCACCTATGGTGTGATGTGACTCAGCACTGTAGGGCACCACCAGCATGACATGGTCAGCGGTGCGAAGTAGCTCATCTTTAGATACATAGGTGGCCTTGCAAGTCGCCTCGAGGTCTGCACTGAGGCGGCTTCGGTTGTGATAAATGACACGCATGCCAAACCCATGAGCAGCCCGTTTGGCAATGCCTTGGCCTATGCGGCCCATGCCAATAATTCCAAGCGTACTGCCATGAACTTCAGCGCCAGCAAACATGTCATAGCTCCACTTTGTCCACAAACCCTGGCGCAAATAGTGCTCGCTCTCANTGATTCTCCTGGCTGTGGCCATGAGCAATGCAAAGCCAAAGTCAGCTGTTGTTTCTGTGAGTACATCGGGCGTATTGGTTGCGGTGACACCTGCTGCCGTCATGGCGGGAACATCAAAATTGTTGAAGCCAACCGCCATGTTAGCCACAATTTTAAGTTGGGGGTTGGCTTGCAAGAGTGCGGCGTCAATGCGTTCGCTGCCCGTGGTGAGCGCTCCTACCTTGCCATGCATTTTTTGCTTCAAAACTTCAGCAGTCAAGACCTCGTCAGACTGGTTGCTTTCAACTTGAAAATGCTGCGAAAGCACCTCAAGCACTTCCGGAAAAATAGCGCGTGCGACCAAGATAGAAGTTTGCGTCATGTTCGAAACCAAATGAATGTCATCACAATGAACAAAGGAATTAAAACGCAGAAAGACCAAGCCATGTAGCCAAAGAAACTAGGCATCTTGATGCCACGGTCTTCAGCAATGGCTTTCACCATCAGGTTGGGCGCGTTGCCAATGTAACTGTTGGCGCCCATGAACACAGCACCGGCAGAAATGGCCGCCAAAGTAGGCGCCAAAGTGGTCATCAAAACCTTCGCGTCACCCCCTGCCGTGTTGAAAAATACCAAATACGTAGGCGCGTTGTCGAGGAAGGAACTGAGCAAACCCGTGATCCAAAAATACATCATCACATTGGGCGAACCATCTGGGTTGGTGACAGCCGAAACAACAGCACCAAACGGGCCATTGACACCCGCTTTTAACATGGCAATCACAGGAATGATCGTTAAGAAGATGCCAGCAAAAAGTTTGGCAACTTCTTGCATGGGCCCCCAACTGAATTGATTGTCTGAATGCACTTGCGATGGCGTTAACTTGAGTGAGCTCAAAATGATCAACACCAGCCCCAGATCTCGAACCAAACCTGGCAAGCCAACGTCAGTTCCTGCGACATGGAAAGACACATCGGTTTTCCAAAGACCACTCATCAAGACCAAGGCCACTACGCCAGCGAGTAGTAAAAAATTCACTTTCCCATCAAATCCAATCTGACGCGAATCAGGTGTGGGGTCAGCAGCTTGGAGCTCTTCCCGTTTGTGATAGTACCAAGAATCCAAAACGAAAAATATAAAAAGCAGTGAACCGATTAAAAAAAGTGATTCTGGAAAAATATTTTTCACTGTCCAGAAAAAATCAACGCCCTTCAAAAATCCTAAAAACAAAGGCGGATCACCCAATGGGGTGAGCGACCCACCCGCGTTGGCAACGATGAAAATGAAAAACACAACCACATGTGCCACATGCTTGCGATTGTCGTTGGCTCTAATGAGCGGGCGAATCATGAGCATCGAAGCGCCTGTTGTGCCCATGAAACTAGCCAAAATAGCGCCAATGGCCAAGATGGATGTATTCAGGCCGGGGCTACCATGTAAATTTCCGCGAATGAAAATACCACCCGAAACCGCGAACAACGCTGTCAAGAGAACAATGAACGGGATGTACTCTGCAAATAGCGCATGAACCAAATTAACACCTGCAACATCGGCGCCAAACAAGACTGCAAAAGGAATGAAAAATGCCAAGGACCAAGCAGCCACTACCTTGCCGTAGTGGTGATGCCAAAAATGAGGTGTTAAAAGTGGCATCAGGGCAATGCACAACAAGATGCCGGCAAACGGAACGCCCCAAATAGCGCTCAGTTGAGAACCATCAAAGTCTGCAGCATAAGCGCTACCGGAAGCGAACAGCCAACCCAATGAGGCGACCCGCACAAGTCGGTGAGAAATAAAAGATTTCATGTCACAACACCTTATTCAATAAGACCAAGTGGGCATAGATCGGCGATCGATCAGGGGCTTGGCGTGATTTCAAAAACTTGGGCAAGATAAGCCAAATACTTCTCATCCTCACACATACCTTTTCCTGGAGAGTCAGACAATTTAGCGACCGGCTGATCGTTGCAGCGGGTCATCTTGATCACAATTTGAAGGGGTTCGTAGCCCAAATCATTGGTCAAATTGGTGCCAATGCCGAAAGCCAGCATACAGCGCCCATGGAATTGCCTGAACAGCTCAATGGTTTTAGGCACTGTGAGCCCATCACTGAAAATCAATGTTTTTGTCAGCGGATCAACACGGTTGGAACGGTAATGGGCCAGCATGCGTTCACCCCACATAAAGGGGTCGCCGCTGTCATGACGGGCACCGTCAAACAGTTTGCAAAAGTACATGTCAAAGTCGCGCAGAAAGGCATTGAATCCGTAAACGTCGCTTAAAGCGATGCCCAAGTCGCCGCGGTATTCGCGGGCCCACGATTCAAAGGCAAAGACCTGACTGTCGCGAAGTCTGGGTCCTAAAGCTTGGCATGCCTGCAAATATTCGTGAGCCATGGTACCCAAAGGTGTGAGGCCCAGTGTGTATGCAAAATATACATTGCTGGTGCCCGCAAACTGACCCGCCTGGCCTGACCCCAAGCGCCCCGTCAAAACTCTTAAAACCTCTTCATGCCAAGCTCTTGAAAAGCGGCGACGCGTGCCATAGTCAGCAATTTTGAGTGCCTTTAAATCATCCGCCTGCAATTGCTTGATTTTGGTATCCAGTCGCTTCCGGCCTTCCAACAAATCGGGCAAGCGCTGCGTATTTCTGAAATAAACCTCGTTGACGATGGCCAATACAGGAATCTCAAACAAGATGGTGTGAAGCCATGGTCCTTGAATGATGATTTCTATTTCGCCTGTCAGACTGGGAGTGACTTGAATGTATTTTTCGTTAAGCCGAAACAAACCCAAGAAATCAACAAAGTCACTTTTGATAAAGCGCAAATTGCGAAGGTAAGCCAATTCGTCTTCTTTAAAATGCAAACTGCACAGTGACTTGATTTCGCTGCGAATTTCATCAACATAAGGCGCCAGTTCCACACCCGGATTGCGACACCGAAAGCGATATTCCACTTGTGCACCTGGGAATTGATGCAACACCACCTGCATCATGGTGAACTTATAGAGGTCTGTGTCCAGCAAACTGGTGATGATCATGTCAAAAGGGGCTTATTGGTAGGGTTGTCAGAAGTGTACGTGAAGCAAGTCAATTTGAAGGCGCAGAGGTATCAGGATAAACGTGGTGATCAGGTTCATTTGACTCCTGAATCACCCCTCCTGATAAGGTCAACACCTTGTCTGCCATGGCCGTTAGGGTCTGATTTTGCTCGGCAATCAAAAATGTATAGCCCTGTGACTTGAGTTTTGCCAAAGCACGCGCAATGGCCTGGACCAAAACGGGTGCAATGCCCTCACAAGGCTCATCCAAAATCAACACATCAGCCTGCGTCATCAAGGTTCTGCCAATGGCCAGCATTTGCTGCTCCCCCCCGCTCATTTGCGCAGCNGGTCTTTCTAACATCGTTGCCAAGCTTGGAAACAAATCCAAGACTTCTTGAAGATTGAGGCCAGGCTGTCCGTCAGGCCTGAGTTTAGGCAGGCTTGGAATGGCTATTTCCAAATTTTGTCGAACTGTCAGAGCAGAAAAAAGACGGCGGTCCTCAGGCACATAGCCTATACCCTTGAGCGATCGCTGATGCGGGCTTAAGGGATGCAAGGCTTGGCCTAGCCAAAGTAAGTTGCCCGTCGACTGCGGCATCAGGCCCATGATCGCTTTGAGCAAGCTGGACTTTCCTGCACCATTCAAACCTCGAATCAACAACATGTTGCCACGAGAAACAACAAAGGACACATTGAACAAGACTTGGGCTTGTCCATAACTGGCATTGAGGTTTTGAATCTCAAGCACGAGCAGACTCCTTGTTCAGAGAAAAATTTTGACCTAAATACCTTTCACGCACCACTTGATTGACAGCCACTTCTTGCGGCGAACCTTGCGCCACCAATTGGCCGTCGATCAAGACCAAAACACGATCGGCCACACCAAACACAGCATCCATGTTGTGTTCGGTGTACAAAACCGTTGTGCCCAAATGGGTCATGCGTTTGATGCGTTCCATCATGTCGGCTCGCTCTTCAGGTGCGAGNCCTGCAGCGGGTTCGTCAAGCAACATCAGGCCCTGACTGGCGTCTGCCAATCCTGCCATGGCCATGGCCAATTCCAAACGTTTTTTGCCACCATACGAAAGCCGTGCTGCAGGCGACCGAAGCATCTCCTCACCCAGATCGCTTAAGCCAGTTTGAGCCATCCAATGCATTGCTTCGTCAAGCAAACATTCATCCAAGAGATCTTNCATTGAAACCCCACGAGATGCCTGCAGGACCAATTGCAAATTTTGAAGGACTGTGAGCGCTTCAAACACTTGTGCCACTTGAAAAGTTCGAGCTACACCCAAGCGGGTGCGCATCTCAACCGTCGACAACTGCAAATCATGACCTCGCCACACAAGGCTTCCAGCCAGGGCTTTTTGTTGACCTGCCAAACAAGCAAAGCAGGTTGACTTGCCCGCGCCATTGGNCCCGATCAGGGCCACACATTCCCCGGCTTTTATTTCAAAGCTCACNCCCCTCAGCGCTTGGACACCGCCGTAACTTTGCCGCAGATCCTTAACGCTCAATACGGTATTCATAGACCTCGAACGCCTGTGTGCTTTACAAATTTCCTGAGCCCCAAAATTCCTTCAGGTGCAAAGACCATCAACAGCATGATGAGAAGTCCCAAAAAACCTCTCCAGTATTCAAAGTGACGCCCTATTTCTGAGCCCACCCCCACCAAGAAGAGACTTCCTGCAAATGCACCCCAAAGCTGATGCACTCCACCCAATAAAACAACCATCAAAGCATCCACTGAATTGGACACAGATGCCACTGAGGGAAAGACAGCGCCTTTGCTGATGGCCCACAAAGAACCGGATAAACCCGCCAAGCTAGCGCTCATTAAAAATACATACTGATTCAACTTCGAGACATCCAGTGCGCTGGCTTGCGCTCTTTGTGGGGCATCACGCCCTGCCTGCAAGGCTGCGCCAAAACTAGAACGAATCAATCGAGAGAATCCGAACATGGACACAAAGCACAGCAAAATAAGGACCGCTTGAAAAGTCCAGCGCGGCATGCTGTTAAAAAATTGCAAGCCAATCAATCCGTTGTCGCCCCCCGTGAACGACACCCATTGACTGGCACTGGCCCACACCATTTGAGCAAACGCCAATGACAACATGGCCAAATAAACGCCCCTACTGCGCTGGAGTAATTTCCCCATACAAAGTGCAGCCAAGTAGGCTACCACCACTCCTGCCAGACAAGCCATGATCGCATTAAATTGCCAGTGCAAATGACTTAAGGCCGCAGCATAAGCGCCCAAACCAAAATAAGCCGCATGGCCAAAGCTGACCCATCCCGACAAGGCCATCATCCACTGCAAACTCAAGCCAAACAGCATCATGATGAGCAGATTTTCCACGACACTTTGCGTGTATTCGCCTGCAGACAACAGGACGAAGCCGCTAGCGGCCAAAGCCGTCCAGCCTATCCATTGAAACAATCGATTGGCAGCACCCAATTGAAATGCCATGACCTTTTCTCGAGGTGCTGCACCTGGCAGCTCTCCCATCAAACCTTGGGGCCTGACAGCCAGCACCAAGGCCATGGTTAGAAATACCAAAACCAAAGTGGCTTGAGGAAAAAAGTGAATGCCAAAAGCATGCACACACCCAATCAAGATGGCGGCAAAAAAAGCGCCAGCGATACTGCCTAGACCGCCCATCACGACCACCACAAACGTCTCGACCACCATTTGCAAGTCCATTTGCAAATTAGCGGGTTCTCTTGGCAATTGCAATGCACCCGCCAGCCCCGCCAAGCCACAACCCAGAACCACCACACTCAACAGGAGGGGTGCTGGATTGACTCCCAAAGCATCCAGCATATCGCGATCTTGCGTAGCGGCGCGTACACGTTGCCCCCACTTAGTTTGAGTGAGAAGGACATGCAACAGCCCCCACACGACAGGACCCAAACAGAGCGTCACAATTTGCCATTGAGGAAAGAAATCTTCCCCCACTTGAACAGCGCCCTTCAAACCCGGAAAGCGCGGGGCAAAGACTTCTCCGGGCCCTAAGACCCAAAGTAAGACATCGTGAATGACCAAACTCAAACCAAAGGTGGCGACCAAGGGATAAAGGGGCGGCGAATGGCGCAAAGGTCTAAATAGAAAAATTTCAGTCACGCCGCCCAGCACGGCTGCTGCTGTGGCGCCAATCAGCATGGCCAACAAGTAGGTGGTGCCATGCTCAGACCAAGCAGGCAACCATTGGGTGACCATGGTGCCAGCGATCAATGCGCCCAACATGTAAAAACTACCATGCGCAAAATTGACAATGCGGGTGACGCCAAACACCAACGTCAAGCCCGCAGCCATGATGAAAAGTGTGCTTGCGTGGCTTAAGCCATTCAAACACTGATTGAGCCAAAAACTCATTCAATCCAATGCGTGAAGCTGCTGGCGTCGACGCGTGTGGTCTTGAACGTGTTCACCAGTGCCGATTCATCGGCGTATCCCAATGACATGCCACAGACCATCATCTCTTTCTCGCCTGCACCCACGTGTTTGTAAATGATTTTTGAAAAAGTATTCCAGGCGGCTTGGGGGCATGTGTGTAAGCCACGCGCTCTGGCTGCCACCATCACGTTTTGCAAGAACATGCCGTAATCAAGCAAGCTTCCTCGACCCATGACTTTGTCAAGGGTGAAGATCAGGCCCACGGGCGCACCAAAAAATCGAAAGTTTTGTAGGTGCTGCAAATGCATTTTGTCTTTTTCGCCCTTGCCTATTCCCAACACCCCATACAAACCAAATCCACACTCACGGCGCCTGTCAATATAGGGGCTCACCCACTTGCTAGGGTAGTAATCGTATTCTTCTGCATACTCAGCGGCCAATGCAGGATTGGCAGCCATGGCGTTGTGTGCTTCACAAACATCATTGACCAGCTTGTCTTTGGCAACGCCCTGCAGCACATAAACTTTCCAAGGCTGCGTATTGGTTCCACTAGGAGAACGCGCTGCCACTTGCAGCAAATCCGCCAACACAGACTTCTCGACAGGCTTGTCCAAATAGGCTCGCGTAGAAAATCGACTCAAGATAGCCGCATCGACGCTGTCAGGGTCAGGAATGACCGTGCTTACTTGGGTTGTAGTCAGTTCTTTCATGAGAGTTTCTCCAAGACTTTGATAAATGATTCAGACAGGGCTTGCGGCCTGCGGGTTTGTTTGTTTACATAGACATGCACAAAGTGCCCACGTGCCGCAGTCAGTGGCGCATCCTTTGCAAACAAGCCCACTTCATATTTCACGCTAGATGTGCCGCGATGCGCCACTCTGATGCCAGCCTCAATGGTCTGGGGAAATGCCAACGGTGCAAAATAATTGCATAGAGTTTCTACCACCAAACCAATGGTTTCACCTTGGTGAATGTCCAACACACCCTGCTCAATCAGGTGCGCATTGACAGCCGTGTCAAACCAACTGTAGTACACAACATTGTTTACATGGCCATACACGTCGTTGTCCATCCACCGGGTGGTGATGGGGCGAAAAGCGCGGTACTCACTTCGAGGCAACGCTTGGGGTTTAGAAGTGTCCATTGTGGGATTGTGAGATGCAGATATTAGAAACCTCGATTTTGCCAGTGAAGCCAGTGCAAATGCGCCAAGTGCCATGTGTTCATTTGCACTGCCACGGTGGTCTCTAAGTCATGGCCATAGCCACCGCCCATGCAAATGATCATGGGTACTTTTTTCTCTTTAGCCCAATCAAACACCCTTTGATCCCTGGCAGCCATTCCAGCCTCAGTGAGTTTTAGCCTGCCAAGCCGGTCGCCCTCATGGGCGTCAGCACCCGCCAAATAGATGAGAAAGTCGGGCGAGAAACGACTTGAGGCCTGAACCAGGGCTTGTTCCAAAGCTTCTAAGTAAATTGGGTCCGTACAACCATCTGGCAAACCCACATCCAGATCGCTGGTAACTTTTCGGAATGGAAAGTTCTTTTCACCATGGATGGACAAGGTAAAAACACTGGCATCCTCAGCAAAAATACTGGCTGTGCCATTGCCCTGGTGGACATCCAAATCAATCACCATGACCTTGAGAGTCTGTTTTGAAACTCGAAAATGCTCCATCTGCAGCACCCTGGCAGACACGGCAATGTCATTGAAAACACAAAATCCACCCCCTTGTGCCGCACTGGCATGGTGTGTGCCACCGGCCAAGTTACCTGCAATGCCCTCTTGCATGGCCACCCTGGCTGCGGCCACAGAAGCGCCTACCGACCGAAGGGACCGCTCTGCCATGGCCGGGGTCCAAGTAAATCCAATCTCCCTTTGGGCTTGCGGGCTCAAACTTCCCGATTTGACTGCCTGAACGTATTCCGGCTCATGCGCCAAGGCTAACTCGCCATCCGAGGCTGCAGGCGCCTCCAACATTTGCACCTCAGGAATGGCAGAGGCCATTCTGTTGCGGAGCATGCTGTACTTGGCCATGGGAAAGCGATGCCCCTCTGGCAAGGGCAATACAAAGTGGTCCGAATAGAAAGCTTTCATGGCTGAATTGTGACCTTTTCGCATTACTTTCAATTTCTAGAACGCCGACTCTAAAATGCTGCAATGCAACAAAAATCCCTTGTAATTGAATTCAAAGCCCCTAAAATCCAACCCATGCTGCACTGCAACAAGATGTTAGGCCAAGCGACATGCGAAGCCGGTTCAGAGCAGTCCCCTTGAGACTTTTTAGACTTTTAACTTTTTTAAATTAACGGAGAAATCATGATGACTACAGAACAAATCGTTGCTTCACACAAAGCCAACGTCGAAACCCTCTTTGGTTTGACATCCAAAGCCTTCGAAGGCATGGAAAAATTGGTCGAGTTGAACTTGACAGCCACTAAAGCTGCCTTGAGCGAATCAGCTCACAGCACCAAAGCTGCATTGAGCGTGAAAGACGCCCAAGAATTGATGGCTTTGCAAGCCAACCTGTTTCAGCCTTTGGCTGAGAAAACAGCTGCTTACAGCCGTCACCTCTATGACATCGCTTCTGGCACTTCTAACGAATACACAAAAGCTTTAGAAGCACAAACAGCTGCTGCTCAAAAGCAGTTTTCTAACTTGGTTGACTCCGCAACTTCTAACGCACCTGCTGGCTCCGAGACAGCTGTTGCCATGATGAAAAGCGCCGTGAATGCTGCCAACAACGCTTATGAATCAGTTCAAAAAGCTGTAAAGCAAGCCACTGATATGGCTGAAGCCAACATGGCTGCTGTGACCAACACAGCTGTTGCAACTGCCAAGACAGCTGCTAAAAAGCGTTAATCAACGCGCTCTGAAAAAGGCCCGAGCCGCTCTGGCCTTTCTCTGACAAAAAAGCCGGTTTTTGAACCGGCTTTTTTTATTTCTGGGTTTTAAGCCATGTTTACGGCTTCGCTGCATAGCCGCTGAGTATTTCTTTCAGCTTTGGCAATGCTTTGAGCATGGCCTCCCTGCCCGCTTCAATGGACTTGCGCCGGGCCGCAAAGTCAGCACTCTTGACACCCATCAATGCGGGTCTGACCACCAAATCGGCATCTTTCAACAAAACAGTGTTCAAGCTTTTGCCCATGATGTTGAAGGTCTGCATCAATATTTGAAACGTATCTGATGCGGGGCTGCCTTCAGGGTCAGTGGAAATATCAACGGCAATGACCACATTGGCCCCCATTTCACGCGCCTGCCGAACTGGAACGGGTGATACCAGGCCACCATCTACATACTCTCTGGTTCCAATTTTGACGGGTTGAAAAACCGCAGGCACTGCGCTAGAGGCCCTCACAGCTGAGCCGGTGTTGCCTCTTCTAAACAACATGGGGTCGCCATTGTGCAGATCAGTGGCCACAATGCCCAAGGGTATTTTCATTTGCTCAATCAGTCGGCCTCCCACTTGTGTATTCACGTATCGGGCCAAGGCTTCGCCTCTTAATGCGCCCCGATTCAGAATGGGCATCATCCAATCTGTAATTTCGGCTTCTTCCATGGTCTCCGCCACACGCCTCAGTTGGGTGCTGTTTTTGCCACTGGCGTACAAAGCGGCAACCAAGCTGCCAGCCGACGTGCCTACAACCAAATCAGGTTGAATGCCAGCCTCTTCCAGTATTTGAATGACGCCTACGTGTGCAAATCCTCTGGCTGCGCCCCCACCTAGGGCCAAGCCCAAATGAAGAACTTTAAGGGAAACGACAGGTTCAATCGCGATGGGTACGACAGGCTTTGTGCCTGTCGTTGTTGTCTCAACAGCACCAGGCGTTTTGACAACATTTGTATCCGGCGCTTTGACACTGGCACAGCCTGTCAAAACAAGTACACCGATCAAACTCATGCGGCACGCAACGAGCTTAAGAACATCTGGCCAAACAGGGATTGGCCCTAAGGGCCATGGCTTCACTTGCATAATGTCGAATCTAATTTTGAAATGCATTGGTTTTAATGGAACACCTTCAACAAACAACTTTGCCGCGTTGGCCAAAGGGGTTCATTGCGATGGGCGCTTTCATGGCAGCCCTGTCGGTCATTGCGTCAGCTTACGCCTCGCATGGCAACAGTTTAATCGGCAGTTCACCCGCCATGGTCCAAGCCAGCTTGAACTTGCTGCAATTTCATTCAATTGGCCTTATTTTGGTGGGCATCTTGGGACAATCTAGGCCAAGTGAAAAACGCCTGCTGGCAGCAGGCGTTTTGTTCTTGCTAGGTTGCTTGATGTTTTCGATCAACATTCTCATTCGCGCATGGTATGACGTCCAAACTTTCAGAAGCTTGGTGCCATGGGGTGGCACCTGTTTCATCCTAGGATGGCTGGCGTTTGCCTTGGCCTACGTGCGCAAGAGCCCGCAACCTAAGCCGCTACCGGCGTCCGAATCAGGTGATCAAACGCACTGAGTGCCGCCTTGGCACCGTCGCCGGCTGCAATCACAATTTGTTTAAAAGGCACGGTGGTGCAATCGCCGGCTGCAAACACGCCAGGCACATTGGTGTGACCTTTGGCATCGACCACAATTTCACCAAACTTAGACAGCTCTAACGTGCCTTTCAAGAACTCAGTGTTGGGAATCAAACCAATTTGAACAAACACACCCTCTAGGGCAATGTGCTGCTCTTGGCCAGATGCACGTTCTTTAAAGCGAATGCCATTGACCACACTACCGTCACCTGTAATTTCGGTGGTCTGAGCGTTGGTATGCACGGTCACGTTAGGCAAGCTTTTGAGCTTGTTGACCAACACGGCATCGGCCTTGAGCTGATCGGCAAATTCAATGACGGTGACATGCGCCACAATGCCTGCCAAATCGATGGC
>JGI25910J50241_10000308_pt1 | contig 15831 bp, 15 predicted proteins | sample LauGreSBDMM110SN_3_FD_50241 | JGI IMG/M metagenome (IMG submission 50241) | reverse complement strand
TTACTGATTTAGATTTTGAAAGTTACCTACCAAGCTCTATTTTTGTAATTGAATGGGGAGCAGCCTTTGTCTCAACCCTTACCGATCAATATTTAGATATTAAAATTACGCAAGGTGATAAGGAGAGCTCTCGAAATCTTGAGATAACTCCAATTGGTGATCGTTGGGCCGGGTTTAAATTATGAGCACAATCCTTGCAATAGATACCTCCACCTCACAAACATCGGTGGCATTGGTTAAAGATGGCAAAGTTTTATTTAATAAAACCCATAATGATGCCTTAGCTCACGGTGAGGTGTTACCTAAATTAGTTTCGCAAGCTTTAGAAATAAATAGAGGCATAGATCTAGTTGCAGTGGGCATGGGACCTGGTCCATTTACTGGCCTTAGAGTTGGTATTGCATTTGCACAAAGCTTTGCATTAGCAGCAGATATTAAATGGGTTGGAGTTTGCTCATTAGATGCAATGGCAGCTGTTATTAATGAAGGTAATTTTATTGTTTCAACAGATGCAAGNCGNAAAGAAAGATATTGGGCAGAGTATAAAGATGGCTTGCGNATAACGCAGCCAGCAGTTGCTAGCGCCAGTAGTTTAGAAAAATTNGGAGTTAAAATCTTTAGTGAGGGTGATTACTATCCAGATCCAGTTGCACTAGCAGAGATTGCATCAACCTCTAATTCAGTTGATCAACCAATCTATATTAGAAAACCAGATGCCTATCCACTTCCAGCTGGAGTTAAATTTAGAGTGATGAGCGCACTTGATTTAGTGGTAGCAACTGCAATTGAAAAAGAGGTTTATGGCAAAGCTGCTTGGAGTAGTGCGCAATTTAAAGAGGAGTTTGCTAAGGCGCCCAAGGATGCTTACTACCTTGCAGCCGAAGCAGGTGGTGAGCTAATTGCCTATGCCGGTATTTTCTATGTGGCAGATGTGGCAGATATTCACACCATCACAGTTATAGATAAGTATCGTCGCAAAGGAATTGGGCGTGAGTTATTAAAGAGATTACTTGATTGGGCCAGAGTTAAAAAAGCAGAGGCGGTAATGCTTGAGATGCGTCTTGGCAATGATGCAGCCCGCCCCTTATATGAACAAAATGGTTTTGTTGAGATTTCAAAGCGGGAGAATTACTACGGCCCAGGGCTAACTGCAGTGGTAATGCGCAAGGAGCTTAAGTAATGGCATTAGTACTTGGTATTGAAACCTCATGTGATGAAACCGCGGTTGGCATTGTTAATGAGCGAAAGTTATTAGCAAATGTCATTTCTTCAAGTGTTGAGCAACATGCACGTTTTGGTGGGGTAGTTCCTGAGGTTGCCAGCCGTGCTCACTTAGAGGCGATGCAGCAGGTAATTAAGCAGGCACTAAAAGATGCATCGGTAACACTTAAAGATATTGATGCAATCGCAGTTACGGCAGGTCCTGGTTTAATCGGTGCGTTACTAGTTGGCGTAAGCAGTGCATCTGGCTTAGCTCTTGCCTTAGATAAACCTTTATATGGCGTTAATCATCTATCTGCCCATATTGCAGTTGATCAATTAGATAATGATGTAGTAATGCAACCTACTATTGCATTATTAGTAAGTGGTGGGCACTCATCAATTTTGCAGGTAAATAACCTAGCTAAAGATGTAATTGTTAAGGGTGCAACAATTGATGATGCAGCAGGTGAGGCCTTTGACAAGATTGCCCGGATTATGGGACTTGGCTTTCCAGGTGGTCCAGTAATTGATAAGCAAGCAGTAAGTGGTGGTAGGGATGCAATTAATTTTCCGCGTGGCTTAACCCAAAGTACTGATTTAGAAAAGCATCCTTATGATTTTTCATTCTCTGGACTTAAAACAGCTGTTTCAAGATATTTGCAACAAACTCCAAATTACAAAAAGAGTGATGTTGCCGCCTCATTTCAAGAGGCGGTAGTTGATGTTTTAATTAGTAAATCTCTATCTGCTTGCAAAGAGAGTGGAATTGATAGATTGGTAATTGCCGGCGGTGTTGCGGCAAATAGCAGGCTACGTGAATTAGCAAAGCAAAGGTGTGAGGTGAGCAAGGTTGAGCTGCGAATCCCACCAATTGGCTTATGCACCGACAATGGCGCGATGGTGGCAGCGATGGGTAGTTTGGCGATAAGCCAGGGCGTAGCACCCTCGCAGATAGGTATAAGCGCTGATTCAGCAGCCTCAATCGCTCAAGTGATCTGGTAATTACCTCTTAATTTGCCCTTGCGCAGTGCGCCCTTTAAAGTTGGCTTTAGCACTCTAAGCCCCCGTGTGCTAATTCATCAGATGGGGTACTTCAGAGGGTAATACCGAATCTAAGAAGGAGAAATCAGGATGGCAATTTCAATTAAGCCACTAGAAGATCGCATTGTTGTTAAAGCAAATGAGGCAGAGCAAAAGACTGCATCTGGATTAGTAATTCCAGATACTGCTAAAGAAAAACCACAAGAGGGAACTGTTATGGCAGTAGGCCCTGGCCGTTTTGAAAACGGAAATCGCCTTCCATTAGATATTAAAGAGGGTGATGTCGTGCTTTACTCAAAGTATGGCGGCACTGAGGTTAAGTACAACAATGAGGAGTACTTAGTACTTTCATCCCGTGATGTACTAGCAATTATTGCAAAGAAGTAAGCCGTGGGTAAATCACTTCAATTTGATGAAGCCGCGCGCCGTGCGATGGAGCGTGGTGTAAATATCCTGGCTGACACAGTCAAGGTAACACTTGGGCCTAAGGGTCGAAATGTAGTTATTGCTAAAAGCTATGGCGCACCTTTAATTACCAATGATGGTGTAACAATTGCCAAAGAGATTGAGTTATCAGATCCAGCAGAGAATATGGGAGCTCAACTTGTTAAGCAGGTTGCTGAAAAAACTAATGATGTAGCTGGTGATGGAACGACTACTGCAACAGTTTTAGCTCAAGCAATGGTTAAAGAGGGTCTGCGCAACCTAGCTGCAGGTGCTCAACCAATGGAGCTTAAGTATGGAATTGAAAAAGCGGTCGCAGCTATTACTGAGGCACTTCGCAAAAACTCAACTGCAGTTAGTGGAAAATCTCAGATTGCAGATGTTGCAACTATTTCAGCCCAAGATAAAGCAATTGGGGATCTAATTGCAGAGGCGATGGATAAGGTTGGCAAAGATGGCGTTATTACCGTTGAAGAGTCATCAACAACTGGACTTGAGCTTGAGTTCACTGAAGGTATGCAATTTGATAAGGGTTATATCTCGCCATACTTTGTTACCGATGCCGATCGCATGGAGACAATCTTGGAGGATGCTTACATTCTTATCTCAGGACAGAAGATCTCAGCATTAGGTGAGATTTTGCCAGTTCTTGAAAAGGTTGCCCAAGCAAGTAAGCCATTATTAATTATTGCCGAAGATGTTGAGGGTGAAGCACTTTCAACATTAGTGGTTAACCGCATGCGCGGCACCTTTGCCTCAGCAGCTGTTAAAGCACCAGGCTTTGGTGATCGTCGTAAATCAATGTTGCAAGACATTGCAATATTAACTGGCGGTCAGGTTATCTCAGCTGAGGTTGGCTTAAAGCTTGAGCAAATTGATATCGAAATGCTTGGTAAAGCTCGCCGGATTGTTATTTCAAAAGATAACACCACAATTGTTGATGGTGCTGGTAATAAGGCTGATGTGGCATCTCGAGTAACTGAGATCCGCCGCGAGATTGAAAACACCGACTCTGATTGGGATCGCGAAAAACTACAGGAGCGAGTTGCAAAACTTGCTGGTGGTGTTTGCGTAATCAAAGTTGGCGCACATACTGAGGTTGAGTTAAAAGAGAAGAAGCATCGTCTTGAAGATGCAATCTCTGCAACTAGAGCAGCTGTTGAAGAGGGAATTGTTGTTGGCGGAGGCGCTGCATTAGTTCATGCAGCTGCAGCACTCGATAATGATTTGGGCTTTGAGGGTGATCGCGCAGTTGGTGTTCGTCTTGTGCGTAAAGCATGTGATGAGCCACTTCGTTGGATTGCTGAAAATGCTGGCCAAGAAGGTTATGTTGTTGTCTCTAAGGTTCGCACCATGAAACCAAACGAGGGCTTTAATGCTTACTCTGAGCAGTACACCGATCTGGTTAAAGAGGGTGTAATTGATCCAGTTAAGGTAACTAGATCAGCACTTGCAAATGCGGCATCAATTGCAGCAATGTTTATAACCACTGAAGCCTTAGTCTTTGAAACTCCAGAGGAGAAGAAGGAAGAGGCATCAGGACACGGTCATTCACATGGAGCAGGCGGTCATTCGCACTAATAAGCAAAGAAATTAAATAGAGGCTTTGGTTCTGCAGTAACTAGAAATCGACTAATATTAATCGGTGAAAGTTATTACGCTAGCTGTTGATTGTGGCGGCACTGGGATCAAGGCCTCTGTGCTTGATGAAAGTGGCGATGTTTTAATTGATTTTCCATATTTAAAAACACCTTACCCAATATCTCCTAATCTCTTACAGGCAATTATTAAAGATTTTGTAGTTGCAGATCATCGAATAAATCGGGTAACAGTTGGCCTGCCAGGCATGATTCGAAATGGCAAAGTTATTGTAATTCCNCATTATATAAATCATCGCGGGCCAAGAGGTATCGTTGATCCACACCTTAAAAAAGCTTGGTATGGCTTTGATATGCAGGCGGCGCTAAATAAGAAATTAAAGTTNCCAACCTTAGTTTTAAATGATGCTGAGATTCATGGTGCCTCTGTGATTACTGGCAAAGGATTAGAAACTGTTCTTACCTTTGGTACCGGGCTAGGGTGCGCAATATTTAATGATGGCAAGTTAGCTCCCCACCTTGAGATATCTCACGCCACTATTCGTTATGGCAAATCAATTGATGCTTGGATTGGTGAGATTTCTAGGCGGCGAATGGGAAATCAATTATGGTCTCGCCGGGTTAAAGCATTAATTGAAGAGTTATATCCAATGATTGTGTGGGATAAGTTATATATCGGTGGTGGTAATTCATCAAGGATTAGTAAATCAGCACTTAGAAGCTTTGATTACAAGGTAAAGATAATTCCTAACTCAGCCGGAGTGACCGGCGGCGTTAAAGCTTGGGATTTAAGAGCGTAAATTTCAACACTTTACTTACAACAGATACGATTGGTTATATGTCCGATATTGAATTAGGTCCGGGTAAGAGAGCCCGGGCGGCATACTCCTTTGATGAGATTGCAATAGTTCCATCTCGGCGAACTCGTGATTTAGAGGAAGTTTCAATCTCTTGGCAGATTGATGCATATAAATTTGAATTACCATTTATAGCAGCTCCCATGGATTCAGTTGTATCACCTGAGACAGCAATTGCTATTGGCAAAGCTGGAGGTCTTGGTGTTTTAAATCTTGAGGGTATTTGGAGTAGGTATGAGGATGCTGAAAAACAATTAGCCCAGATGGCAAAACTGCCAGAGGATAAAGCAATTAAGCGGATGCAAGAGATCTATGCCGCCCCTATTCAGCCAACCTTAATTAAAGAGCGATTAGCCCAAATTCGCGCCGCTGGTGTCACTGTTGCAGGAGCATTATCACCACAGCGAACTGCAGAGTTTCATAAAGTGGTCTTAGATGCTGGCGTTGATATCTTTGTTATTCGCGGCACCACAGTTTCAGCAGAGCATGTTTCAGATAAGACGGCGCCCCTTAACCTAAAGAAGTTTATTTATGATTTAGATGTTCCAGTAATTGTCGGTGGCTGCGCAACCGCACAAGGAGCACTGCATTTGATGAGATCAGGTGCTGCCGGAGTGTTAGTTGGTTTTGGTGGTGGCTCTGCCCACACAACAAAGAGGGTCTTAGGAATATCAGTACCAATGGCCTCCGCCGTTGCAGAGGTTGCATCTGCCAGGCGTGATTACTTAGATGAGTCTGGTGGACGATATGTGCATGTAATTGCTGATGGCTCAGTTGGTTCAAGTGGTGAGATTGCAAAAGCTGTTGCATGTGGCGCCGATGCGGTAATGATGGGTTCACCTCTTGCTAAAGCAAGTGAGGCACCAGGTGCTGGTTGGCATTGGGGACTTGAGGCACATCACGGGGAACTTCCAAGAGGTAATCGAGTTCAAGTTGGCACAGTTGGCACATTAAGTGAGGTATTAACTGGTCCATCACACACCTCTGATGGCTCCATGAATCTCTTTGGCGCTCTACGCCGCTCTATGGCTACCTGCGGATACTCTGATCTAAAAGAGTTCCAACGTGTTGAGGTAGTAGTTCAACCGTAGTTTAAGACTGTGAAATCACTTAGAGTTAGATAGTAAAGCGCGATAATGAGAATTATTCTTTTACTTAACTAAAGTATTGAATTAAACTTAAAGCATGAAAAAGACAGAGAAAAGCAATCGCTATTGCAGCTGTGTTTTTTATTTCTACTTCAATCTTTTCACCACTTGCATCTGCAGCTCCTTCAAAAGCACCAAAGACAGTTAGTTGTAAGGTAACAAAAGCAAAAGGTCATACCGCTAAAAATATAACCCCACCTGAGGTTAAGGGGCCATTTAAAAATAAGACCTTCACATTTACTACAAACTGTGGTGATGTAGTGATCGAGGCAGATGGTAAAAATGCCCCAGTAACAGTTTTTGCTTTATCAGCACTAGCAAATGGTGGTTTTTTTGATCAGTCGCTATGCCACCGGCTAACTACTAATAATATTTATGTTTTGCAATGCGGTGATCCAACTGCAACTGGATCTGGCGGGCCAAATTTTTCTTACCGAGATGAAAATCTACCTAAAGCCATTGAGGCAAACTATCCAGCAGGGGTAGTTGCAATGGCTAACTCCGGTCCTTCAACAAATGGCAGTCAGTTTTTTATTGTTTATGAAGACACATCACTGCCGCCTAGCTACACAATTTGGGGCAAGGTAACTAAAGGACTTGAAATAATTCAAGCAATCGCAAAAGATGGAGTAGTTGGTGATAAAACCGATGGCACGCCTAAACAAAAAATTGCTATTGAAAAAGTAAGGGTTCGTTAATTAGTATTAACAATCTTAAACACCTCAGCAACTGATCCAGTCGGTAGATTATTTGCGAGTGCATTTCGCTCACCCCACTCGCGAACCATATTTTCTAGATTTTCATTATGAGCAGTCTGACTAACATGTGAGTGCAACGCCTTCATCTTCTTATCAAAGGTTGTTGTGATATCAACAAAGTGATCTGGGTTTTGAGTAGACATAACCCAAACCTCTTTTACTCGCCAAGGCTCTAACCCTTCATTCTTTAATAAATCTTCAAATGCAAAAGCATTTCGGGCATCTGGATAAACCGCCTGAATTGCCGCCTCACCTGCTGCCATATGATCTGGATGGGATGCAAATAAACGATCCCAATTTCGATCTGGTGATTGAATAACCATTCGATCAGGTTTAGTAATACGAATTTGACGCACAATATCTTTACGTAATTCAATTGTAGGAACTAGCCAACCATCACGGTAATTTAAAAAAGTTATATCGCTAACACCAACTGCAAGCCCTGCTTCACGCTGCTCTCGTTGGCGAATCTTTGGCATTTCATCCCGGCACAGTTGGATCCTCCCCGCCTTGATCACCATTTGTGCAGATGCAGTATGAGACTTTGATTCCTTTAGCGCTCCAAAGTGCAATAGTTCCCGCTGCGCCAAAATCACAATCATCTGGATGTGCTGTTACTACTAATACTCGCTCGATCTCACTGTCATTTAATGGCTCCATCTGCGCAAGATTACCTCAGCAATTACCCCTGTCTTACCCACCGATAGACTTACCAATATGCCCGCACTAACCGATGGTTTAAATACTCAACAATTAGCAGCGGTTAAACATGAAGGCTCACCATTATTGGTTGTAGCAGGTGCTGGCTCTGGCAAAACAAGAGTTTTAACAAGGCGGATTGCCTATCTACTTGCCGAGCGCAATGTTGCACCATATGAGGTATTAGCAATCACCTTCACAAATAAAGCAGCTGGTGAGATGAAGGAACGGGTTGCGCAATTAGTAGGTGATCGCGCCAAGATGATGTGGGTATCAACCTTTCACTCAGCATGTGTTCGTATTTTGCGCAAAGAGGCATCATTACTTGGCTATACCAATTCATTTACTATCTATGATCAAAGTGACTCACTACGTTTAATTACCTTAGTAATGCGAGATATGAACTTAGATGCAAAGCGCTATGCCCCGCGGGCGGTGGCTTCATTAATCTCACAAGCAAAAAATGAGTTAATGGGACCAGCTGATTATTTAAATCAAGCCAAAGATCAATTTCAAGAGATTGTGGCACAAGTATTTGCTATCTATCAAAAGCGATTAACTGGTGCTAACTCAATGGATTTTGATGATTTAATCGCAAAGACAGTTGAAGTTTTGCAGCGATACCCAGATGCTCGGTCAAAGTATCGCTCCCGTTTTAAGCATATTTTAGTTGATGAGTATCAGGATACAAATCATGCGCAATATATTTTAATTAAAGAGTTAGTAGGCAGTGAAATAGAAGGTTTCCCAATTGCTGAGCTTTGTGTGGTGGGAGATGCTGATCAATCAATCTACGCATTTCGGGGGGCTAATATTCGTAATATCCTGCAATTTGAAGCAGATTATCCAAATGCTAAGACAATTTTATTAGAGCAAAATTACCGCTCGACACAAAATATTTTAAATGCTGCCAATGCAGTTATTGCAAATAATGATAATCGCAAAGAGAAGAACCTATGGTCAGATGCTGGAACTGGCTCAATGATTGTTGGCCATATTGCCGAGAGTGAGCATGATGAGGCAGATTTTGTGGTACGCGAGATAGATAGGTTGCGAGATTTAGGAAGTTCAAACCCAGGAGATACCGCTATTTTTTACCGCACCAACGCCCAATCTCGTGTTTTTGAAGAGGTTTTTATGCGGGTAGGAATTCCATACAAAGTAGTAGGTGGAGTTAGATTTTATGAGCGAAAAGAGATTAAGGATTTTCTAGCATATTTGCGAGTGATTGTTAATCCAAATGATGAGGTATCGATGCGGCGGATTATTAATACTCCTAAACGCGGTATTGGTGATCGAGCACTTGATTTAGTAGATCTCTATGCACAAGCTAACAACTTAAGTTTTTGGCAATCCTTATGTGAGGTTGAGAAGAATCAGGAGATTGCCCAAAGATCCTCCGCCTCCTTAATTGAGTTTGTTAAATTAATTCAATCACTACAAACATTAGTTGAGGCAAAGACTAGGCCATCTGTTATTGCGCAAGCTGTTTTAGAACAATCTGGATTATTAACTGAGTTATCAGAGAGTAAAGATCCACAAGATGAGGTTAGAGTTGAAAATTTAGAGGAGTTAGTTGCAGTTGCAACTGAGTATGAAGAGGGTGAGGTTGATGAGGGAGAAGAAATTTCACTAGTAGGTTTCCTAGAGGATGTTTCCCTTGTTGCAGATGCTGATCAAATTCCAGAGGGTGAAGATCATGGTGGTGTGGTAACAATGATGACACTTCACACTGCAAAGGGACTTGAGTTTCCAACTGTTTTTTTAACTGGAATGGAGGAGGGAGTATTTCCGCACTCTAGAACACTTGGTGACCCAGATGAGTTACAAGAGGAGCGCCGCCTGGCCTATGTTGGATTAACAAGAGCAAGAGAGAACTTATTTATTACAAGAGCTGAGTATCGCTCATCTTGGGGGGCACCAAATTACAATGCAGCATCTAGATTTTTAAGTGAGATTCCAGATTCGGTGATTGAATGGAATCAAGCGCAAGAAAAAGCTTCACCAATTAAATCAACAATCAGGCGTTCATTTACCGCTCCTAAACCAACTGGCAAAGTTAGTAACACTATGAAGTTAGAGGTTGGTGAGCGGGTATCACATGACACCTTTGGTTTAGGAACTGTGATTGATGTGACTGGTGAGGGTGATCGAGCAGAGGCAACCATTAATTTTGGCTCATTAGGAGAGAAGCGGCTGCTGCTTAGATATGCACCAGTTGAAAAATTATAAATATATTGCTTATCTCATTACTATTACACCTTACAGAGTTAAATTTGATCGGGGATAATTAGTGGATCTTTTTGAGTATCAAGCACGCGATCTATTTCAATCCCATCAAATTCCAGTATTAGCTGGCGCGGTTGCTACTACCGCAGATGAGGCAGAGGCTGCTGCAAGTAAAATTGGTGGCAAAGTTGTTATTAAGGCGCAGGTAAAGGTTGGTGGCAGAGGCAAAGCAGGTGGTGTAAAGCTTGCCGATAATGCAGCTGATGCAAAAGAAAAAGCCAAAGCAATTTTAGGTATGGATATTAAAGGTCACATAGTTAATAAAGTAATGATTGCCCAAGCAGCTCCAATTGAATCTGAATACTATTTAGCAATTTTATTAGATCGGGCTAATCGAAACTTTTTAGTAATGGCATCTGTTGCCGGTGGTATGGAGATCGAAGAGGTCGCACATAAAACGCCAGAGAAATTAGCCAGAGTTGGAATTGATCCAAATATCGGAATTGATAAAGCCAAAGCATTAGAGATCGTAAAGGGTGGGCAGTTTCCAGCTGATGTCTTAGATCAGGTAGCGGAAGTTTTAATTAAATTATGGCAAGCCTTTGTTAAAGAGGATGCAACCTTGATGGAGATTAATCCATTAGTTAAAACCAAAGATGGCAAAATTATTGCACTCGATGGCAAAGTAACATTAGATGATAATGCTGGGTTTAGACATCCAGATCATGAGCAGCTAGTAGATCATGCAGCAACAAATCCACTAGAAGCACTAGCGAAGGAAAAAGATTTAAATTATGTAAAGCTAGATGGTCAAGTTGGAATTATTGGTAATGGTGCAGGGCTGGTAATGAGCACCTTAGATGTTGTGGCATATGCCGGAGAAAAGCATGGCGTTAAGCCCGCTAACTTCCTAGATATTGGTGGCGGAGCATCTGCTGAGGTTATGGCAAATGGTTTATCAATTATTTTAGGTGATGCTGATGTTAGAAGTGTTTTTGTTAATGTTTTTGGTGGTATTACTGCATGTGATGCAGTAGCTAATGGAATTGTGCAAGCACTTGCAATGCTTGGTGATAAAGCAACTAAACCTATTGTGGTTCGCCTAGATGGTAACAATGTAGAGCTTGGTAGAAAGATTTTAAATGAGGCTAATCATCCATTAATTCAACAACTTGACACTATGGATGGCGCGGCTGCAAAAGCAGCGCAGTTAGCAGCAATCTAATGGCAATCTTTGTAACTGAAAATACCAAGGTAATTGTGCAGGGTATGACTGGCTCTGAGGGAACTAAACACACAAAGCGAATGCTTAAGGCTGGTACAAAGATTGTTGCTGGGGTAACACCTGGCAAAGGTGGGCAAAGTGTTGATATGGATGGGGTTTTAATTCCAGTATTTAATTCAGTTAAAGAGGCAATGACAGCAACTGGTGCCAATGCCTCTGTTGTTTTTGTACCACCAAAGTTTGCAAAGGCTGCAGTATTAGATGCAATAGATGCGCTTATGCCGCTGGTAGTAGTAATTACTGAAGGCATTCCAGTACATGATGTGGCAGCTTTTTATGCCTACTCTGTTAGTAAAGGTACAACTCAGATACTTGGTCCAAACTGTCCAGGCATTATTAGCCCAGGTAAAACTAATCTTGGAATTATTCCAGCAGATATTACCGGTGCTGGAAAGATCGGCTTAGTTTCTAAATCTGGAACTCTTACCTATCAAATGATGTTTGAACTTCGCGACTTTGGTTTTACTTCGGCAGTTGGAATTGGTGGTGATCCAATTATTGGCACCACTCACATAGATTGTTTACGTGCTTTTCAAGATGATCCAGAGACCAAGGCAATTGTGATGATTGGTGAAATAGGAGGGGATGCGGAGGAGCGGGCTGCGCAATTTATTAAAGAGTATGTAACAAAGCCGGTAGTTGGATATGTTGCTGGCTTTACCGCACCTGAGGGAAAAACAATGGGTCATGCAGGCGCAATTGTCTCTGGTTCATCAGGTACTGCTGCTGCAAAGAAAGAAGCATTAGAGGCTGTCGGTGTTGCGGTTGGTAAAACACCAAGTGAAACCGCTAACTTGATGCGCAAGATCTTGAATGGATAAATTGCAGATAGGAAAATAATGGTTGCGCGTAGGCTATTGATAGCGCTGCAACAGGTAATCAGATCAGTCTTAATTATTTTATTTCCACTAGCTTTTATTACTTTATTTGCCTGGGCGACTGCAGGTAGTACCTACGGAACTACATCTGATCCATTACGTGCTGCGGTTTGGCTTTGGTTAGGTGCGCACCTAACTCCTTTTTATATAACCACCAATGAAATAACTGGATACCTTTCATACCTACCAATTGGGGTAGTAATTTTGCCATGGCTGACTATGCGAAATGGTTATAAACGAGTTTTAGAGGTATTTCAAAATAAAAAAATTAGTAGAGCCTATTTCATACTCTCCTATACCTTGGTATACCTCTTTCTTGCTGCAGTTTCTATTAATTCACAGGTATCTATTAATTGGCCCAGAGCATTAGTAACTTTATTTCTATTACTAATAAGTGTAACAACTCCAATCAAATTAGATCCCTTCTTAAAATTACCCGCACAGCTTTTTCTATTTATGTTAGGAGTTGCTGCCTTAGTATTTTCAATCTCGCTACTTTTTAACTTTACAACTGCAAAAAACTTAACAATTATTATTCAGCCTGGGATCTTAGGCGGTATTTTGTTACTACTTTTACAGTTGTTATATCTACCAAATATAGCTTTTGCTACTCTAAGTTATATTTTAGGATCTGGATTCTCCTTAGGAGATGCAACTAATATTTCACCATTCATATTTGATCTGCGTGAGATTCCAGCAATACCTGCCTTGGCAGCCCTTCCTAGTGGCAGGCATTTATGGGTTGGGGTTGGGAGTATTCTGATTGCAATTTACGGATGGATTAATCTTTATTTAATCTCAAATCTAAAGTTAAATAAAAAAGATATACAGCAGTTAAAACTAAGGTTCCTAGTTATCTCAATTAGTGGTTCGGTGATCCTGGCATTTATTACCTCCGGCTCCCTAATCTCTGCCAATATGTCACCAGTTGGTGTAAATCCACTTCGTATTGGTCTATTAGTAGCAGGGCAATTGTTACTAGTTATGTTAGTCATGCATTTGATCTCAATTATTTTAAAGAAAAAGCAGGACAAGGGTAGGCTTGCTTAATGAGCGCAGTGATTATGGATGGCAAAGCACTTGCCGAAAAGGTAAAGAGTAATCTGTTGTCTAATCTTTCTAAATCAAATAAACAACCAGGACTTGGCACAATATTGGTGGGAGATGATCCTGGCTCACTTGCCTACGTTGAGGGCAAACATAGAGATTGTGCGCAAATTGGAATTAAATCAATTAAAGTAAATCTTCCCGCTACCGCAAATACTGGGGAGATAATTAAGGCGGTTAAAGATTTGAATCAAAACACAGAGTGCACTGGATTTATCGTGCAACTGCCATTACCGAGTGGGGTTAATTCTGAAGAGGTTTTGTTAGCAATGGATCCAGATAAAGATGCAGATGGATTACACCCAGTTAATTTAGGGAAATTAGTACTAGGAGCAAAGAGCTTAGTTCCTTGCACACCAAAGGCAATTCTTGCTTTATTAAATGAGTATAAAATTAAATTATCTGGTTCAAAGGTTTTAATAATAGGCCGTGGTGCAACAGTTGGACGTCCGCTTTCAATTTTACTATCACAAAAACCAATCAATGCCACAGTCACCTTGGCTCATTCAGCAACTACTAATNTACTAGAGCTAATTAAAGAGGCNGATATTGTANTTGCCGCTCTTGGCTCTGCTCACTTTATAAAGCCTGAGATGGTTAAGCCNGGTGCTGTCTTAATTGATGTAGGAATTACTAGAGGAGTAACTGGATTACTTGGCGATATTGATCCAACAGTAATTAAAGTTGCATCTTATTTTGCGCCAATGCCAGGTGGGGTCGGGCCAATGACTCGGGCAATGTTACTTAGCAATGTAATTGAGTTGGCAAATTAAATGAAAGAAAGCTTCACCTTAGATCAAATTCGTAGATTCTCAATGGTAGTTGTTGTGGTTGGTATAGTTATTGCAATTAGTGGGGCGGTACGAACTGGTCCATTATTTTATCTCTTGGCGCTAGCGCCTTTGCTTTAGCTAGGTATTCGCAATTAAAAGTTAAGCGAAATATTGAACTAATTCTGCCAATTGCAATCTGTCTTTTATTGTTTATTCTGGCACTTTCGCTGCCCAACGCAAGATAGATAGGCCGATTTAGTTCTTCCCGCATAAATCAGTAATATTGGCTCTATAAATTGAGAGGATCAAATTGAGCAGATCTGGAAAAGTTACTGTGGTAGGGGCAGGTTTCTATGGTTCAACAACCGCACTTCGCCTTGCTGAATATGACATATTTGAGAGTGTAGTTTTAACCGATATTGTTGAAGGAAAATCTGAAGGATTAGCATTAGATATAAATCAATCTAGATCAATTGAAAATTTTGAAACAAAGGTAATTGGTGCAACCACTACTGCTGAAGGTGGCGGTTATGAGAAAACTGCTAACTCAGATGTTGTAGTAATTACAGCAGGCCTACCTCGTAAACCTGGCATGAGCAGAATGGATTTAATTGGTGTAAATGCGGGAATTGTTCGCGGAGTAGCCGAAAATATTGCAAAGCACTCACCAAATGCAGTAATTATTGTGGTCTCTAATCCATTAGATGAAATGACCGCACTTGCTCAAATCGCAACTAAGTTTGCCTATAACAAGGTTATTGGCCAAGCTGGCATGTTAGATACTGCTCGCTTTACTAACTTTGTTGCTGAAAAATGTGGAGTTCAGGTATCAGCAGTTAAGACGCTAACACTTGGTTCACATGGTGAAACAATGGTGCCAGTACCAAGCCGCTGCACAGTAAATGGCAAAGCATTATCTGATCTTTTATCAGCCAATGAGATTGCAGATTTAGTAGATAGAACTAGAAATGGCGGGGCTGAGATCGTGGCATTGCTTAAAACTGGTTCTGCCTACTACGCACCATCTGCTGCTGCTGCCCGAATGGCGAAAGCAGTAATCACCGATTCAAATGAGGTAATGCCAGTTTGCGCTTGGGTTGATGGTCAATATGGAATTACCGGAGTTTATTTAGGAGTTGAAGCACAAATTGGTAAGAATGGTATTAATAAAGTAGTTGAGACAAAGTTAACTGTCGATGAGCTCGCTAGCCTTAAGGTTGCAGCTGAAGCGGTTCGCACCAAACAAGCAGATGTTAAAGATTTGTAAGAGGAGAAATAATGAATAAAATCAAAGTAGAAGGAACAGTTGTTGAATTAGATGGTGATGAGATGACTCGAATTATTTGGTCATTCATTAAAGACTCTTTAATCCTTCCTTACTTAGATCTAAATCTTGAGTACTACGACCTTGGTATTGAGTATCGAGATAAGACTGATGATCAGGTAACTATTGACTCAGCTCATGCAATTCAAAAACATGGTGTTGGTGTTAAGTGCGCAACTATCACACCAGATGAGGCCCGGGTTAAAGAGTTTAATTTAAAGAAGATGTGGAAATCTCCAAACGGCACTATCCGTAATATTTTAGGCGGAGTAATCTTTCGTGAGCCAATTATTATTAAAAATGTGCCACGGTTAATTCCACACTGGACAAAGCCAATCGTGATTGGCCGTCATGCTTATGGTGATCAATATAAAGCTACAGATTTTCGAGTTCCTGGTGCTGGAAAGCTAACCGTTACCTTCACACCAGAGGATGGCTCAAAGCCAATGGAGTTTAATGTATTTGATTTCCCCTCCTCTGGCGTTGC
>JGI25910J50241_10000302_pt1 | contig 15906 bp, 10 predicted proteins | sample LauGreSBDMM110SN_3_FD_50241 | JGI IMG/M metagenome (IMG submission 50241) | reverse complement strand
GCCAGCAAATATTATGCTCCGGGGCCTGCAAAGTGCCGTTTAAACACTGCCATGCTATACTGCCACTGGCAAACATTTTAAAAATAAAACATGAATTCTGCTAACTTTTATATTCCTGAGTCTGCGATGGCCATCATGGCCCACCCGGACGATATCGAATTTTCCTGCGCGGGCACGCTGGCGCGCTGGGCGCGCGCGGGTACGCGCGTGTGCTACTGCCTGTGCACCAGTGGCGACGTGGGCATCAGCAAACCCGGCGTGAGCAGCGCGCAAGCGGTGGAGATTCGCGAACGCGAGCAGCGCGCGGCTGCGCATGTCATTCGCGTGGCGGATGTGGTGTTTCTGCGCGAGCCGGACGGCATGCTGCAGGCCACACTGGAGATGCGCAAGAAGCTGGTGCGTGAGATCCGGCGCTTCCGCCCGGAGGTGGTGATTTGCGGCGATCCCACCATTGTGTGGGCGGGCGAGGGTTACATCAACCATCCGGACCACCGCGCTGCGGCCACGGCCGCGGTGGACGCAATTTTTCCGGCTGCCGGGCAGCCCAATTTGTTTGCGGAGCTGGAAGCCGAGCAGCTGTTTGCGTTCAAGCCGCGCAAGGTTTTTGTGGCGCACTGGCAGCGCGGGGACCACTTCATCTCCATCGATACCACCATGGACGTAAAGCTGGAGGCGCTGCATCTGCACGCCAGCCAGTTTGAAACCAGCGACCCGGAGAAGTTTGTGCGCGAGCGCGCTGCGCAGCTTGCCAAAGGCAAGGAGATGGAATACGCCGAGGCGTTTTCGGTTGTGACGCTGGAAGACGACGAAACATGGGAAAAATACCATGGCGATGTGCGTGCCCGCCATAATGGAGCGGCGCCGGCATAGCGCCGAGACCAACCACAGTCCGCCACCAGTAAGTGGCGCTGTTTAGAAAGCCAAGAGGAATCATGGCCAAGAAAAAGAAGCTCCACCGCCTGCAGCCGAGGCCGAATCAGAAGACAATCTGCCGAAGAAGAAGGCGGGGCGCTTCAGCAAGCTGCGCGCAATTCTGCTCAATCGCAGTTTTCTGATTGTGACGGTTACGCTGCTGGTGCCGCTGCTGGCCGCACTGGGCGTGTTTCAATCGCTCGAGTATTCGGTCTCCAACCAGTACTTTCAACTGCGCGGGCCGATTGCGCATTCGGAAGACATCATCATTGTTGCGATTGACGACGAATCCTTCCAGCAGACCGGGCTGCAGTGGCCGTGGCCGCGCGACTACATTGCCAAAATTGTGGCGGGGATTAGCGCCGGCAAACCCAAGGCCATCTCAATCGATGCATTCTTCTTTGAACCCAGCAACGATAAAGCTTCCATTGAGGTCAGCGGGGCGGATGTGCAGAAGATTTCGGGCGGCACCATGACCAGCGAGCAGCTGATCGCGGCACTGTCCACAATCGGCATGTCCGTTGAAAGCGAGGGCGGAAACTTTAAGCTGACCGTGGATGCGGGCCAGGCGCAAGACAAGGTGTTTGCGGGTGCACTTGCAGAGGCTGGCAATGTCATTCTTAACAGTGAAATCAATGTTGATAACTCAGGCGGCGCCAGCATCGAGCGCTATATCCAGCCGATTGACATTTTGAAAGACGCTGCTTATTTGACGGCGGCTGCAAACTTCACTGCTGACGCAGACGGCTTTGTGCGGCGCTTTCCAATGTTTGTGGTGAGCAAGCGTGACAAGCAGGCGCACTACACCTGGCCGGCAATGACGGCCTTCACTTATATGGGCCAGGCGCTGCCCACGCAAATGCGTGCCACCGGCAATGTCACCATCGGCACCGGCCCGGACAAGACGGTGGCAACGCTGCGCTCCGGCTTCTTCAACATTAATTTCCGCGGCCCGGCCAAAACCTACCGCTACATCCCGGCCTACCAAATTCCAATTGGCGACCATCCGCCGGAAACCTTCACTGACAAGATTGTGCTGATCGGCGCCACCAGCCCGTCGCTGCAGGATATTTGGCCCACGCCCTATCTTTCGCGCACCAACTCCACCCAGACACCGGGAGTGGAGGTCGGTGCGCATGCCATCGACACCATCCTCCATGGCGATTACATCATCACCTACCCTGTGAACATGGGTGCGCTGATTGCGTTGATTGTGGGCCTGCTGGCGGTGGCACTACGCGCATTGAGAAGCTGGCGATTGGCCTGGCGCTGCTGGCTGTGCTGATTGTGGGCTACCTGGCCGGAAGCTATTTTCTCTTTACCCAGTTCAACACTGTGGTGGCGGTGGCCGGCCCGTTGGTGGCCATGGTGCTCTCCTACGCTGTGCCAACCGTGGAGCGCGCAGCTGCCGAGGCAAAGAAGCGCCAGGAGATCAAGGGTGCATTCTCGGCCTACCTTTCCCCGGCGATGGTGGAAATTGTGGCCAAGGATCCATCCAAGCTGCAATTGGGCGGCGAGGAGCGCGAGATGACGATTCTGTTTTCCGACATTCGCGGCTTCAGCGGCATCTCAGAGTTGTTTGATGCGCATGGGNTGGTGGGCTACATCAACAAATTTTTGACGCCGATGACCAATGTGATTCAAGACCACAAGGGCACNATNGACAAATATGTGGGCGACTGCATCATGGCTTTTTGGAATGCGCCGCTGGATGATGTGGAGCATGCCACCAANGCCTGCGCCTGTGCGGTGGCGCTTAACCGGCTGCTGGCCCCGTTGAACGTAACCTTTAAGGCGGCCGCCGATGCTGCCGGGCGCAAGCATCTGCAGCTGCGCGCCGGCATTGGCATGAACACCGGCCCTACCGTGGTGGGCAACATGGGCTCGGACACGCGCTTCAATTACACCGTGATGGGCGACTCCGTGAACGTGGCTTCGCGGCTGGAGTCCAGCTCCAAGCAGTACGGCATTGTGCTGGTGGTGGGCGAGACCACGCGCGCGCTGGCGCCGCAGTTTGCAGCGCTGGAGATAGACAAGGTGGTGGTGAAGGGCAAGACCGAGGCACTGCACTCCTTTACGCTGCTGGGCGAGCCGGATATTGCCCTGACGCCCGAGTTTAAAAAACTTGAAGAAGCGCATATTGAGATGCTGCGCCTTTTTCGGTCACAGGACTGGGAGGGCGCCAACGCAAAGATTACCGAGTGCCGCGGGCTGGAGCCGGAGGGCTTGTGTGTGGAGCCGGGTGTGGGCCTCGGCAAACTCTATGACATGTATGCCGACCGCATAGTGCACTATATAGAAGAGCCGCCGGGTGCGGACTGGGACGGCAGCTACCACGCCAAGGAAAAATAATCCCGCCGCAAACAGCGCGGGTATAATTTGCGCAGCCGAATAATTTAAAAGCTGCGACGGAGAAGAGTAAGCTGGCGTGCGCCGACAGGAAAGCGGGCCCGGACTGAGAGCCCGCGCGGTGGCAACCGGCTGAAGTTCACTCCCGAGCTGCGCGGGTGAACCGCGCCTGCGGGCGCGCTTTAGCCGGCGCCGTGAGCCCCGCGTTAGGGGGTGGCCGGTTAGCCGGCACAGAGCGGGCCCTGCGGGGCTCAGTAGGGTGGTACCACGGGGCAGCAGCTCCCGTCCCTTCACCGGGGCGGGAGTTTTTATTTACGCCGGGCGCAGGCGCGCCAGTGGAGTGTGATCAAGATGGAGCAGGATTTTTCAATTATGGAGCAGGCGGCGCTGGCAGCGCTGCGCGCAATTGGCGATGAAGCCGGGCTGCGCGCATGGCAGGCTGCCTGGCTTGGCAAGCGCAGCGCGCTGGCGCTGGCACTTGCCGGCCTGGGGCAGCTGCCGGCCGCGGAGCGCCCGCTGGCCGGGCAGCGCGCCAACGCGTTGCGTGTGCAGCTGGAGCAGGCGCACGCTGCGCACGCGGCAGCGCTGCGCGAAAGCGGTTTGGCTGCCAGCCTGCAGGCCGGCGCGCTGGATGTGACGCTGCCCGGCCGCCCCGCTGCGCGCGGGCGCCTGCACATTGCCACACAAACGCTGCGCCAGATCTGTGCCATCTGGGCGCAGATGGGCTTCCAGATTTATCGCTCGCGCGATGTGGAAACCGAGGCCTACAACTTTGAGCTGCTCAACATTCCGCCGCACCATCCGGCGCGCGACATGTGGGACACATTTCACACCACCACCAGCGGCAGCCTGCTGCGCACGCATACTTCGCCCGGGCAGATTCACGCCATGCGCGAGTACGCGCCGGAGCCAATCCGCGTGGTGCTGCCCGGCATGTGTTATCGCTACGAGCAAATTACGCCGCGTTCGGAAATTCAGTTTAACCAGGTGGAGGGTCTGGCGGTGGGCAAGGGCATCCGCTTCACGGACCTCAAGGGCACGCTTACGGATTTTGCGCGGCGCATGTTTGGCGCGCAGACGCGCACGCGCTTTCGCGCTTCGTACTTTCCATTTACCGAGCCGAGCGCAGAGATGGACGTGGAGTGCTTTTTGTGCACCGGCAGCGGCTGCGTGGTTTGCAAGCAGGCGGGCTGGCTGGAAATTCTGGGCTGCGGCATGGTGCACCCCAAGGTGCTGCAAAACGGCGGCTACGACCCGGCGCAATACACGGGCTTTGCATTTGGCATGGGGCCGGAGCGCATTGCCATGCTCAAGTACGGCATCAAAGACATCCGCTACTTTTGGGGCAACGACCTGCGCTTCCTGCAGCAGTTCTAAGATGCACGGCAACGCACCCGCCCCAATGCCCGCCTGACGGCGGAGGAAAGATTATGCGCACACCTTTATCCTGGCTGCGAGATTATGTGGACATCACCATGGCGCCGCACGAGCTGGCGCACCGGCTTACATTTGCGGGGCTGGAGGTGGAGGCGCTGCAGTACGTGGGGCTGGCGCTGCCGGCGGGTGCAAGCGCCGCCCGGATCAGCGGGCTGGCGTGGGAGCGCGACAAAATTGTGGTGGCACACATTACACAGGTGGACGCGCACCCGGATGCCGAGCGCCTGGTGCTGGTGCGGCTGTATGACGGCGAGCGCGAGCACACGGTGCTCACCGGTGCGCCGAATCTGTTTGCGTACAAAGGCAGCGGCCCGCTGCCCACAGCGCTGCGCGTGGCGTACGCGCGCGAGGGCGCGCAGCTCTACGACGGCCACAAGCCGGGCTGGGAGTTGACGCGCCTGAAGCGCGCCAAAATCCGCGGCTTCGAGTCCTACTCGATGGTGTGCTCGGAAAAAGAACTGGGCATCTCCGAGGAACATGAAGGCGTGATTTTGTTTGACGCTGATGCGCCGCCGGCCGGCACGCCGCTGGCCGACTACATTGGCGATGTGGTGTTTGAGATTGCGATTACGCCCAACATGGCGCGCAATGCCAGCATGCTGGGCGTGGCGCGCGAGATTGCCGCGCTGACCGGCACCAGCGTGCGCCTGCCGTGGCGCAGCGTGCCCACGCGTGCGGCCGCGCAGCCCATGCCGCAGGTGCAGATTGCAGCGCCCGCGCTCAACCCGCGCTTTACCGCGCTGCTGGTGGAGGATGTGCGCGTGGCGCCGGCGCCGTACTGGATGCAGCTGCGGTTGCGCCTGGCCGGCATGCGCTCCATCAGCAACATTGTAGACATCACCAACTATGTGATGCTGGAAACCGGCCAGCCGCTGCATGCGTTTGATTATGCGGTGCTGCGCCGGCGCGCTGGCAGCCGGCCCGCGCCGCTGATCACCACACGCCTGCCCGCGCCGGGCGAGACCATCGCCACGCTTGATGGCGCGCAGCGCAAACTGGATGACTTCACCGTGCTTGTTGCAGACAGCGCCGGTGCGCTCTCAATCGGCGGTGTGATGGGCGGCGGCGAGTCAGAAGTTTCTGCCGCCACCGAGCATGTACTGCTGGAAGCCGCCAGCTGGAACTTTACAAACATCCGGCGCACGGTGCAGGCGCAGCAGCTGCACAGCTCACAGGCCGGCTACCGCTTCAGCCGCGGCGTGCACCCGGCCATGGCGCCGCTGGCCAACTTGCGCGCGGCTGCGCTCATGCAGCAGCTCGCGGGTGGCAGCGTCAGCACCGAACTGTGCGACGTGTACCCGCAGCCCGTTGTGGCGCCAGTGAACCGGCTGCCGCTGGCAGAAGTGCAGCGCCACTTGGGCATGCAAATTCCCGCGGCGGAGATTGTGCGCATCCTGCGNGCNCTGGAGTTTGTGGTTGAGGATGCGGGCAGCNCGCTGGTGGTGACCGCCCCGGACCATCGCCTGGACATTGGCACGGGCGCGGAGGGNATCGCCGATTTGGTGGAAGAGGTGGCGCGCATTTATGGNTATGAGCGCATGCCGGAAACGCAAATCAGCGACACCACGCCGCCGCAGCGCGCCAACCCGGCGCTGGAACACGAGGAGCGCGTGCGCGACCTGCTGGCCGGGCTTGGCATGCAAGAGGTGATTACCTACCGCCTCACCGCGCCGGAGCGCGAGCAGCGCCTGCTGCCGCCAGGCGTGCCAGTAACCGCAGCGCATTATGTGACGCTGCTAAACCCGGTGGCTGCGGAGCGCGTAGTGCTGCGCCGTGCGCTGCTGGCCAGCGTGCTGGAGGTGGCCGAAGCCAATGCGCGCTTTCAGCAGCGCCTGGCGCTGTTTGAGATTGGGCCGGTGTTTCTGCCGGTGGCGGGCGCAGCGCTGCCGCTTGAGCAGCGCCGCCTGGCGCTTGTGTTGTGGGGGCCGCGGGCGCAGTCCGGCTGGCAGGCAGCTGATGCCGGCGCGCAAGACTTCTTTGACTTGAAGGGCTTGGTGGAGCTGCTGCTTGAAAGCCTGCGCATTGAAGGCGTGCGCTTTGAGAGCGCGCAGCATACGGCGCTGCATCCCGGGCGCTGCGCGCAGGTGTTTGGCGCGGATCCGGCCGTGGTGCTTGGCACGCTGGGCGAGCTGCACCCGCAAGTGAGCGCAGCGTACAGCCTGGCGGAGCACGCCGCACTGTGCGCAGATTTTGATTTGGAGGCGCTGCTGGCTGCCACGCCGGCGCGCCACGCCACGGCGCCGGTGCCGCGCTTCCCCGCCGTGGTGGAAGACATTGCGCTGCTGGTGGATGAGGAGCTTTCGGCTGCGCGCGTGCAGGCGCTGATTGTGCAAACCGGCGGTGCACAGCTGGCTCAGGTGCAGCTGTTTGATGTGTTTCGCAGCGCGCAGCTGGGCGCGGGCCGCAAGAGCCTGGCCTACCGCCTCAGCTATCAGTCCGGCGAGAAGACGCTGACGGATGCAGAGGCCGCCAAGCTGCGCAACAAGATTGTGCGCCGCCTGCAGCAAGAGCTGGGCGCCACGCTGCGCGACAAGTAAGCCCGCGCGCCGTTCAGCTTTCGGCCAGCTCCGTGCGCAGCGCGTGCAGCAGGCGCTCAACATCTGCGGCTGTGTTGTAGGCCTGCAGCGAAACGCGGATGAACGCCTGGCCGTTCCACGCTACCAGCGGCACCTCCACTTTGTGGCGCCCGTACAAGCGCGCTTGCAGGCGCTTGATGTCCACGGCTGGCAGGCGCGCAGCCACCATTTGCCCAAGCCACTGCGTGCCATCACTGCATAACGGCGCGAGCCCCGTAGGGCGTTGATTTGCGCCAGCGCTGCGTGCGCCAGTTTTCGGCAGCCAGCGCTGACGGCAGTCCAGTTGTGCTCCTGCTGAAAGCGGATGGCATCCGGCACAGTGAGGAACGCTGCCAGATCGCGTGTGCCCTGCCACTCATGGTAATCAATAAATTGCGACACGCCCGGCTTCTCTGCTTCATAGCCCCAGCTGACAACCAGCGGGTCCAGCTGCGCCTGCAGCGCCGGCCGCGCGTAGAGGAACGCCGCACCCTTTGGCGCACACATCCACTTGTGGCAGGCGCCGGTGTAGATGTCCGCGCCCACTTGCTCCAGGTTTAGCGCCACATGCCCGGGCGCATGCGCACCGTCCACAATTGTAAGGATGCCGCGCTCACGCGCCCGCCGGCAGATCTCCGCCACCGGAAACACCAGCGCGGTGGGGCTGCTGATGTGGCTGATGAAAATGACGCGCGTGCGTGCCGTGACCCCCGCCAAAAACCCCTCAATAAATTCGGCGTGGCTGCCCACAGGCAGCGCCACCGCGCGGTTGATGTATTGCGCGCCATTCTGCGCACACACAAAGCGCCACGTGCGGTCCAGCGCACCGTACTCGTGGTCGGTGGTTAATATTTCGTCGCCGCGCTGCAGCTGCAGGCTGCGCACCACCATGTTGATGGCGGTTGTCGGGTTTGGAAAGAAGACGACGTCATTGGCTGCCGCCCCCAGGTAGGCAGCCAGCTGCGCGCGCGCCTCGGCCAGCAGCGGCGCAGCGCGCCGCCCCAAAAACTCCACTGGCTGGCGCTCCAGCTCGCGCTGCCAATTTTGATACGCCGCAAACACCGGCGCGGGGCACGCGCCAAACGATCCGTGGTTGAGGAAGGCAACTTCCGGGTCAAGCAGAAACAGGGCGCGCAATTCTGCGGGTGTCATTGGGCAGCGTCCAGCTCGCGGCGCACGGTGGCATACAGGCTTTCAGCTTTCAGCTCCTGCAGCGTTAGGCACGGCGCGCCCAGGTTCAGCGCCAGCTCGCGTGCCAGGCCCTGGTCAAACGCAACGTGCTCCATGTTGATCACAACGCTGCGCAGGTGCGCATCCTTAAAGCGCTGCGCGGTGCGGCGCGCTTCTTCGCGCGGTGCCAGCGATGTCATCGACACATTGCCGGCACCGTCAGTGAGCACAATCAGCAGCGGCGTGACATCCGGATGCAGATTTTTTTCGCGCAAGATTACCTTGTGGGCCAGATGCAGGCCGGCGGACAGCGGCGTCTTGCCGCCCACCGGAATATCTGCCAGTGCGCGCTGTGCCAGCTGCACGGAGTTGGTGGGCGGCAGCACCAGCGTGGCGCTGCTTTTTTGAAACACCACCAACCCCACGCGGTCGCGGCGCTGGTAGGCATCCGTCAGCAGTGACATGATGGCGCCCTTGGTGGCCGTCATGCGCTCGGCCACGGCCATGGACCATGATGCATCCACCAGAAACAAGACCAGGTTGGCGGCTTTGCGCACGCGCACCTTGCGCTGCAGGTCTTGGCGCATGATGGCAAAGGCCACATGCTGGCGCTGCGCAGCGCGCGCCGGCTGGTGCGGCGCTGCGGCGCGCAAGGTTGCGTCAAACGCGATGTCGTTGGTTTTGCCGTTGGCGGGGCGCGCCTGCACATAGCGCCCGCGCTTGCGGTCCGTGCGCGTGCGGCTGCGCCGGCCGCTGTGCTTGCGCGTAAGTTTGTCTAGCGGTGTGTTGAGGATGCGCGTTTCAAATTCTTTGCCAACGGCAGCGTGCTGGCCGCCGTCCCACCATTTGTTGTCGCCGGAGCTGGTGGTGTTTTGCAGCGCGGGTTGCGCCGCGCCCGGATCTATTTCTTGTTCAGAGCCGGCTTGCGCTACTTCCTGTTTTTTTTTACGGAGCTGGCCGGGTCATCTGCGGCTTGCGCGTCGCCCTTCTCGGATTTGCCGGCTTCGCTGCGCGCCTGCTCCAGCCGTTCTTCGAGGCCGTTCAGGTCCACCACGGCGCTTTCAAGCGGGCCCTTGCGGGCGCGATGCGGCAGCGCCAGCTCAGCCGCCAGCAAAATGTCGCGGTCGGTAATGGCGCTGCGCCCTTCGAAGGCTGCCTGGGCGCGTGCGCCGCGCAAGATCACAAGGTCCGCGCGATGCCCATCCACGCGCAGGCCGGTGGTCAGCGCTGCAATTGTGCCCAGGTCCGCGCGCGTGTGCGTCACAGCCGGCAGGCGCTGCCGTGCAGCTTCAATCTCATGCGAGATGCGCTGCACCTCATTGCTCCACTCTGCAGCAAAAGCCTGCGCGTCAGCTTCGAAGCTCAGGTTGCGCTCCATAATCAGCACGCGGTCGCGCGCATTGTTGAGCCCCTGAATATCCACGGAGAACGCAAAGCGGTCCAGCAGCTGCGGGCGCAGATCGCCTTCTTCCGGATTCATGGTGCCCACTAGAATGAAGCGCGCCGGATGCGAAAACGAAATGCCTTCGCGCTCCACCACATTGATGCCCATGGCGGCCGAGTCCAGCAGCAGGTCCACTACGTGGTCATCCAGCAGGTTTACCTCATCAATGTAAAGCAGGCCGAGGTTGGCGGAGGCCAAGATGCCGGGGTCAAAATGGCGCTCGCCTTTTTGGATCGCCTTCTCAATGTCAAGCGTGCCCACCACGCGGTCTTCGGTGGCGCTCACGGGCAGGTCTACAAACGGAGTGGTGCGCAGCGTGGACTGCAGTGTGCCGTTGACGCCCGCGCGCTCTACGCACTCGGTGCACCATTGGCCGGGCTGGGCGGGATCGCAGCCAAAGCGGCAGTTTGCCACCACCGCCACCTGCGGCAAAAGCGCTGCAAGTGCACGCGCCGCAGTGGATTTGGCTGTGCCGCGCTCTCCGCGGATTAAAACGCCCCCAATGCGCGGGTTCACCGCATTCAGCAGCAGGGCGCGCTTCATGCGCTCTTGGCCCACAATGGCCGGAAATGGAAATATTTTGGAAGCCATTGGGCGCTGGAACCCTGATTATACCCTTGAGCTGAATTTGCGCCTCCATTGGAAGTAATCTATAATGTTGGCGGGAAGAAACACAGGAGCACTGCAACCGTAATGATAGATATTAATCCGGCTCAAAACGAGCCGGAAGACATGGATGTGACCGCTTGGCTGCCGGACGAAAAACCTGAGGACTCGCTGCCCAAACCGGGCGAAATGCGCCAGGGCCGGATTGCGCGCATCTCGCCCACCGAAATCCTGATTGAGATTGGCACCAAGAGCGAAGGCGTGCTGAGCGAGCAGGAGCTGGCATCGCTGCCGCAGGCGCAGCGCGACGCGCTGCAAGTGGGCGCCATTGTCACCGTAGAGGTGCTTGGCGAATCGGAAGACGACGATGGCCGCATCCTGGTGTCGATGGCGCGCGTGCGCGAGGTGCGCCACTGGGGCCACCTCGATGAGCTGTTCGACAAGCAGCTGGCCATCACCGGCGAGATTGTGCACTTCAACAAAGGCGGCTTGATTGTATCTGCCCCGGAGTTTGCCGGGCAGCGTGCGTTCCTGCCCTCTTCGCAGGTGGGGCTGGAGCGCCATCAACGCGCCGTTGGCAGCACTCCGGCCGAGCGCTGGGGCAGCATGACCGGCGAAACGGTTGTGGTCAAAATTTTGGAGAAACCCGATGCGGAGCGCAACCGGCTGATTGTTTCTGAGCGCTCTGCCAGCAAAGAAGCGCGGGCTGTGCGCCGCAAGCAGGCCATGGATGCAATTGCGCCCGGGCAGGTGCACACCGGCCGCGTGGTTTCCATTTCCAGCTTTGGCGCCTTTGTGGATATTGGCGGCGCGGACGGGCTGGTGCATCTCTCCGAGCTTTCGTGGCGCCACATCGACCACCCGAAGGAAGTGGTGCGCGTCGGGCAGCAGTTGCAGGTCAAGGTGCTGTCAGTGGATTTTGAGCGCCAGCGCATTGCACTCTCCAGCCGTGTGATTGAGCAAAATCCGTGGGAGGCATTCGCCTCCAAGTTTCAGGACGGGCAGCTGGTGCGCGCCACCATCACGCGCCTCACAAAGTTTGGCGCCTTTGCCACCATCTCCGCGGCGCCGGAAATTGAGGGCCTCGTGCATGTATCCGAGCTGGCAAACAATACCGTGGAACACGCCCGTGAAGTGGTATCGCAAGGCGAAGAACTGACGCTGCGCATTCTGAAGATTGAGCTTGACAGCAGCGCGTGCGCCTGAGCCTGCGCGAGGTGGCCTCGGCAAATTATGCCGAGCAAGACTACGCCTTCTACATGGCTGCCACGGATGCACANGGTGCTGCACCGGAAGCCGCCNCNCCCGAAAATTCCGCCGGCGAGCCCGGTATNCCGCAAGGCGCTGCGCTGGATGAAGGTGCCAGCGGGCCGGCAGCAAGCGACTCGTCCGCTGCCGACGGAAACTAGGACCAGAATTGCAGTAAAGTGCGGCCAAAGCCGCACTTTTTATTTATTGATGCTAATCAAAGCGGTGTTTGTGCAGATTAATGTTTTATTAGCATAACGGCGCGGCAGCTGTTGTTTGGTACAATTTTTGCAAGGTATCTGGGAGGACTAACCAGTGGCAGATAACATGGCTCGCTTTACACAACGCGCCCGCCGCGTGCTCAGCATTGCGCAGGAGCAGGCGGAGCGCATGCGCCAGAATGTGATAGGCACTGAGCATTTGCTGCTGGGCCTGATGCTGGAAGATGGCGGCGTTGCCAGCCGGGTGCTGCACGATGTGGGCATCGAAATTGATCGCCTGCAGGAAACCGTACAGAAGCTGGGCGGCACCGGGAAAGCAGCTGCCAAAGGCAAGCTGGAGCTGGCGCCCTCCACCAAAGAAATTCTTAAATGTGCGATTGAAGAAGCGCGCCGCATGGACCACCATTACATTGGCACCGAGCATCTGATCCTCGGGCTGGTGCGGCTGGATGACAGCGTGGCAATGGAAGTGTTGAAGCAGCTGGGTTCCTCGGCGGAGCAAATCCGCCGCAGCACGCGCCGCATTCTGCAGGAGACTCCCACCCCCACAAAGGAACTGCAGCCCGCAGCGCAGCCCGCCACCAAGCGCAAATCAAAAGACAAAACCAAGACGCCGCTCTCAGACCAGCTGGCCACCGACCTGACGGCACTGGCCGAGCAGGGCAAACTGGATCCGGTCATCGGGCGGGTTACAGAAGTGGAGCGTGTGATTCAAATTCTGGCGCGGCGCACCAAGAACAACCCGGCACTGATTGGCGAGCCGGGCGTGGGCAAGACTGCAATTGTGGAAGGCTTGGCGCAGCGCATCGTCAACAGCGATGTGCCCGAACTGCTGCTGGGCAAGCGCGTCCTGCAGCTGGATGTGGGCTCGCTGGTGGCCGGCACCATGTATCGCGGGCAGTTTGAGGAGCGCCTCAAGCGTGTGATCGACGAGGTCAAGCAGTCCGGCGCAATCTTGTTCATCGATGAAGTGCACATGCTGGTGGGCGCTGGCGCTGCGGGTTCCTCCGTGGATGCCGCCAACATCCTCAAGCCGGCGCTGGCGCGCGGCGAGATGCAGGTGATTGGCGCCACCACGCTTGATGAGTACCGCAAGCACATTGAAAGCGATGCCGCCCTCGAGCGGCGCTTCCAGCCCATCACCGTGGACGAGCCCTCGCCGGAGGAAACCATTGCCATCCTGCACGGCATCCGCGAGCGCTATGAGCAGCATCACAAGCTTTCCATCACTGATGAAGCTATCAACGCTGCGGTGGAGATGGCCGTGCGTTATGTGCCCGACCGCTTTTTGCCGGACAAGGCCATCGACCTGATTGACGAGTCATCTTCGCGCGTGCGCATGTACAAGAGCCCGCGCGAGAAGCAACTGCGCCAGATGCTCTCCGAGCTGCGCCAGGCGCGCAGTGATTTGGAGCGCGCAACGCAAGAGGCGCGCAGTGCAGACGGACTGGAGCTGCGCCAGCGGGAAGAGATGCTGGAGCAGCGCCTGGAGAAGCTGCGCGGCGGATGGGATCAGGCTGCGGCGCCAAAAGTGGTGGCGCAAGACATTGCCGAAGTGGTATCGATGTGGACCGGCGTGCCGGCCACGCAAATTACCGAAGCCGAGTCTGAGCGCCTGCTCAAAATGGAAGACGCCATTCGCGAGCGCATCGTGGGGCAGGATGTGGCCATCAGCGCCATCTCGCGTGCCGTGCGCCGCGCGCGCGCCGGCCTCAATGATCCGCGCCGGCCGATCGGCGCCTTCATGTTCCTGGGACCCACGGGTGTGGGCAAGACGGAGCTCACCAAAGCACTTGCCAGTTTTATGTTTGGCTCGGAAGCGGCGTTGATCCAACTGGACATGTCTGAGTTTATGGAGCGCCACTCTGTGAGCCGTTTGGTGGGCGCTCCCCCCGGCTATGTGGGCTATGACGATGCCGGGCAGCTGACCGAGGGCGTGCGCCGCAAGCCCTACTCGATTGTTGTGTTTGACGAGATTGAGAAGGCGCACCCGGAAGCCCACAACATGCTGCTGCAAATTATGGAGGAGGGCCAGCTTTCCGACGCGCGCGGGCGCAAGGTGAGCTTCCGCAATGCCATCATTGTAATGACCTCCAACATTGGCGCTGAGCTGATCAAGCGCCAGAACCTTGGCTTCCAAGGCAAGCTGGACGAGGCGCGCGAGGCACAGGAATCCTACGACACGATGAAGAAGAAACTCACCGAGTCATTGCGGCGCGTGTTCCGCCCGGAGTTCATCAACCGCCTGGATGACACCGTGGTGTTCCGTTCGCTGGGGCAGGCTGACATCAGCAAGATTGTGGATTTGGAGCTGGCCAAAGTTGCCGGNCGCATCAAGTCCAAGGGCTTTGACCTGAAAATTACGGATGCGGCGCGCAAGTTCATCTCCACCGAGGGATACGATGCGGAGTTTGGTGCGCGGCCGCTGCGCCGCGTGATCCACCAGCATGTGGAAGACGCCATGACGGATGCGCTGCTTTCTTCCAAGGCCGGCACTGGCCGGGCGCTTGTGGACTACGACGAGAGCACCAAGAAGATCACCGTAAAGGTGCGCAAGGGCCGGGCGCCTTCCGCAGGCAAGGCCGCCAAGGCCAAAGCCGAAGTGGCCGCACTGCCGGCCGCGTAAACCAGCCCCCTGCGAGGCGGCTTGCAAAAACTGCAAGCCGCCTCTTTTTTTTGGTGGTTGCGCCACAGAGTGTGTTGGCGCGCCTATAATCCAAGCGCCAAACCTATGCCCGCCGACAGAACCGATTATGTGTGCCGCAATTGCGCGCGCGTTGTGCCGCGCCCGATGGGCAAGTGTCCGCAATGCGGCGAGTTCAACTCCTTTGAAGCAGTGACGGTGCAGGCGCCGGCGCGCACGCGGCGCGCGGCGGCAGCCGCTGCCGGCGCAGCAGCCGTGCCGCAGCGCCTGAGCGATATTGCGGGCGATGTGGAAGCGCGCCTGCCGCTGGCGATGAATGAGTTTGCGCGCGTGCTGGGTGGCGGCATTGTGCCCGGCTCCGTGGTGTTGATTGGCGGCGACCCCGGCATTGGCAAGAGCACGCTCATGCTGCAAGTGGCGGGTGATCTGGCGCACAGCATGCCCGTGCTGTATGTGTCCGGCGAAGAGTCGGCGCGCCAGATTAAGATGCGCGCGCTGCGCCTGGAGAACGGCACCGCTGTGCACGCCGAGAATTTGCTGCTGATGACCGAGACNGGCCTGGAGAACATANTGGCGCAGATTGATGCAAGCGGCGCACGCGTGGTGGTAATCGACTCAATTCAGACCACGCATTGCGGNGACGTTGAGTCGGCTGCCGGCTCAATCACACAGGTGCGCGAGTGTGCTGCACGCCTGACTGCGCTTGCCAAGCGCAGCGCAGCCGCCATCTTTTTGGTGGGGCATGTAAACAAGGAAGGCACGCTGGCCGGGCCGCGCGTGCTTGAGCACATGGTGGACACTGTGCTCTACCTCGAAGGCGACCGCCATCACGTCTATCGCCTGCTGCGCAGCGTGAAGAACCGCTTTGGCCCAACCTCGGAGCTGGGGGTGTTTGAGATGCGCGGTGCCGGCATGGTGGAGGTGGCCAATCCGTCTGAGGCTTTTCTGGCGGAGCGCCTGCAAAGCGCACCGGGCTCTGCGATTGCGGTGCCGCTGGAGGGCACGCGCCCGCTGCTGGTGGAAGTGCAGGCGCTGGCCAGCCCTACCGCGTTTGGCAATCCGCGCCGCACTGCAAACGGGGTGGACTTTAACCGCCTGCTGCTGGTGACTGCAGTGCTGACGCGCCGGCTGGGCCTGCGGCTTGCCGACCAGGATGTGTTTGTAAATGTGATTGGCGGCATGACAATTGAAGAGCCGGCTGCGGATCTTGCAATGGCTGTGGCGATTGCGTCCTCAGTGCGCGACCTGCCGGTGGCGGCTGATGTTGCGCTGGTGGGCGAGGTGGGTTTGTCTGGCGAGCTGCGCGCCGTGAGCCAGCTG